>Ga0265295_1000559_pt1 | contig 74241 bp, 70 predicted proteins | sample Munlansysbiofilm_FD_192503 | JGI IMG/M metagenome (GOLD analysis project Ga0265295, IMG submission 192503) | Leachate microbial communities from a municipal landfill in Southern Ontario, Canada - Methane capture system biofilm | ecosystem: Engineered > Solid waste > Landfill > Unclassified ...
CGCTCCTGGAAGACATGCTCCTCTTGCCGTTGATGATCTACGGCAACGCCGAGGAGCACGACATGGACCTCGGCCAGTTCGTGATCATGTTCCGGGCCGTATTCGAGGAGGGCTTTTTCCGGCCCGACGGAACCATGCGCGAATTCCTCGACCTGCTGGTGCAACAGTACCGCGAGTTCGGCGGCGAGCTCCGCTACCGCAGCCCGGTGGCGGCCATCGAGACCGACGGCGAGCGGGTGGTGGGCGTGCGTCTGGAGGACGACGAGGTGCTGAGTGCCGACACGGTCCTGTCCACGGCCGGCATCCCGGAAACCATGCGGCTCTCCGGCTGGCAGGGCGACCGGACCCAGTACGCCGGCCGGATGAGCTTCATGGAAACCATCTCGTTCGTTCCCCGCGCCAATGCCGCCTCGCTCGCCCAGGGGCGCACCATCGTCTTCTACCACAACGGCCCCCGGCTCGACTACCGGCGGCCCGAGGACTACCTCGACACCTCCTGGGGCGTGATCTGCTTTCCCGGCAATTTTTCCGGCCTGCCGCCGGAGGACCCGGCGCAGATCCGGGTCACCAACACGGCCAGCTATCCCCGATGGCACGGGCTTGCCGCCGAAGCCTACGGTCCGGTCAAGGAGCGGTGGACGCAGGCCGCCGTCATCGCCAGCGAGGAAATCGTTGGGAATTATCGGCCATCCATTGTATATCAGGACAGCTTCACGCCGGTGACCATCGAGCGATTCACCCGCAAGGCCGAGGGCGCGGTCTATGGCAGCGGGATCAAGATCAGAACCGGCGCGACGCCCTGGGCCAACCTGTTCATCGCCGGCACCGACCAGGGCTATCTCGGCATCGTCGGGGCGATGCTGAGCGGGATCACCATCGTCAACCAGCACGTTCTCCGTTAGCCTTGTTCAGGGCAGGCCGCGGCACGGCCCGCGGTGCGTTGGAAAACGCTGGTTTCATGCCTACCCACGAAACGGAGCGCAATGCAGTACACGCCACTGGATCAGGTGCAGTCCCACTATGACGCCATCGTGGTCGGTTCCGGCCTCGGCGGCCTGACCTGCGCCAACCGGCTGGCCGCGGCCGGGCATTCGGTCCTGCTTCTGGAACACCACATCCAGCTCGGCGGTCTCGCCACCTGGTTCAAGCGCGGCGGCCACATCTTCGACGTCTCCCTGCACGGCTTTCCCTACGGCATGGTCAAAACCTGCCGGAAGTACTGGGGCCGGGCCATCCGCGATGCCATCGTCCAGCTGAAGAACATCGTCTTCGACAACCCCCAGTTTTCCCTGCGTACCACCTTCAGCAAGGAGGATTTCATCCGTATCCTGCAGGAGCGCTTCGGCATACGCAAGACCGTGGTCGACGAGTTCTTCGCCACCGTCGACGCGATGAACTTCTACGACGACCAGCAGATGACCACCCGCGAGCTGTTCGACCGGTTCTTCCCCGGCCGCAGCGACGTCCACCGGCTGCTGATGGAGCCGATCACCTATGCCAACGGCTCCACCCTGGACGAGCCGGCCATCACCTACGGCATCGTCTTCTCCAACTTCATGAACCGGGGGGTCTACACCTTCGAGGGCGGCACCGACAGGCTGATCGGCCTGATGGCCGACGAGCTGCGGGACAAGGGGGTCGACATCTGCACCGGCGTCCGGGTGGACCGCATCCTGGTGGAAAAGGGGATAACCGTCGGCGTGGCGGCCAAGGGCCGGGAAATCAGGGCTCGGGCCGTGGTCTCCAATGCCGGAGTCACCAACACCATCGACAAGCTCGTGGGCCGGGCTCAGTTCGCCACCGATTTCATCGGCCGGTTCGGCAAGGTGCGGGTCAACAATTCGAGTTGCCAGGTCTATTTCGGCATCCGCAGGGGCGAGACCATCCCCGATATCGGCGATCTGCTGTTCACCTCCACGGCAGAAGAGTTTTCCTCCGAGGAGATGCGGCGGATGGACACCAGAAGCCGTACCTTTTCCCTCTACTACCCGAAGACCCGGCCGCAGAACCCGCCGGACCACACCATCGTCGCCTCGATGAACGCCGACTACGACGACTGGGCCGGGCTCGACCAGGCCGCCTACCGGGCCGCCAAGGAGGCGATGGTCGAGCGCTGCTTCACCGACCTGGAGCGATATCTTCCCGGTATCCGCGCCAAGGTGGATACGGTGGAGTCGGCCACCCCGCGCACCTTTCACCGCTATACCCTCCACACCAAGGGCAGTTCGTTCGGCACCAAGTTCGAGGGCCTCGATATTTCCCGCTCCCTGCACAAGGAGATCGGCGGCCTGTTCCACGTCGGCTCGGTAGGCATCATCATGAGCGGCTGGCTGGGGGCCATCAACTACGGGGTGATCGTGGCCAACGATGTGGACGGCTATTTGCGGGGCTGATGTGAGCTGAGGGAGATTATGGGCCTCTACTTCATGGATTACGAGATTCCATTACTCAAGGCTTTGATTAAGCTTGGTGGAAAAGCGAAACCGAGCGTGGTTTATCCGGAAGTAGAAAATATCATGGGGCTCAATCCCGAAGATTTTCCTGAAGAATTCGAAGAGTATAAAAGTGGTGTTTTAAAGTGGAAGAATAAGACGGCTTGGGCTCGCGAATATCTCAAACGTAAACATCAGTTAGATGGCTCAGAGCGAGGTGTTTGGAAAATTACCGAGACGGGTCAAGAACGCGTTCGTTATTATGAGCAAACGCAGAAAGATCCTGATGATGGTTTAGCCACATTACAGGGGATTGAAACGACCATCTCAGAAGAAAATATTTCGCCAAAAGAAGGCTTCAAACAGATAGAAAATATTCAAATCCATGAGACCGGCGGCATCCTAGGCGTTCGCGGTATTGTTTATGAGCCAATCAATGAACAAGGGGTAATTTTGTTGTTTGCTGCACTTTGTCATGAGTTTGATTTTATGATTGAAGGTATTAGGAGTGCTTTTCCTGATGCTCTGCTGCGACGAAAGAATAGTAAAGGAACGTGGAACAGTTGTCGAGCGGAATTCGAATTCAGATCATCTTCTTTCAAGCTTCACAAGCATAATCCGCATCAATGCGATTTGATTATTTGCTGGGATCATGACTGGAAAGATTGCCCTCTAGAAGTTGTTTGCCTGAAAGAGAAGGTTAGAGACTTTAAATGACAAATTTCTTGGAAATCCATGCTTGAATTTGAAGGGAAAAAGGCCGTGGTCACCGGTGCCACCCGCGGTATCGGCCGGGCGATCACCGAGGCCCTGCTGGCAGGAGGGGCTTCTGTGACCGGGATTTACGGCGGCAACCAAGAGGCGGCCGAGGCCATGGCCGGCGACAACGTCCGCCATGGCGAACGGCTGCGGCTTGCCCGGCTCGATGTCGCCGCCTACGCTGCCGTGGCCGCCTTCTTCGCCCAACTGGAAGCGGAGTGGGACACCCTCGATATCCTGGTGAACAATGCCGGCATCCGCTGCGACGCGGTCCTAGCCATGATGCGGGAGGAGGACTGGCGGCGGGTGCTCGACGTCAACCTCACCGGCGGCTACGCCATGTCCAAATGCGCCCTGCCGCTGATGCTCAAGCAAAAATACGGCCGCATCGTCTTCATGACCTCGCCCATGGGCCATCTCGGTTTCGCCGGCCAAGCCAACTACGCCGCCTCCAAGGCCGGCCAGATCGGGCTGATGAAATCGCTTTCCAAGGAGGTGGGCAAGCGCGGCATCACGGTCAACTGCGTCTCGCCCGGCTTCATCGCCACCGAACTGATCAACGATCTGTCCGAGGCCCAGGTGAAGGAATACAGGAAAATGGTCCCGGCGAACCGGTTCGGCACCCCGGCCGAGGTGGCCGAGGCAGTGCTCTTTCTGGCCGGGGACCGCGCCGCCTACATCAGCGGCGCGGTGCTCGAGGTGACGGGAGGCCTGTGATGCCGCCATCGGCCGATCCGTTCATCCTGGACCGCATCCCCCACCGGCCGCCCTTTCTCTGGCTGGACCGGGTGCTCGAAATCAGCGGCGGCACCATCCGGGCGGAAACGACCGTCCGGCGCGACCTGCCGCTTTTCCAGGGCCATTATCCCGACTATCCGCTGATGCCCGGCGTGCTCCTCTGCGAGGCGGTGTTCCAGGCCGGCGCCCTGCTGATCGGGGAATTGATGCGCGGCGAGGAGGTGGTGCCAGGGAGCGGCGTGCCGGTGCTGACCCGGATCATGGGCGCCAAATTCAAGCGAGAGGTGCGGCCGGGCGATACCCTGGACATCTCCGCCACCCTGGTCGAGCGCCTGGGGCCGGCCTGGCTGCTCAAGGGATCGGTCCGGGTGGGCGGCAAGACGGCGGTGCAGGTAGAGTTCGCCTGTGCCCGCAAAGAGGGGGCCTGAATGGATTTTCTCCAGCTTGCCGGCAAAACCATCGTGGTGTTCGGGCTGGCCAACAAAAAATCGGTGGCCTGCGCCATCGGCCGGGTGCTGGCGGAAGCCGGGGCCAGGGTGATCCACGTGGTCCGCAGCGAGCAGCGTGCGCAGACCGCGGCCAATCTCTTTCCGGATAGCCCGGTTTTCTGCTGCGATGTCGAGGACGAGGCCAACATCGTCCGGGTGCGGGACGAGATCGCCGACCGGATCGAGGCGCCGCTCGACGGTATCGTCCACTCCATCGCCTTTGCCAACTATTCCGAAGGGATGCGGCCCTTCCACGCCACCCTCAAACGGGATTTCCTCCAGGCCATGGACACCTCCTGCTTCTCTTTCATCGGCATCGCCAACCATTTCAAGGATCTGCTGGCGCGGCAGGCCTCGCTGGTGACCATCTCCATCTCCACTACCCGCATGGCCGCCGAAAACTACGGCTACATGGCCCCGGTCAAGGCGGCGCTGGAATCCTCGCTCTGTTTCCTCGCCAAGAGCTTTGCCGCCTTCTCCGAAATCCGCTTCAACGCCGTCTGCCCCGGCCTGCTCAAGACCTCGGCCTCGGCGGGCATCCCCAACTACATCGACAGCTATCTCTTTGCCGAGCAGGCCACCCTGCGGAAGAGGGCGGTGCAGACCGGGGAGGCCGCCAACGTGGCTGCCTTCCTGCTGTCGCCGCGCTCCTCGGGGATAACCGGGCAGTGCCTGGTGGTGGACGCCGGCATGGGCATGAACTATTTCGACGCCGCGATCGTCGCCAGAACGGTCGGGTGAAGGAGGCGCCGTGCAGCCGTGGCCGATGCTCGCCCGCCTGTGGCCGATGATCATCCACACCAAGGATGTCTTCCTCTCGCCGACCACGCCGCTGCCGGTGAAGATCGTCCTGGCGCTTGGCCTGCTCTATACCCTGTCGCCCTACGATCTGATCCCCGAGTGGGTGCCGGTGTTCGGGGTGATGGACGACCTCGCCCTGGCCGCCCTGCTGATCGCCTGGGCCAACAGTTTCGAGGTGCCCAAATGACGCGGGACGGAGCGGTGGCGGCATGAATCTGCGTTACAGCCGGGTTTGTCTGCACGAGTTCGGCTATCAATTGCCGCCGGTGGAGCTGTCGTCGACAACCATCGAGGAGCGGCTCGGGCCGCTGTACGAGCGGCTGAAACTGCCGGCCGGCCGGTTGGAACTGATGACCGGCATCGCCGCCCGTCGGCTGTGGCAACCGGGGACCCGACCGAGCGCAGGCGCGGCGGCGGCGGGTGCGGCGGCCATCGCCAGGGCCGGGATCGATGTTGCCGAACTGGAGTGCCTGCTTTTCACCTCGGTGAGCCGCGACATGATGGAGCCGGCCACCGCCGCCTTTGTCCATCGCGCCCTCGGCCTGCCGCCGGACTGCCTGCTGTTCGACATCTCCAACGCCTGCCTCGGCTTTCTCGACGGGATGGTCATGCTGGCCAACATGCTGGAAATGGGCCAGGTGCGGGCCGGGCTGGTGGTGGCGGGCGAGACCGCGGAAAACCTGATCGACTCGACCCTCGCCCACCTGCTCGCCGACACCACGCTGACCCGCAAGACCATCAAACCGCTCTTCGCCTCGCTGACCATCGGCTCCGGTGCCGTGGCCCTGGTGATGAGCCGCAGCGACTGCCGCGATACCGGTCACTATCTGCGCGGCGGCGCCTGCCGGGCCAATACCGCCCACAACGACCTCTGTCAGGGCGGCCAGAACGCGGAGCAGGGCACGCTGATGTCCACCGACTCGGAGCAGTTGCTGGAAAAGGGCATCGAGACCGCCGCCGCCTGCTGGCGGTCTTTCCAGGAGGCCCTGGGCTGGGACAAGGGCGCCATCGACCGGTTCTTCTGCCATCAGGTGGGCAAGGCCCATGCCCAGATGCTGTTCGAGACCCTCCAACTCGACCCGGCGCGAAATTTCGAGACCCTGCCGACCCTGGGCAATGTCGGTTCGGTTTCGGCACCGATCACCATGGCCCTGGGCATCGAGCAGGGCGCCCTGGTGCCGGGGCAGCGGGCCGCGATTCTGGGGATCGGCTCGGGCATCAACGCCCTCATGCTGGGGATCGACTGGTGAGGGAACGCATGGCCGAGCTGGCGGAATATCCGTTTACGCCGCGGTTTTTCGACATCGACGGCCACCGCATGGCCTATCTCGACGAGGGGTACGGCCTGCCGGTGGTCATGGTCCACGGCAATCCCTCCTGGTCCTACCTGTACCGCAACCTGGTCCTCGGTCTGCGTGACCGCTGCCGCTGCATTGTGCCCGATCACATGGGCTGCGGCTTTTCCGACAAGCCGCAGGCCTATCCCTATTGCCTGGCCACCCACATCGATAACCTCGAACGGCTGCTCGACCATCTCGGCATCACCCGTTGCGTGCTGGCGGTGCACGACTGGGGCGGCGCCATCGGCATGGGCTGGGCTGGCCGCCATCCGGACCGGGTCGCCGGCCTCGTGGTGTTCAATACGGCTGCGTTCCGGTCGCACCGCCTGCCGCTGCGCATCGCCGTCTGCCGCTGGCCGCTGCTGGGGCCGTTGCTGGTGCGCGGCTTGAACGGTTTTGCCCGCGCCGCCACAATCATGGCGGTCAACCGGCCCATGCGTCCGCAGATCGCCCGTTCCTTTCTCGCCCCTTACGACAGTTGGCGCCATCGGATCGCCCTGCTGCGCTTTGTCCAGGATATTCCCATGCACCCGGATCATCCCTCCTGGCCCGCGCTGGTGGCGGTGGAGGAGAGGCTTGCCCGGCTGGAGCACTGTCCCGTGCTCCTCTGCTGGGGCGGCCGCGATTTCTGTTTCAACGATCATTTTTATGAGGAATGGCGCCGGCGTTTTCCGCGTGCGCGCGCCCACCATTTCCCGCATGCCGGCCACTATGTGCTCGAGGATGCGCTGGCCGCGATCCAGCCGCTGATGGCGGCCTTTCTCTGCCGCCTTGGAGATGCGCGATGACCGATTGCAATATCGCCGCCGCGCTCCAGGACACGGCCGCCGCCCAACCCGACCGGATCGGCCTGGTCGCCCTGGAAGACGGGCAGTGGCGCGAGTGGACCTTCGCCCAACTCAAGGACAACTGCGACGGTTTTGCCGCGGCCTTGCACGCCGAGGGTGTCCGCCGTGGCGACCGGGTGATGCTGATGGTGCGGCCGTCGATGGCCTTCGTCTGCCTGACTTTCGCCCTGTTTCAACTGGGGGCGGTGATCATCCTCATCGATCCGGGCATGGGCTACAAGAACCTGCTGCGCTGCATCGGCTCGGTGCGGCCGGACATCCTGGTCGGCATCCCCCAGGCCATCGCCTTCAGCCGGCTCTTTCGTCGGCCCTTTGCCACGGTGCGCAGGCGGATCGCGGTCGGCCGGGTCTGGTGGCTGCCGGGCAAGGCTCTTGAACCGCAACCGGCCGGAACCGGCGACCTGCCCCGGTTCCAGGCCGCGGCAGCCGATCCGGCGGCCATCATCTTTACCACCGGTTCCACCGGCCCGCCCAAGGGCGTGGCCTACACCCACGGCATCTTCCATGCCCAGCTGCGCCTGATCCGCGACTACTACGGCATCGGGCCGGGCGACGTCGATCAGCCCGGTTTTCCACTGTTCGGCCTGTTTGCCGCCGCCCTCGGCGCCAAGGCGGTGATCCCGGACATGGACCCGACCCGGCCGGCCCAGGTCGATCCGGAAAAGTTCGTCCGTACCCTGCTGGCGCACCGGGTGACTTACTCCTTCGGTTCGCCGGCGATCTGGAACGTGGTCAGCCGCTATTGCCTGGAAAAGAAGATCGTGCTGCCGGTGCAGAAGGTCCTGATGGCCGGCGCCCCGGTCTCGGGCGAGCTGGTGGCACGGGTCCAGCGCATCCTGCCCGAGACGGCCCTGATTTTCACTCCCTACGGCGCCACCGAGAGTCTGCCGGTGGCCTCCATCGAGGGGCGGGAAATCGTCGGCGAGACCTGGCCCCTGACCCGCACCGGCCACGGGGCCTGCGTCGGCCGCGCCCTGCCCGGCATCGACGTGCGGATCATCGAGCCGGTGGAGGGAGCGATCGGCTCCTGGCAGGAGGTGCGGGAGGTCGGGCCAGGCGTTATCGGCGAGATCGTGGTGCGCGGGCCGGTGGTCACCCGCCTCTATGCCGACAACGGGGCGGAAACCCGGCTGGCCAAGATCGTTGACGGCGAAGACTTCTGGCACCGGATGGGCGACATGGGCTCTCTGGATGACCAGGGCCGGCTGTGGTTCTGCGGCCGCAAGGCCCATCGGGTGGTGCCCACGGCCGAGGCAATGCTCTACACCATCCAGTGCGAGGCGATTTTCAACGAGCATCCGCTGGTCCGGCGCGCGGCCCTGATCGGTCTGGGGGACTGCCCGGAGAGGAAGACGCCGGTGATCGTGGTGGAACCGGAGGGGCCGGTTGGCGATCAGGAGCGGCTGTTTGCCGAACTGCGGGAACTAGCCCAGGCCAATCCCCTGACCGCGCAGATCGAACATTTCCTGATCCACCGTTCCTTTCCGGTGGACATCCGCCACAACGCCAAGATATTCCGGGAACAGCTGGCGGCTTGGGCGGCCAAGCGGGTGCAACTGCCCTGCGGGTGATGAGAACTGGCTGTCCGGTCCGGACTGCGGGAACAGGGAGAGGCAATGGCGACTGAGCAGAAAATGCAGAGTGCGACGATGCGGAAGGTGGCGGTGACCGGTGGCGGCGGTTTCATCGGCAGGGCTTTGGTGCAGGCCCTGGTCGGACGCGGCGTCGAGGTAAGGGTGATCGGCCGCACCCCCTATCCGGACCTGGCTGCCCAAGGCGTGCGCTGCATCCGGGGCGACATCCGCGAGCGGAGCACCTTCGAGGATGCCCTGCGCGGCTGCGACACGGTTTTCCACACGGCCGCCAAGGCGGGCATCTGGGGGCCGCGCCAGGAATATTTCGCCATCAACCATATTGGCACGGTGCACGTCATCGCCGCCTGCCGCGCCCAGGGGGTGCCGCGTCTGGTTTATACTTCGACCCCATCGGTGGTCTTCGATCGGGACAATCTCGACGGCGTGGATGAATCGGCTCCCTATGCCAAGCGGCCGCTGTGTGCCTACGCCGCTGCCAAGATTCTGGCCGAGCAGGCCGTGCTGGCGGCCAACGAGTCGGAACTGCGGACCATCGCCCTCCGGCCGCATCTGGTCTGGGGACCGGGGGACCACCACCTCATCCCCCGCCTGCTGGAGCGGGGCCGGGCCGGGCAACTGAAGATCGTCGGCACCGGCGACAACCGGGTCGACATCGCCTTTATCGACAACGTGGTCCACGCCCATCTGCTGGCAGCGGAAAACCTGGGGACAACGGGGAGCGGCGCCGGCCAGGCCTTTTTCATCGGCCAGGAAGAGCCGGTGGCGCTGTGGCAGTGGATCAACGGGCTCTTTGTCCGGCTCGACATCCCGCCGGTGACCCGGAGGGTGCCGCTGGCCGTCGCCTATGGCGCCGGGATGATGCTGGAGGGCATCCATGGTGCGCTCAAAATAACCAGCGAACCCCGGATGACCCGGTTTCTTGCCTGCCAACTGGCCAAATCCCATTGGTTCAGCCACAGGAAGGCGGAACAGCTGCTCGGCTATCGCCCGCTGGTCACCACGGACGAGGGGATCGAGCGGCTGGTGAACTGGCTGCGCAAGGGCGACGATCGACCGGCATGACCGCTCGCTCAAGGCAATCCGGGCGGAAAATAATCTTGGCAATTCACCGGGAGTACGCTATTCTGTCGTGCTTCTTTCAATGCAGGGAAGGACGCGGCATCCCGGACCGGGTTGTCAGCGGATCGCCTGCAAAAAAGGGTGTGCGGACGAGCAACAAGCATAACTGAAAAATCCTATAAATTTTATTTAAAAAGGTTTGACAGCCGAACCATTTTTCAGTAGTTATCCGGACGGAAGATGAACCGTCATTCACTTGTCTGGGCGGGTATTTGCCATATTTTCAGCAATAAGGGGATGTTAGTATGATTTCGGTTGATGTTACGCTGTTGATGCACATCGTCAATATGATTGTGCTGATGTTCGTTCTCAATGCGATTCTCTACAAGCCGGTGCTGGGGATTCTCGAGAAACGGGCGCAAAAGATCGAATCGCTCAACGGCGATGTGGCGCAATTTGAGCAGAACGCCCGTCAGCGGCAGGCCGAACTGGACCAGAAAATGCGGGAAGCGAGCAACAAGGCGAAGAAAGCGCTCGACGGAGCCCGGGCTCAGGCCCAGGCCGCCGGTGCCGAGAAACTGGCCGCCATTCGCAAGGAATCCGACAGCATCAAGGAAAAACAACTGGCCGACCTCCGGGCGCAGATCGAGGGGGCCAGAAAGGAGCTTCAGGAAAATGCCGCGGGTTTTGCCCAGGCAATGGCAGGAAAGATACTTGGAAGGAGTCTGGACGCATGAGAGCTTGGAACACAACACTACTGCCGGTGCTGCTGGCGCTGTTGATCGGTGCGTTGCCGCCCGCTTTTGCCGTGGCGTCCGACGCCCCGGCGGCCGGCGCGCATCAGGAAGTGCAGGCGGCCGCACACTCGGCGGCTGCGGCAGGGCATCAGGTAGCGGCTGAGGGGCATGGAGCTGCGGCCGCCGGGCACGGCGACGCCCATGGCAGCGATCCGCTGTCGCCGGAAAAATTGAAGGACCTGTTCTGGCGGACGGTCAACTTTCTGGCGCTCGTCATCATCCTGGTGAAGTTCGGCGCCAAGCCGATCATGTCGGGTCTGAGCGGCCGGCAGCAGCAAATCCGGGAGGAACTGGCCGATCTCACCGCGCGCCGCGACGAGGCCGAGCGCTCCTACCATGAGTTCGAGGCGAAGCTGGCCGGCATGGAAAAGGAGATGGAGTTGATCGTCGAGCGGGCCATTGCCCAGGCGCAGGTGGAAAAGGAGCGCATCCTGGCGGATGCGGAGAAGGCTGCGGACGATATCAAGCGCCAGGCGGAAGCGGCGGTCCAGGCCGAACTGGAAGACGCCAAGCGGCGTCTCCGGGAAGAGATCGCGGATCAGGCTGCGGCCATGGCGGAGGAGCTGATCGTAAAAAACCTGACCCCGGCGGACCAGGTGGCGATCACGGAACAGTATCTTGAACGGGTGGGTGCGGTACAGTGAGACAGACAATACTAGCACGTCGCTATGCGAAGGCGCTCTTTTCCTTGGGAAAGGAGCAGGGAACAACGGAAGACTACAGCGCCAGGCTCAAGGCGATCGCCGAACTCTATGCCGATGATGCCGCCGGTGTCAGCGATGCCGTGACCAATCCGCTCTATCCGTTGGATGTCCGGCAGAAGGTCATGGCCAAAATCGCCGAGTCGGTGCAGGCCGACGCCATGCTGACCAGTTTCCTCAAGCTGCTCATCGAGAAGAAGAGGGCGGACATTCTGCCCGACATCGCCGAGGCGATGCAGGCCATGGTGGACAAGGACCAGAATATCAGCCATGGCATCATTGTTTCGGCCGTCGAGCTCGATGGCGGCCTGATGGAGAAGATCCAGGCCACCCTGGAAAAATTGACGGGAAATAAGGTTATACTTGAAACCCAGGTTGATCCGTCCATTATCGGCGGTATTATTGCCAAGGTTGGTGACTTGGTGCTGGACGGAAGTATAAAGACGCAACTGAATGGATTAAAGGAATCTATCAAGGGGAGAGAATAATCAATGCAGATCAAAGCAGAAGAAATCAGCCAGATTATCAAGGACCAAATCGCTGGCTATAAAGCGGATATCGACCTGAAGGAAACCGGTACCGTTCTGTCGGTGGGCGACGGTATTGCCCGCGTCTATGGCGTCGAGAATTGCCAGGCCATGGAACTGCTTGAATTCCCCGGCAATATTTTTGGTTTGGCTCTGAACCTTGAAGAGGACAACGTTGGCTGCGCCATCCTGGGCGACGTTCGCGACATCAAGGAAGGCGACATCGTCAAACGGACCGGTAAGATCGCCATGGTGCCGGTGGGTCCGGAAATGGAAGGCCGTGTTGTCGACGGCATCGGTCAACCGATTGACGGCAAGGGACCGATCACTGCCAAGGAATCCCGCAAGATCGAAGTGTTGGCCCCTGGCGTTATCGCCCGGAAGAGCGTGCATGAGCCGTGCTATACCGGTGCCAAGGCGGTCGACGCCATGACCCCGGTCGGCCGCGGCCAGCGCGAACTGGTCATCGGCGACCGTCAGATCGGTAAAACCGCCCTGTGCGTCGATGCCATCATTGCCCAGAAGAACACCGACGTCCACTGCATTTACGTGGCCATCGGCCAGAAGAAATCGACGGTTGCCCTGGTGGTCGAGGCGCTCCGCAAGCATGGCGCCATGGAGTACACCACCGTCGTCGCCGCTTGCGCGTCCGATCCCGCGCCGATGCAGTACGTCTCCGCCTTCGCCGGCTGCGCCATGGGCGAGTACTTCCGCGACAACGGCCAGCATGCCCTGATCATCTATGATGATCTCTCCAAGCAGGCCGTCTCCTACCGTGAGCTGTCCCTGCTGCTGCGCCGTCCTCCGGGACGCGAGGCCTATCCCGGCGACATCTTCTTCAACCACTCCCGTCTGTTGGAGCGCGCCTCCAAGCTGAACGACGAACTGGGCGCCGGCTCCCTGACCGCCCTGCCGATCATCGAAACCCAGGCCGGCGACGTGTCCGCCTTCATTCCGACCAACGTTATTTCGATCACCGACGGTCAGGTCTATCTGGAACCGAGCCTGTTCTTCGCCGGTATCCGTCCGGCGATCAACGTCGGTCTTTCCGTTTCCCGCGTTGGTGGTGCCGCCCAGGTCAAGGCCATGAAGCAGGTCGCCGGAACCCTGCGGCTCGACCTGGCCCAGTATCGCGAGCTGGCCGCCTTTGCGAGTTTCGGTTCTGATCTCGACGCCGCGACCCAGGCCCAGCTGACCCGCGGTGAGCGCTTGGTCGAGATTCTCAAGCAGCCCCAGTATCAGCCGCTGCCGATGGAAAAGCAGGTCACCATCATTTTTGCCGGCACCAAGGGCTTTTTGGACAAGTTCCCGGTCAATGTCCTCGCCGACTACGAGAAGGAACTCTACAGCTACATCGAGACCAACGAGGCCTCCATTTTCAATGAACTGCGGGAAAAACAGGTTATTTCTCCCGAACTGGAAGAGAAGATGAAGAAGACACTGGCGACCTTTGGCGAAACCTTCAAGGCGACAAAGGGCCTGAACTGAGTGCAGGAGGGGTAGACGCTCATGCCTGGACTAAAGGACGTTAAGGAAAAGATCAAGGGTGTCAAGAAAACCGCGCAGATCACCAAGGCCATGAACATGGTGGCCTCGGCCAAACTGCGCGGCGCCCAGGAGAAGATGGAGCGGTTCCGCCCCTACGCCGGCAAATTTGCCGAGACCATGCGCGATCTTTCCGGTGGCATGGAAAACGGCGATTTGCCCCTGATGGAGGTCCGCGAGGTCAAGAAGGTGGAGATTCTCGTTGTCACCTCCGACCGTGGGCTGTGCGGCAGCTTTAACGCCAATATCATCAAGACGGCTGAACGGCTACGCAAGCAGTATGAGGCCGAGGGAAAGGCCGTCAGCTTTGTCACTGTCGGCAAGAAGGGAACACAGGCCCTCAAGAAGAGCGGCAAGCTGCGGGTCCATTTCAACGATATCATGGGCTCGTTTCAGATGTTCAATGCCCGCGAGATTTCGCAGAATATTACCGAGGCTTTTCTCAATGGCGAAAGCGATCAGGTCGACATCGTCTATGGCCGCTTTCATTCGGTGGCGGTGCAGAAACCCGAGCGGGAGGATCTCTTGCCGATCAAGCCCGTGACGGATGGTGAAGGGACCGCATCCGGTAAGGCGGAAATGTCGGGGTCGTATACCTACGAGCCCGATCCGGGGGAGATCATGGAGGTGCTGCTCCCGCTCTTCCTGAATGTGCAGATTTACCATGCCATGCTGGAAGTGGGCGCCAGCGAGCATGCCGCCCGGATGACGGCCATGGATAACGCCACCAATGCATGCAAGGACATGATCACGCAATTGACCCGCCTGTACAACAAAGCGCGTCAGGCTGCGGTCACCAGCGAGTTGATGGATATTGTAGGCGGCGCCGAGGCGCTCAAAGGATAATCAGGATCTTACAGGCTATTGTACATGTTTAAAGGAGGCCTTCTCAAATGGGTGAAGCACGCATAGGAAAAATTATTCAGGTCATCGGGCCTGTTGTCGACGTCGAGTTCGAGCCGGGCTATCTGCCCGACATCATGAACGCCCTGTTCATTTCCAACCCGGCCATCAGCGACGTGCCGGACAACCTGGTCTGCGAAGTGGCCCAGCATCTGGGCGACAATGTCGTCCGGACGGTCGCCATGGACCAGACCGACGGTTTGATGCGCGGTATGCCGGTCAAGGATACCGGCGGCCCGATTACCATTCCGGTCGGCTCACCTGCCTTGGGCCGGATTATGAACGTCGTCGGTCGCCCGGTCGACGGACTCGGCCCGATCGTTTCCGAGAAGAACATGGCCATCCATCGTCCCGCGCCGGCGTTTACCGAGCAGGATACCGAGGTCAACGTTCTTGAGACCGGCATCAAGGTCATCGACCTGCTGGTGCCGTTCCCCCGCGGCGGCAAGATGGGCCTGTTCGGCGGCGCCGGCTGCGGCAAGACCGTTATCATGATGGAGATGGTCAACAACATCGCCATGCAGCACGGCGGTATTTCGGTCTTCTGCGGTGTCGGCGAGCGGACCCGCGAGGGCAACGACCTCTACAACGAGATGAAGGAGTCCGGCGTATTGCCCAAGGCGGCCCTGGTGTACGGCCAGATGACCGAACCGCCCGGAGCGCGGTCGCGCGTCGCCCTGACCGGTTTGACCGCAGCCGAATATTTCCGCGATGAAGAGGGCCAGGACGTGCTCTTCTTCGTCGACAACATCTTCCGCTTCACCCAGGCAGGTTCCGAGGTGTCCGCGTTGCTTGGCCGCATCCCTTCTGCGGTCGGCTATCAGCCTACTCTGGCCACCGACCTCGGCGCCCTGCAGGAGCGCATCACTTCGACCACCAAGGGATCGATCACCGCCGTGCAGTGCGTCTATGTTCCGGCCGACGACCTGACCGACCCGGCGCCGGCCACCACCTTCGCCCATCTCGACGGCACGGTCGTTTTGTCCCGTCAGATTGCCGAGCTGGGCATCTACCCGGCGGTGGATCCGCTTGACTCCACCTCCCGCATCCTCGATCCCAACGTGGTCGGCCAGGAACACTATGCCACCGCCCGCGGGGTCCAGGTCGCCTTGCAGAAATACAAGGAGTTGCAGGACATCATCGCCATCCTCGGCATGGATGAGTTGTCCGAGGAGGATCAGTTGACCGTTGCCCGTGCCCGCAAGGTGCAGCGTTTTCTGTCGCAGCCCTTTCATGTCGCGGAAGTCTTCACCGGCTTCCCCGGCAAGTACTGCAAGGTCGAGGATACGGTCCGCGGCTTCAAGGAGATCCTGGACGGAAAGCACGACGATCTCCCTGAGACCGCCTTCTACATGGTTGGCAACATCGAAGAAGCCGTGGAAAAAGCCGCTGCCCAACGAGCCAAGGCTTGATCACATCGACGCTGAAGCGAGGTAAAGTTCATGGCGCAAATTCATCTGGAAGTTGTCACACCCAATGGTGCCGTGGTCAGTGAGGATGTCGATATCGTCACTGCTCCCGGTGTTGGCGGTGAGTTTGGCGTGCTGGCCAATCATGCCCCCTTCTTGAGCACCATCCGGACAGGGACGCTCAGTTTCAAGAAAGATCGGATGACGAAATATTTGATGGTAACCGGCGGGTTCACCGAAGTATCGAACAACAAGATCACCTTCTTGGTGGAAGGTGCCGAGTTCGGTCAGGATATCGACGTGGACCGGGCACTGCGGGCAAAAGAGCGAGCCGAAAAGCGGCTGGTTCAGATGCAGCAGGCTACCGAAAAAATCAACCGTGTCCGGGCGGAGGCCGCGTTGCAGCGGGCTTTGGCCCGTATCCACACCGCCGAATTGACCCGGCACTGATTTCTCCACTGTCATTTTAATAAAAAAAGCCGCCCCGCACGGGCGGCTTTTTTTATTGGCGGTTTCGTGAAATAAGGGGCTGACGCTCGGTTGGTTTACAGGGTGATGGCGGCGGTGTGGTGGTGGTCAACATAGGCCGCTATACCGGCGGCTAGGTGGGCGGCGATGGCGTCGAGATAGCGTTCGTTCTGGAGGAGCCTTGCCTCCTCGGGATTGGTGATGAAGGCAATCTCGGCCAGGATGGCGGGCATTTCCGCGCCGATCAGGACATAAAACGGGGCCTGTTTGACGCCGAGATCGCGGGGTTTGTAGAGGCCGCTCAAACCGGAAATGAGGTTGGACTGCACAGACCGGGCCAGTCGGGTCGATTCGTCGATCTTGGAATTCTGCATCAGGGTCGACAAAATGTCCTGCAACTCGCCGATGCTGTGGGTCGAGGTGGCGTTTTCCAGCGCCGCAACCCGCATGGCATTGGCATCGGTGGCGAGGTTGAGGAAGTAGGTCTCGATGCCGCTTTTGCTGCGATCTGAATGGGCGTTGGTGTGAATGGAGATGAAGAGATCGCTTTTGTGCGTATTGGCGATGGCCGTGCGCTCCTCGAGCGGTATGAAAATATCCTTGGTCCGGGTCAGCACAACGTCGTAGCGGTAGGTTTCCTTGAGTATTTTCGCAACCCTCTTCGAGATGGTGAGCACAATATCCTTCTCTTTGAGGCCAAAGGCCATGGCTCCGGGATCCTTGCCGCCGTGTCCCGGATCAATCACGATCGTGCGAACGCCGAGCCCCAATTGCTGTGCCAGCGACAGTTTTTCCTGCGATTTGCCCTTTATCGCTGGAGGAGGCGTGGCGGCATCAACGCGGGGGGGACGTTTCTTTTGTTCCGTGAGGCTGACGACGGGCGGCTGCGCCAGTACCGATGCGACGGCAGGCCGCTTGTCTTTGTCGGCGGGTTGAACGGGCTGCGGCCCGACGGGAAGGGGGGCCTGGGCTTCAGCGGATTGTGCCTCCTTGACGACCGCAGTGCCGCCGCGGATATCGACGACGACCCTGAAGGGATCGGTGAGGCTGAACGCCTTGTATTCCGATAAGGACGTGAGATCCAGGATAACGCGTGCGGTTTCGTCGTCAAGCTGCTCGGGCCGGACGGATTTGAGCAGCCCATGTCGCACAGGTAGAGGCTGTCGGAGTTTTGGCGCGATATAGCTCCTGGCGAGATCGATGACAAGCCGGCGAAGCCGTCCGTCGCCCTGCTGATCCAGTACCTGCGCCGTAAAGGCCACAGGTGCGGCGGGCTGGAGGACAATCCGGCAATAATCCTCCGACGCCCAGTATTTGACGGGGGGAAGGGAGGCGAGATGTTGCGGTGCCGGCGATTCGGTAGCCTGCGCCGGTGATTGTGGCTTTGCCGGTTCAAACTTCTTGGGACTGACCTTTGCCCTTGCCTTTTCGACCTGATCCCCCTGGGGATAGAAGGTGATGATTTTGCGATACAGCTCACTGGCCAACGCTTCCTTGCCGGGAGTCATGCCAGCGCATACCGCCGCCTCAAAGAGGGCATCGTCGGCAAGGGTATGGCCGGGATAGAGATCCGCCAATTCAAGAAAGCTGCTGCGAGCGCTTTCCAGGTCCTGCGGCATCCTGAAGAGATCGAACATCCGTCGGTACGTTCTGGCCTCCATAAACAGGCTGGTAGGGCCAAGAACGCCCTTGCGTTCCGACACATGAATGGCACGGAACATTCGGGCGCAGTTGAGCCAATTGCCCCGCGCTTTGCCGAGGGAGTTCTCCTGCTCGAGACGGGCCGCGTATTCCTTTGTCCCCTTGTACCGCTGCTCGGCGGTCAGCGTGTCGGTACGATCGACCTTGATGCCCGCCCTGGGGGCGGAAAAGGCCGACCCTGCGGCGGCGATGAGCAGCAGGACGGCAACGAACAGAAACACCACTCCTCTGGAACGGGTGGAAAGTAGGGGGGCACAGAGCTGCACGGGCATGGATGAAACGTGAACGATGTGTTAATTCGTTGAAAAAATTATCTAATTGGAGCTCCTCCCGCTGGGGGAATACTGACGGGTTCTTAAAATTATCCGCACTATACAGCATTTACACGCCAAGGTAAAAGAAATTGTACTTCATAGCGCCCAAAGTTAAAAAAATTTAAACGGGGCCGGTAAAGAGCATGCGACCGGCGCGCCGTTTCAGGAAAAAAAGGAAGGGCGGCCGCTCAACGATTGGACGTATCGAGACCGGCAAGGGCTTGGTAGAGAAGATCGAGTGCCTGTTTGGGAGTCAGCTCGTCGGGGTTGACAGAAGCCAGCAGTGAGAGCACGGGGTGGGACGGCGGCGCAAACAGCGGGAGTTGGCGGGGCTCGTTTTTTTTGCTCTTGCTGCCGGTGGCGATGGCGGGTTGCCCCTGGAGATTGAATTCCCCTCGTTCGATATTTTTCAGGATTTCATAGGCGCGGGCAATGACGTGGGCAGGGACGCCGGCAAGAGACGCCACCTGGATGCCGTAGCTGCGGTTGGTGGCGCCCTTGATCAGCTTATGGAGAAAGATGATAGTGTTGTTCCATTCCTTGACGGCGATCGAATAGTTCTGGATACTGGGGTTGGTTGCCGCCAGGTCGGTCAGCTCATGGTAGTGGGTGGCGAAAAGGGTCTTGATGCCGACGCCATTTTTCCGGGACAGTTCTTCCGCCACGGCCCAGGCAATGGCCAGGCCGTCGTAGGTCGAGGTGCCGCGGCCGATCTCGTCGAGAATGACCAGACTGTTTTCGGTGGCGTTGTTCAGGATATTGGCGGTTTCGTTCATCTCCACCATGAAGGTCGACTGGCCGCGCCGCAGATCGTCCATGGCCCCGACCCGGGTGAAAATGCGGTCCACCAGGCAGATGTCGGCCGATTCGGCCGGGACGAAGCTGCCGAGATGGGCCATGAGGACGATCAGGGCGGTTTGCCGCAACATCGTCGACTTGCCGGCCATGTTGGGGCCGGTGATGATCAGGATTTCATCCTGCTCCTGGTCGAGGTGCACATCGTTGGGGACAAAACGGCCGGGCTCCAAAGCGCGTTCGATGACAGGATGCCGCCCCTCGATGATGGTGAGAGAACGGTCGCTGTTGATCGTCGGCCGGCAGTATCGGTGGCGGCTCGCCAGTTCGGCGAAGCAGGCCAGCACATCGATCCGGGCCAGCAGGTCGGCCACGGTCAGCAACCGCTGATTGTGGTCGACGAGTTGCCCCCGGACGTCGAGAAAGAGGTCGTATTCGAGTTCCAGCCGCCGTTCCTGGGCGGTGGTGATGGAGTTTTCCAGTTCCTTGAGTTCGGGGGTGATGAAACGTTCGGCATTGACCAGGGTCTGCTTGCGGATGAAATAGTCGGGCAGGGCCTCGGCCTGGCTGCGGCTCACCTCGAAATAATAGCCGAAAACCTTGTTGTAGCCAACCTTGAGCTTGGCCAGGCCGGAACGCTCCCGCTCGTTGTTTTCCAGCGCGAGAATCAGCTGCTTGCCGTCGCGGAGAAGCACGATGAGGCGGTCGAGCTCGGCGTTGTATCCTTCCCGGATCAGGTTGCCTTCCCGCAGGTTGATCGGGGCATCGTCGCGGATGGCGTCGTCGATGAGCTGATGCAGGTCGGCCAGGGTATCGAATTCGGCGGCCATGGTCTGCACAAGGGGAGAGGTGCAGCCGGCCAGCAGCGCATGCAGGGCGGGCAACTGCGCCAGGGAGGTCTTGATGGCGGTCATGTCGCGGGCATTGCCGTGGCCAAGCACCAGGCGGCTGCACAATCGTTCCAGGTCGTAGACCGAATCGAGCAGGCCCCGGATGGTGGCCCTGATGTCGGGTTGCCGGATCAGTTCCTGGACGCTGGTCAGGCGGGCCTCGATCTGCTCCCTTTCCTGAAGCGGGAACAGCAGCCAGCGGCGGAGCAGACGGGCGCCCATGGGTGTGGCGGTCCGATCGAGCACGGCCAGCAGCGAGCCCTCCCGCTGGCCGCCGACCAGTGTTTCCGTCAACTCCAGATTGCGGCGGGAGGCGTCGTCGATGATCAGGTAGCCGCCGTGGTTGAGGGGGCTGAGCTGCCTGATATGGGAGAGTTCGGATTTTTGCGTCTCCTTGAGGTAGAACAGCAGAGCCCCGGCGGCGCTGATGGCGGCGGTGTAGGCTGCGCAGCCGAATCCGGCCAGATTGGTGGTATGGAAGTGTTCGGTGAGCGTTGTCAGGGCCGAGCGGGGATCGAAGTGAAAATCGGGCCGTCCGGTCACGCAGAGCTGCCCCAGATGGGCGATGAGCAGATCGGTCAAGCCTGCCCACTCCTCGACTTCCGATTGGGCCAGGAGCAGTTCCGCCGGTCGCAGGCGGGTGAACTCGTCGATCAGAGGGGCCGGGTCGCTGGCGGTGAAGACGACCTCGCTCACCTGAAAACGGCCGGTGGAGACATCGACCACCGCCAGGCCGGCCAGCATTTCCCGGGCCGATTTGCGGTCAAACGAGGCGGCACAGACGTAGCAGTCCGCCTTGGCGTCGAGCAACTGGTCGTCGGTGGTCACGCCGGGGCTGACCACCCGGACCACTTCCCTGCGGACAATGCCCTTGGCCTCTTTCGGGTCCTCGACCTGCTCGCAGATGGCGACCCGGTAGCCGGCCTTGATCATCCGGGCCAGGTAGCCGGTCACCGCGTGAAACGGCACGCCGCACATCGGAATCTTGTTGACCTCGTCCTTGGCACTGCGCGAGGTCAGGGTGATGCCCAGGACCTTAGCGGCGGTGACGGCGTCGTCGAAGAACATCTCGTAAAAATCGCCCATGCGATAGAAGAGGATGGTGTCCGGATACTGTCCCTTGATCTCCAGATACTGCTGGAGCATGGGCGTGATTTTGGGCGGCGCGGCGTTCATGGGGCAGGGGTGGGCGTCAGATCGAGAAAATCCGGGGCGAGCAGGTCGAAGGTCCGCTCGATGTGCTGGGGGATGGTGCGGACCTCGGCGCAGACGGTCATGAAATTGTGGTCGTCCTGCCAGCGGGGCACGAGGTGGAAGTGGAGATGGTCGGCGATGCCGGCGCCGGCCGCTGCCCCCAGATTGAGGCCGATGTTGATGCCGTCCGGGTGCAGATGCCGCCGGAGAATGGTGCAGCAGGCGGCGAGCATGGTCATCAGCCGGCTGTTTTCCGCCGGGGTGAGTTCGATGAGGTCGGCGAGGTGCCGCCGGGGCGCCAGGAGCAGGTGGCCGTTGGCGTAGGGAAAACGGTTCAGGAGGACCACGGTCAGCTCATCGCGAAAGAGAAGAAGCTGCGGCTTGTCCTGGACGGCGTCGCCGGGCGGTTCGAACAGGCAGCCCTGCGCCCTGGCCGCCGTGCCGAGGACGTGTTCCATCCGCCAGGGAGCCCACAACACCTTCATCGGGAAAGGGGCAGGGTGACAATCCGGGCGGCGAGTTCGTCGCCGGCCTCGAGAAGGGCATAGGTCGCCGGCGTGCCGTAAGCACCGGTGGCGCGGAAACTGCCCGGATTGAGGAACAGGGTTGCACCGTAGCGATGGCAGGTCGGTCGGTGGGTGTGGCCGGAGATGATGCAGTCGGCCTCGGGAAAGAGGCGCCAGAGCGCATCCTCGCTATCGGGGCCCAGCCGGGCGCCGTGGGTCAGGCCGATGGTGAACGGACCCAGGGAGAACTGCATCTGCTCCGAATGGCGGCTGCGCATGCTCGTCTCGCACATATTGCCGCAGACCGCATACACGGTCCTGCCCCGGAAGGCGTCCAGAACCGGCAGCGCCGTCACGTCGCCGGCATGGATGATGACATCGCAGTCGGCAAAACACGCCTCGACCCGCCGGAGGAACTGGCTGTCGGGCCGGTTGAGATGGGTGTCGGAAAGAACGCCTGCGCGGATCATCGGATATGGTGCGGTCGGTGAGAAGTTGTCATGAAAGGGCAATCTATAAACATTGCCCGGCGAACACAAGAGAAGAGCGCGTTTGCCGGATAATTTTGCCGGCCATGCAGGAAGCAGTTGCAAAAAAAACGGCAGTACCGTAACATGGCGCCTCTTTAAGGAAACCAATTCATAATGAGTGAAGGACGAATCTATGTATACAGCCTCCGATTTACGCAAGGGCCTGAAAATTCAAATTGATGGCGAGCCCTATATTGTCACCGAGTTCGATTTCTCCAAACCCGGCAAGGGACAGGCCCTGTACCGGACCAAGATGCGGAACATGATCACCGGCGTCCAGTTCACCCAGACCTATCGCTCCAACGATAAATTCGATCGGCCGAACCTCGAAGAGCGCACAATGCAGTTTTTGTATGCCCAGGATAACGAATACCATTTCATGGACACCTCCTCCTACGAGCAGATTTTTCTGACCGGGGAGCAGTTGGGCGACAACCTTAATTTTCTCATCGACAACATGGAGGTGGAAGTATTGTTCTTCGGCGACCGCCCCATCGATATCACCCTGCCTACCTTCGTCAACCTCGAGGTGACCGTGGCCGACCCCTGGGCCAAGGGCGACACCTCCGGCTCCGACACCAAGCCCGTGACCGTGCAGACCGGCTTTCAGCTTCAGGTGCCGCCCTTTGTCGAACAGGGCGATAAAATTCAGATCGACACCAGAACGGGCACCTACATCACCAGGGTGAAAGAATAACTCGGCATGCTCTCCCCGAAAGGCCTGCGGCAACGATCCGACCTGCTGCAGGCCATCCGTTCGTTTTTTCTCGAACGTGACTACATCGAAGTCGACACCCCGCTCCGCCTGCCGGTCCTGATCCCCGAAGCCCATCTCATTCCCTTTGCCAGCGAGGACTGCTTGCTGCACACCTCGCCGGAACTGTGCATGAAACGGCTGCTCGCCCGCGGCTGCGACCGTATTTTTCAGATCTGCCACTGTTTCCGCAAGGAAGAACGCGGCCGCTTGCACCAGACGGAATTCGCCATGCTCGAATGGTATCACAAGGGCTGGGATTACTTCGATCTGATGCGGCAATGCGAGGAACTGATCGGGACCCTGACGCGCATGGTGTCCGGTTTTGCCGGCATTGCCGACGACAACCGCCTGTGCCGGGGAGACAGGCGGGTGACGCTGACCCCGCCGTGGGAGCGCCTGCCGGTTGCCGAGGCCTTTCGGCGGCATGCCGGGATTTCGGCTGCGGAGGCACTCCGCGCCGGCAGTTTTGACGAGGTCCTGGTGACCGGGGTCGAGCCCAACCTGGGCTGGGACCGGCCGACGTTCCTCTACGATTACCCGGTCGAACTGGGGTCGCTTGCCCGCCGGAATCAACAGAATCCGGCGGTGGCAGAACGGTTCGAACTCTATATCGCCGGGGTGGAGGTGGCCAACGGCTTTTCCGAACTGATCGATCCGCTGGAGCAGCGGCAGCGCTTTCTGCGGGAGATCGAGGCGGTGCAGCGGGCGGGAAGAACGGCCGGGATGCCGGAGAAGCTGCTGGCGGAACTGGACCTGATCGGCGAAACGGCCGGTATCGCCCTGGGATTGGACCGGTTGTGCATGCTGCTGATGGGCCAAACCGACATCGCCCTGGCCACCCCATTTATTTTTGAGGAATTGTAAGCTCCTGCCTTGTCTTTTTCGCCCCCTTAACTACCATACACTGTAGCAGCAGGGACCACGGCATCGCCCGGCACGCTGATTACCTCGCGCTCGGGCAGCAGCAGTGCGGTCAGACGGCCGCCATACACGGCGCCGGTGTCGATCCCGATTTTATCCGCCGCCCAGTAGGGCTCGGCAAAGACCGTGTGACCGAAGACGACCGGCTTGCCGAGATCACAAGCGCTGGCGAGAAAAGAGTCGCGCGCCCACAGGCACCATTGGGCCGTCTGCTGGCTGAGATGGCGGCCGGGTTGGAGGCCTGCATGCACATAGACGGCGTGCCGGTCCTCCCAGAAGAGGGGCAGGCTGCGGAAGAAAGCAAGGTGGTCGGCGGGAACGCGTCGTAGTTTTTCTTCCTGCGTTGCCGATGCCGAGAGGCCATAGCTGGCCAACGTCTGTTCGCCCCCGACCTGAAGGAACAGGCTGCTGTCGCCGCCGGTGAGATACTGATAAAAGAGAAAGTCGTGGTTCCCCATGAGCGGCACAAGCCGGGGATGCCGGGTGCTCAGCGACAGGATGGTGCTCACCACGGCCTTGGAATCCGGCCCCCGGTCGACGTAATCGCCGAGGAACACAAGGGTATCCGCCCGGTGGCACACCTTGCCCAGCAAGTGGATGAGCGCAGTGTGGCAGCCGTGAATATCTCCGATCACGCAGGTTGTTGAGCTTGCTGTCGACATGTTGGTTGATGGCTGAAAAAAAACGCTTTGAAAAAATATGAATAATCAGCAGCGTCAGTTGATCAAGAAATATGTTGATCTCGTCCTCGGTAGGTGGCGTCTCATCGCCAGCAGTTTGCTGTTGGCGATAACCATTGGTTTGGGATACTACATTGTCGTTCCCAAGCTCTACCAGAGCACCGCCTTGCTCAGTTATGAGCAGCAGCAGATCAATCCCGGAAAAATGGACCCGGAGCAGGGAAATGTGAAGCTGCGGGAATCCCTGGCCACGTTACGGGAACTTGTAACCAGTCGCAACAGCCTTGAAAAGGTCATCCTGCAGTTTTCCCTGTACGAGGAGGCAAGGAAGAACCTGCCGATCGAAGATGTCATCGAGGGCATGCGCAGGAATATCGAGATAGAGCCGGCCAAGCAGGGCGACATCTTCAGCGTGTCTTTTCAAGGAGAGGATCCGCAGAAGGTGGCCAAGGTCACCAACGCGCTGGCCGCGCTGTTCATCGAAGAAAACCTGAAGTACCGCGAAGAACGGGCCACGGAAACCTCGAAATATACCCAGAGCGAGTTGGCCCTGGCGAAAAAGGTGCTGGACGAAAAAGAACAGCAGATGCGGGATTACAAGCTGAAATATTTCAACGAAATGCCGGAACAGCGGCAAAGCAACCTCTCGCAGCTCCAAGCCCTCATGAAGCAGAACCAGGACATCCAGAATTCGATTCAGGAACTCGAGCGGACCAAGGTCCTGGTCCAGGAGCAGATGAACATGCAGCGAAGCCTTGCCTCGCTCCGTGCCACCAGCGGCGATCCGGCGCACCCTTCCGTGCGGCAAACTGAAAGCGATGCGGATCGATTGCTGCGTTTGCAGGCGTATCTGGAGGAATTGCAGGGAAAATACACGGAGAACCATCCGGAGGTCCGGCGCACCAAACAGCAGATCCTGCAATTGGAAGGAAAAGTGGGAAAAGGGGGAGGCGCCCGACAGACCGCGTCACCAGGCGCGAGCAGGGCATCACTGGCCGCGAGCCTGGAAGCCGGCAGGATTGAGGCGCAGCTGAAACAGCTCGATATCAACATTCAGCAATTACGGGAGGCGCAGGCAAAAATTCCGCCGCAAATCGATCAGTACCAGAAATGGATTGCAGCGGTGCCCACCCGGGAGGCGGAGTGGACAAGTTTTACACGTGATTACAGTGAGTTGCGCCGGCATTACGACCAACTGGTCGCCCAGAACCTGCAGGCGCAATCCGTGGAGAATCTTGAACGGAACCAAAAGGGGAGCAAATTTAAAATCGTCGACTCGGCCCGTCTTCCCGAAAAACCGTTCAAACCCAATTTCCTGAAAATATTGTTGGTGGCCGTTGCGGCCGGATTGGGTGCGAGTTTCGGGTATGTCCTGTTGCTCGACTTCATCGACACCTCGTTCAAGAATGTCGGCGAGTTGGAGGAATATATCGGCGTGCCGGTCATCTGTTCCATCCCTTTTATCGAAAAGGAGGCCGAAACCAGAAGGGAGCGGATGGTCTTTCGGGTCAGCTTTGTCCTCATTGCCGGGTATGCGGTGCTGTTGATGGGGGCCATCGCGTTCATGTGGATCAAGGGCATGGTCATTGTCTGATATCATTTCCCGGTTCTTGCGAGTAAACGCAGCATGTATACTAAATATTACGGCCTGACCAAGAAGCCCTTTGCCCTGACCCCCGATCCGGCTGCGGTGTTCATGAGCGAGACACACCAGGAAGGGTTGGCCATCCTCAAGTACGGCATTCTCAGCAAAAAATGTTTTCTGGTGCTGACCGCCGACGTCGGCTCGGGCAAGACAACCCTGTTACAGGCCCTCGTGAACTCGCTGGAGCAGAATGTCCATCTCTGTCTCCTCAATAATCCGATCCTCCGTCGGGACGAGTTCTTTTCCTACATCGCCGCCAAACTTGGCCTGCGTTGGGACGGCAACAAGGCCCTGTTTCTGATCGAATTCGGCAACCTGCTCAGGGAATGCTACGCGAAGAACGAGCGGGTGCTGCTGATTTTCGATGAAGCCCATGTCTTTCCCGTCGATCTGCTGGAGGAGATCCGCCTGCTTTCCAATCTGGAGGAAAAGGGTCAGGACGTGCTGTCGATTTTCCTGGTGGGGCAGCCGGAACTCAATGAGCGCATGAGCGACGACCGACTGCTGCCCCTGCGTCAGCGCATCGGCATCCGCTTCCACCTCCACCGGTTCACCCTCGATGAAACCCGGCAATATATCCTGTTTCGTTTGCGGCACGCAGGAGCCCGCCATCTCAACATTTTTTCCGAGGAAGCCATTGCCGAGGTGCATCGGGTGAGCCAGGGAACCCCCCGGCTGATCAATATTATCTGCGATCATGCCCTCCTCTCGGGATTTGCGGAAGGCAAGCCGGTGATTGATGCGGGGTTGGTCAGGGAGAGTGTCGACGATCTCCACTTCCCCGGCGAAGAGCATCCCCTGCCCGTCGCCGTGCCGGCCGCGCCCAGCACACTGGCCCGACTCGCCAAACTGGGGGGGATCGCCGTCTTGGCCATCCTGGCGATTCTCGTCGTGATGGAAATGTTGCCGGCCACCCGGGGCATTTCCCTTCTTGGCAGGATACTGCCCGAATCGTTGTCGCAGTATCTGCATCTTTCATGGTAGCCGGAGGATTTTGTGGGAAAGGTATTCAAGGCATTGAAGCGGGCTGACGAAACGATGGCCATGGAAATGGAGACAACGCCGGGACCGGTCGCGCCCGCCAGTGCCCCCCGGGAAACCGAAGCGATCGTGTCCACTCCGCCGCCACCGCTCACTGGCGCGGCCTTTGCGCACTATCCCGGTCAATGGGATGACCGGTTGATTTTGGCCACCGCGACCACCGGTCCGGTGGTGGAAAGCATACGCGCCCTGCGGACGCGCATCCTGTTCCCGTCGTCGGGAAAAATTCCCCGGACCATTCTGGTGACCAGCGCCTCTCCCGGTGAAGGAAAGAGCTTCGTGTGTGCCAATCTGGGGATCTCCCTTGCCCAAGGGGTGGACAACTACTGCCTGCTGGTGGACTGCGATCTGCGCAAACCGTCGCAGCACACCCTTTTCGGCCTGGGCAATACGGCGGGGCTGTCCGACTATCTCCGCCAGAGGAAGCAAATACCGGAGCTGCTGGTTTCGTCCGGTGTGGAAAAACTCTCTCTCTTGCCGGCCGGTCCCCGTTCCGTCAATGCCGCCGAACTCCTGGGGTCGGCCGCCATGACCAGTCTGGTGGACGAACTGGCCCAGCGATATGATGACCGCATCGTCCTTCTCGACAGTCCGCCGCTGCATGCCGCCAGCGAAACGACGGTCCTGGCGCAGCATGTGGACGGGGTTGTGCTGGTGGTCCGTCATGGCGCCTCCCGGCGCGAATATGTGAAAGCCCTGGCGGACGCCATCGGCCGCGACAAGATCTTGGGGGTCGTTTTCAATGCCTATCGGGCGACTATGCTCGATTACAAGGTGTTCGGCTACTATGAGTATCAGAAAAACTATTATTACGACGAACACTGACTCCTACCGACCCTTCCTCCGTGGGACGATATGAGGCGAGATTCCTGCGTCCCATCATTTTTTCTGTAGCTGAAGCATCATTCAACTGATATGTTTTTGGGTCTTTTTCACAGAGACGGGGTGGGCGGCCCGCCTGGCCTCAGGTTTTGCTCAACAACGCGACGGCAGTACGGACCAAGAAAGGATGCATCATGCGAACAGCACGAAAAAAGATGACGGGACAGGAAGCGCTGCACGTCCTGTTGGCGGGCAACAGGCGGTTTGTCTCGGGAAAGCTCGAACATCCCAATCACTGCGAAGAATCGCGCAGGGGCCTTGTTGCCGGGCAGGAACCGATAGCGGTGGTGCTCGCCTGTGCCGATGCACGGGTGCCTCCGGTCGACATCTTCGACCAGGGGCTGGGCGACTTATTCATCCTGCGCGTCGCGGGCAACATCGTCAACGATCATATCCTGGGCAGTATCGAATATGCGGTCGCCCATCTCCACACACCGCTGGTCATGGTGTTGGGCCACTCTTCCTGCGGTGCCGTCAGCGCGGTAGCGCAGGGGGTCAGGTTGGAGGGACACATCGCCAGCCTGACCCCATCGATCGATGCGGCCCTGAAAAGAACCAAGGGACAGGACGGCCACTGGACCGATAACGCCGCCAAGGAACTGGCCAGGGCCACGGCCAGGAAGATCGCGGATTCGGAACCCATTGTCGCCGATTTGGTGAAGGAGGAAAAGGTGCTTGTCGTTGCCGCCTATTACGATCTGGCCACCGGCGAGGTCGTCGTGCTGTGACCATCATCTGGGGGCGTCCATGGATGGGATGCCGCCCGCACACCCCGGACAGGGGGTGGCCCCTCCTTGCTCCGAAGCGCCCGCCCGCTCAGCGGCGACGCCGTCCATATGCCACCAGCACTTCAATATGCTGGTTTTCTTTTGTTTTATCTCTCATTTTTTTCCTGAAAAAACATGCGTTGGGGTTGCCTCTCCCGTTTGTTCTGTGCTAGGTTTGTGGTACAGACTCCATCCTGTTGTATCGGTTTGTTGATGCAGTGAGCGTGACGCATGGCATTTCCCCTCAATGATGTCCTCCTCCTGTTGAAAGACGAGGTCCGCGGATATCAGGTCCCCGTGGTCGATCTGATCGCCGCCCAAACCCACGATCCCTTCAAGATCCTGGTGGCCACCCTGCTGTCGGCGCGGACCAAGGACGAGGTGACCGCCGCCGCCTCGCGCCGGCTCTTTGCCCGGGCGGGAACGGTTGAGGCCTTGGCCCTCCTGACGGTCGCGGAGTTGGAGCAGCTGATTTATCCGGTGGGATTTTATCACAATAAGGCCCGCTTTCTCAGCCAGTTGCCGGCAGTGCTGCAGGAACGGTTCGGCGGCGCCGTCCCCGGAGATATGGATTCCCTGCTCACCTTGCCCGGCGTCGGCCGTAAAACGGCCAATCTGGTGCTGGCGGTGGCCTTCAATAAACCGGCCATCTGCGTGGACACCCATGTGCATCGCATCATGAACATCTGGGGGGTGGTCCGGACCGAGACTCCGCTCCAGACCGAGATGGCCCTGCGGCAGATACTGCCGGAGCCCTCTTGGGGGGAAGTCAATTCCATTCTGGTCGCCTTCGGCCAAGGAACGTGCACGCCCGTGCGACCGCACTGCGATCGCTGCGTGATCGCGACCCGGTGCCCCCGCATCGGCGTGACGCCGCGGACCGTCAAGGCGGCCGGCGAGAGGTCGGCCATGCCGCAGACGACGGAGAAGAAATTTGTTTCCTGGAATGTCAATGGGGTGCGGGCAGCCATGAAAAACGGGTTGCTGGAGGTGTTGCGCGACCTTGACGCCGACATTGTCGCCCTGCAGGAAATCAAGGTCCAGCCGGAGCAGTTGCCGGAGCAGTTGCGGAGCGTCGACGGCTATCAGGTGTTCTGGAATCCGGCGAAGAAGAAGGGGTACTCCGGCACGGCGATCCTGACCAAGACGGCGCCGCTTCAGGTCTGGTACGGACTGGACGTCCCTCGATTCGACGAGGAAGGACGGGTGCTCACCCTTGAGTTCGCCGACTTTTATTTCATCAACGTTTATGCCCCCAATGCGCAACCCGAGTTGAAGCGCCTTTCCTTCAAGCAGGACTTCAACCAGGCCCTGCTCGCCCACATGGATCGCCTCGCCCGGACCAAATCGCTGGTACTCTGCGGCGATCTGAACGTGGCCCACAAGGAGATCGATCTGGCCAATCCCAAGGCCAACGTGAAGAATCCCGGTTTCTCCCCGGAGGAGCGGGCCTGGATGGACGCGATCACCGCAGCCGGCTACATCGATACCTTCAGGAAATTCGATCCCTCGCCGGAGCGCTACACCTGGTGGAGCTACCGCTTCAACGCCCGGGCGAAGAACATCGGCTGGAGAATCGATTATTTCATCGTCGACCAGGCCAGTGGCGACCGTGTCGTCGACGCGGCCATTCATGATGAAGTCACCGGCTCGGATCACTGTCCGGTGAGCATGGTTTTCCGCTGACGACCGGTGTGTCATGAAGCCGTACCGCATTGTCATCGCCGACGATCACAGCCTCATCCGCCAGGGGCTGAAGAGTCTCATCCGCACGAATTCCTCCCTGGCCATCGTCGCGGAAGCGGGCAACGGCGTCGAATTGCTGGAATGTCTGCGCCAGCATCCCCCGGACATGGTGATCCTGGACATCACCATGCCGCAGCTCAACGGCATCGAGGCGGTGCGGAAAATACGGCAGCAGTTTCCGGAAATGGCCGTGCTGATCCTGACCATGCATTCCGGCAGCCATCATTTCTATCAGGCCATGGCCGCCGGCGCCCACGGCTACCTGATCAAGGACGATTCCGACAGCGAACTGCTGACGGCCATCCGCACCATCCGCGGGGGGAAGTCGTATATTTCCTCGCAGTTGTCGCCGGAGGTCACCGGCGAGGTGATCGCCGGTTTCCGGGATCAGACCAAGACGCCGTTTTTCTGCCTGAGCGACCGGGAGCGACAGGTGCTGCATCTGGTGGTTCGGGGGTTCTCAAGTCGGGCGATCGGCGAGAAACTGCGCCTCAGTCCGCGGACCATCGACCATCATCGGGCGAGTCTGCTGAAAAAGTTCAAAATGAAAAATACCGTTGATCTGGTCAATCATGTGATCAGCAGCGGCATGCTCTCCTTTGACGAGGAACCGTGAATTTTTTCGGTTTTCTATGTGCAGGTTTTTTCTTGGATATCTCTTCTGTTTTCCGGTGGTTATCTCTGGTAGTCCGTATAATTACCTAATCGTTATTAGGTAATTCCCACAATTGTTTTTTCTGCCTTCCTGGACTTAAGTACGATCTCCGAACCGGTTGCGTCTCGGGGGACGGCGCGATCTGAATATCCATCAACAGAAGCGAGAACAGTCCATGAACAAAAACGACCTCATTGCATCCATTGCGGATTCGGCGAAGATCAGTAAAAGAGCTGCGGCTCAGGGGCTGGATGGCATGCTGACCACCTTGTTCGCCGCCATCAGGGAGGGAAAACGCGTTACCTTGACCGGGTTCGGTAGTTTCACCATTGTGGAACGCGCCTCCCGGACCGGCAGAAATCCGAAAACCGGCGAAACCGTGCCCATCCCCTCGCGTCGGGTGGTCAAGTTCCGGCCGGGAAAGGAACTCTCAAGGAAAATTCAATAAGGAAAATTTTGTTGTCGCCGGGGCGGCACAGCGGTCTCAACGGATACCGTTTTGTGCCGCTTTTTTGTGTCGCCACCACCACAACACCGGGGCGGCGGCCATCATCACCAGACAGAGCAGCTGCCCCATCGACAGGACCGACCCGATCAGGCCGATCTGCGGGTCGGGCTCGCGAACGAATTCGACCGCGAACCGGAAACAGCCGTAGAAGCCGAGAAAAAGGGCCAGCAGGGAGCCGTGCGGCCAGCGGACCGAGTGTGCCGATTGCCAGGGCCTGGCCTTGACGGCCCACAGGATGGCAAAAAGCACCAGCCCTTCGAGCAGCGCTTCGTAAAGCTGCGAGGGGTGCCGGGGCAAAGGACCGCCCTCGGGGAAGACCATGCCCCAGGGGACCAGGGTGATCCGGCCGAAGAGTTCGCCGTTGATGAAGTTGCCCAGGCGGCCGAAGAACAGGCCGAAGGGCGCGGTGACGATGAACAGGTCGGCGGCCTTCCAGAAATCGAGCCTGGTGCGGCGGCAGAAGAGAGCGCCGGCCAGGATCGCCCCCAGACAGCCGCCGTGAAACGACATGCCGCCGGTCCAGATGGCCGGGATGGCAAGCGGGTGGGCAAGATAATAGGCCGGATTGTAGAACAGGACATATCCCAGTCGGCCGCCGATCACCACCCCCAGGATCAGGATCAGGTGCAGGTCGTCGAGCCGGTCGCGCAACTGCTGCCAGTGAAACCGTCTGGCCTGGTACAAGACCAGCAGGTAGGCGGCGGCAAAGCCGATGACATACATCAGGCCGTACCAGCGGATCTGGATCGGCCCCACGGAGAGCAGCACCGGATCGATGGCGGGATAGGGGAGCATGGTGGTTCCTGCGGTGTCGGTTAGAGGAGGCCCAGGCGCTTGAGATGGACCTGGAGGACGGAAAGCGCTGCCGGCGTGACGCCGGATATCCGGGACGCCTGTCCCAGGGAGCGGGGCTGCACCCGGCTCAGTTTCTCCACGACCTCGTTGGAAAGGCCGGGCAGGCCCTTGTAGACCAGATCCGGCGGCAGTTCGATGCGTTCGAGTTTCTTGAAGCGGGCGATCTGCTCCTCCTGCCGGCGAATATAGCCCTCGTATTTCACCTGCAATTCGATCTCGTCGCGCAAGGCGAGGGCCTGCGGCGGCAGCGGCAGTTCCGGGGCCACCGCACCGGCCAACTCCGCCAATTGGCGCAGGCGGATCTCCGGCCGGCGGAGGATGTCCGCCAGGGTGACGGCCTGGCTGATGGCCGGCGAGTTATGCCGGGCGAGAAAGTCGTTCACCGCGCCTTGCGGTTTGACGCGGGTTTCGTGCAGCAGGCGCACCGTCTCCTCGATGCAGTCCCGCTTGCGCTGAAAGGCTTGCCAAGTGGATGCATCCACCAGGCCGATCCGGTGGCCGGTCTGCCGCAGCCGCATGTCGGCGTTGTCTTCCCGCAAGAGCAGGCGGTATTCCGCCCGCGAGGTAAAAAGACGATAGGGTTCCTTGGTCCCCAGGGTGACCAGGTCGTCGATCAGCACGCCGAGATAGGCCTGGGAGCGGTCGAGCACCACCGGCGCCTCGCCCCGCACATACTGGACGGCGTTGATGGCGGCCATCAGGCCCTGGCCGGCGGCCTCCTCGTAGCCGGAGGTGCCGTTGATCTGGCCGGCCAGAAAGAGGCCGCCGATCAGTTTCGTCTCCAGTGACGGCTTCAGTTCCCGCGGATCGACATAGTCGTACTCGATGGCGTAGCCGGGGCGGATAATGCGCGCCTGTTCCAGTCCGGGAATGGAATGGACCATGGCGATCTGGGTGGCCAGGGGCAGGCTGGTGGGGATGCCGTTGGGATAGACTTCGATGGTTTCCAGGCCCTCGGGCTCGAGAAAGATCTGGTGGCGCGGCTTTTCCGGAAAGCGCATCACCTTGTCCTCGATCGACGGGCAGTAGCGGGCGCCCACGCCCTCGATGATGCCGGCGTACATCGGCGACTGATCGATGGATCCGCGGATGATTTCGTGGGTGCGCTCGTTGGTGTAGGTGATGTAACAGGGCCGTTGGGGGAGCGGCGGCGCGCCTGTGGAGGAGAAGGAAAAGAGGGCGGGCTCGTCGTCGGTGTCCTGGGCCTCCAGCCGGGAATAGTCGATGGTGTTGCCGTCCAGCCGGGGCGTGGTGCCGGTTTTCATCCGGCCCACGGCGAAACCGGTGGCGGCGAACCACTGGGCCAGCTTGGTCGAGGGCGCGTCGCCCATCCGGCCGGCGGGAAAATGTTTCAGGCCGATGTGGATCAGGCCGTTGAGAAAGGTGCCGGTGGCAACCACGATCGCCTGCACCCGGACCCGCTCGTCCAGGGAGGTGCGCAGGCCGGTCACCCTGCCGTTCTCGACCAGGATTTCATCGACCATGGCCTGCCGGATGGCCAGGTTGGGCTGGTTTTCCAGCACATGCTTCATGCGCAGCCGGTACAGAAGCCGGTCGGCCTGGGCCCTGGAGGAGCGAACGGCCGGCCCCTTGCTGGTGTTGAGCCGCCGGAACTGGATGCCGGTGGCATCGATGTTTTTGGCCATTTCACCGCCCAGGGCGTCGATCTCCTTGACCAGATGGCCCTTGGCCAGGCCGCCGATGGCGGGGTTGCAGGACATGGCCCCGATGGTGTCGGCGTTGATGATGCACACCAGGGTGCGGCAGCCCATGCGGGCCGCGGCCAGCGCCGCCTCGCAGCCGGCGTGGCCCGCGCCGATGACGGCGATGTCGAAGTCAGTCATGGTGATTCAGGGCGACGAAAGTGTCCGGCAAAAAAATTGACGAATCGCGGTGGGCCGGGCAAGGTCCTGCGCGTCGGCTACGAAAAAAACGCTATTATACGGTATCGGCCCCTATTTGCAAGCATCCTGGCCGGAAAGCGCGCCACCGGGCAAGGCGGGCGGAGCGGCGGCGCCGGACCCGCCCGCCCGGCTCAGCGCCGGGAACAGTCCGGGTGCCAGCTGATGTAGGCCCAGGTGGGGACATGGCGGGGATGGAGCGAAATCGAGCCGTCCCCGTGGCTGGCGGCGATGGAGCGGAGGTACTCACGCAATCGGGTGCTTTCATGCTCGTCCAGATCCTGGAACATCCACTGGTAGCGGCTGAGGGCCTCGTCCAGCGACCGGTAGCGGGCCGTTTCTTCCAGGCGGATGAAATCGACGGTGGCCGGACAGCCCATCTGGTAGAGGAGATTGACGGTGTAGATGTAATCCGGGCCGGGGTCCAGGGGACGGCCGACCGCGGCGAAGGCGTCGGGATCGTGGGGCCCGGAACCGACCCGGTCGGTCACCGCCACCTTGTGCACGGCAAATTCGTTCAGCCGGCGGAGGGCGGCGGCCAGGTCGGCGACGGCCAGCGAACGCGAGGCGATGACCAGATCGTGCGGCACGATGCCGTGCCCGCGCCAGTCGTCGTCCCAGGAGAGGGGAAAGGTGGTGATGTTGGCGAGTCGGGACTGCCTCGCCCGGTCGGCCAGGATGTGGAGCATCTTGGTCGAAAAATCAATGCAGGTGACGGCCCGCACCTGCGCCGCCAACGGCAGCGCCAGGGTGCCAGGGCCGCTGCCCACATCGAGCACGGACCAGGCCGGCTCCGGCTTGAGCAGGGCGAGGAAAGTGTCGGCATAGACCGATTGCCCGGTGCGCCGGGCAAAGGAGGCGGCCCGTTCGTTCCAATCGGTGGCGCCCTTGGAGTGCCATGATCTTTCTGCGTGTGCCTGTTGCCAGAGGAGGTTCCAGTTGATGTCCTGGTATCGTCGGAGGGGCATGGCGTACCTTGGCCGGGGTGAAATAATTTGACAGATCCCGTGCTCTATGATTAAAATAGGCCTCTTTTTCAGGAGCGCGCAATCGGCCGTTTCCGGGGCTGCTTGTGGCGAAGACCGCTGCTGCATTTTTTCCACCAGCGCGCAGGGCGGTCCCAAAAGAGCACGCATGAGCAGCAAGCGCTTCCACTCCCTCTCCTCTATTAAACAGATTGTCAGCAAGAAAGGAATTGGATTATGAGCAAGAGGACGTTCCAGCCCAGCACCACCAAACGCGCCCGCACCCACGGATTCCTGGTCCGCATGAAAACCCGTACCGGCCGGGCGGTGATCAAGAGACGAAGAGCAAAAGGCCGCAAGCAGTTGGCGCCCTGAACCGCTTGGATCGCTGCACGCTTCCGAAACAACATCTGCTGCGAACAACCGGGGAGTTTCAGCGCGTCTACCGATCCGGCCGGCGGCTTCGGGGTGAGGGATTCGCCCTGATCTTCCTGGCCAACGCCCTGGCGCACAACCGACTGGGGATCAGTGTGCACCGCAAGGCAGGCAACGCTGTGCGGCGCAACCGGATCAAGCGATTGATCCGGGAGGTCTTCCGTCTGCACCGCGATCGGTTCCCGCCGTCCGCCGATATCGTTTTCACCGTCCGCCCCGAATTCGCCATCAACAGTCTGCTGGACATGCATGCCAGTGTGGTTCGCCTTATCGGGGCCTGATCAGGTGCAAGACGATGCCCGTAACGAAGCAACATAACGACAACACTTCGGAAACAGCGTCCCGGTCCCGCCGATGGCGAGCTGTGCCCGGACGCTGTCTGATTGCGTTGTTCAGGGGATACCAGTACTTCGTCTCCCCTCTTTTCCCTCCCACCTGCCGTTTCGTGCCCACCTGTTCCCAGTATGCGATCGAGGCTGTCGCCAAATACGGCGCCATCCGGGGGACAGGGCTGGCGCTCTGGCGGATAGCGCGCTGCCATCCCTTTTCCCGGGGCGGCTATGATCCGGTCCGATGAGCCGCCGCAGTAGCGCTTCGTTTCCTTCCAATCAAGACCCCTGCCGCCGCAGAGGGTTGCAAAGGTACCTCCATGGATCTCAATAGAGCTTTTCTGGCCGTTGTTCTCTCGCTGTTCATTCTGGTTGGCTTCCAGTACCTCTTCCCCCCCGCTCCGCCTCAGCAGACGCCTGCCGGCCCGCAGGCGCAGCAGGCCACGGAGCAGGCCGCCGTCCAGCCGCCTCAGGCGCAGATGCAGGCACCCACCGCGCCCGCCGGCGCGGTCCAGCCGGTGGCCGTGGACCCGAAGGCCCGGGACATCACGGTGGAGACGCCGTTGTATGCCGTGGTCATCAACGAGCAGGGCGGCGGGTTCAAGAGTTTTGTCCTCAAGGAATACCGCAACAAGATGGACAAGGATTCCGGGCCAATGCAGTTGCTTTTCGACAAGGGACCCGGCAGCCTGCCCGTGCTCTTTTCCCTCGACAACGGCAGCGGCGCCGTCCTGCCCCTGTTCAAGGCGGACAAGACCGCCGTCACGCTCGGCAAGGAAAACGAGACGGCCCAACTGACCATGACCGCCACCCTGGCTGAAGGACTCACCGTGGTCCGCACTCTGACCTTCCGCAGCGACAGCTATCTCATCAACGTCGACTACAAGGTTCAGAACACCAGCGACAGGCCGGCGCAGGTCTCGCCCGCCCTGACGCTGACCAACGAGCCCTTCGCCCACGCCGCGGGCAGCAGCGAGTTCCTGTTTTACGGACCCGCCGCCTTTGTCAACGGCGAACTGGTGGAAACCAAGCCGAAGAAGCTGACCGAAGGGCCGGTGGTGCTCCAGGGCAAGGTGAGCTGGACCGGCTTTGTCGACAGCTATTTCATGACCGCCGTGGTGCCGACCGGCGGCAATGCGGTGACCGTGACCCTGCAGGGCTCGGACAAGCAGGTGCGCACCGTGGTTTCCGAAGGCATCCAGGGCATCGGCAGCCATGAAACCAAGTCGTATGCCTACACCCTCTATTTTGGTCCCAAGAAGCTGAAAATCCTTGAAGCAGCCGGCAGCGATCTGGCCAAGTCGGTGGATTTCGGCTGGTTCGACGTGCTCGGCAAGCCGATGCTGTGGCTGCTGAATTTCTTTCATCAGTACAGCGGCAACTACGGCGTGGCCATTATTCTGCTGACCGTGCTGATCAAGCTGCTCTTCTGGCCGATTACCCAGAAAGGTATGAAGTCGATGAAGAACATGCAGAAACTTCAGCCCAAGATCGCCAAGATCCGGGAACGGTACAAAAACGATCCGGCCGCGATGAATCAGGAGGTCATGACCCTGTACAAGACCTACAAGGTCAATCCGGTGGGCGGCTGCCTGCCGATGCTGATTCAGATTCCCTTCTTCTTTGCCCTGTACCGGGTGCTGATGGCGGCCATCGAACTGCGGCACGCCCCCTTCATGCTGTGGATCAACGACCTCTCCGCCCCGGACCGGCTGTGGATCGGCTTCGACATCCCCTACCTGCACGGCATCCCGGTCCTGACCCTGCTGATGGGGGCGTCCATGTACTTTCAGCAGAAGATGACGCCAACCACGGCCGATCCGATGCAGGCGCGGATGATGCAGTTTCTGCCGCTCGTGTTCACCGTCATGTTCATCAATTTTGCATCGGGCCTGGTGCTGTACTGGTTTGTCAACAATCTGCTGTCGATGCTGCAACAGTATCTCATCAACCGGCAAAACAAGGCCTGATTTCAGGTGGGCGATAGGTGCATCATGGCGAAAGGACAAGACTTTTACGGTAAGGATATCGCCGAGGTCATCGAACGGGCCTGCAAAACCCTCGGGGTGTCTCGGGAAGATCTCGATATCGAGGTGTTGGAAACCGGATCGGCCGGTATTTTCGGCTTGTGCAAGAAAAAGGCCCACATCCGGGTGCAGCGCAAGGCCGTTTCCATGATCGAGGCCATCGAGGCCGCCGCCGACACCGCGCCGGCGGAAAAGCCGGCCGCACCCGGCAAAGCTGCGCCGGCGCCCCAGGCGGATGCCGGGGAGCGGGGCGTTCGCGACGAGGTGTCCGACTCTGCGGCAATGGTTGCAGAGAGCGTCCCCGTCGATGAACCCGCGCCGGCTGTTGCCCCCGAGGCGGCCGTCGATTCGGAGCAGCGGGAGGACGACGAGGAACAGGACGGCGAGCAGGAGGATTTCGAGGAGGAGGCGCCGATCGAACCGCCTTCGGAGGAGAGCCTGGCCGCGATTCAGGCCGACCTGGACCGGCTGCTGACCCTGATGGGGTTGCCCTCGGCGGTGCGGGTGATGTTCGAGGACAACACCGTGCATTGCACCATCACCGGCCCGCACGAGGCCCATATCGTCGGCCCTGAAGGGCGGACGCTGGACAGCCTGCAGTACCTGCTGCGCAAGATGGTGGCCCGGCATCTGCCTGACAGAATCATGCTATCCCTCAACGCCGGCGACTTCCGCGAACGGCGGGCCGAGGAGCTGAAGATGCGGGCGGTCGAACTGGCGGCCCAGGTCAAGGCAGACGGCAAGACGCAGGCCATCCCGGCCCTCAATCCGTCGGAGCGGCGGGTGGTACACATGGTGCTGCAGGAGGACAAGGGAGTGCGCAGCCGGTCGGTGGGCGAGGGCCTGTTCAAAAAGGTCCTGATCTACAAGCCCGGCAAGGGCCGGCGGCCGACGCCGAAGAAACGGCGGGGAGGCCAGGGTGGCCGCTCATCCGGCGACTGAGACCATCGCCGCCATCGCCACGGCACCGGGCACCGGCGGTATCGGCATTATCCGGATCTCCGGGCCGGACGCCCTCGCGCTGCTCCGGGCCGTCTTTGTTCCCCGCACCCTCCGAAGCCATTTCACCAGCCACACCCTCTATTACGGCACGATCGTCGACCGCCAGGGCCGGATGCTCGACGAGGCCCTGGCGGTCTACATGCTGGCCCCGCACACCTATACCCGTGAAGATGTGGTCGAGCTGCATTGCCACGGCTCCTATCTCGTCCTCCAGGCCATCCTCCGCACGGTCATCGCCTGGGGCTGCCGGCTTGCCGAGCCGGGCGAATTCACCAAACGGGCCTTTCTCGCCGGCCGTATCGATCTGACCCGCGCCGAGGCGGTGATCGACCTGCTTCAGGCGCAGACCGAAGCCGGCGCCCGGCTGGCGGCCAATCAGCTCCAGGGCCAGCTCTTCGACCGGCTGGAAGCGGTCAGACAGCGGTTGATCGGCTTTCTGGCCCTCCTGGAGGTGGCCATCGATTTTCCCGACGACGACGTGGAAATCTTCGATACCACCCTGGCCGCTACGCAGTTGCAGACCGGGGTGATCGCCCCCCTGGAGCAATTAATCGCCCTGGCCGAGCAGGGCAGGATCGTCCGCGAGGGCGTCAAGGTGGTCATCGCCGGCCGGCCAAACGTGGGCAAGTCCAGCCTGCTCAACGCCCTGCTGCGGGAGGAGCGGGCGCTGGTGACCCCGGTTCCCGGAACCACCCGCGATACCGTCGAGGAGCGGATCGACATCCGCGGCATCCCGGTGCATCTGGTCGACACCGCCGGCATCCGCCGGCACGAGGATGCGGTGGAGGCGCTCGGCATCGAACGGGCGCGCCGCAAGCTGGCCGAGGCCGATCTGGTGCTGTTCGTGGTGGATGCCAGTGCCGGCATGGAGCCGCGGGACCGCGAACTGTACGAGACGGTCCGGGAGAAGCGGCATCTGGCGGTGCTCAACAAGTGCGATCTGGTGGCCGCCGGGCAGGTGCAGGCCCTGGCCGGAACCTTCGCCGGTGCCGCGGTGGTGACGATCTCGGCCCGCCAGGGCGAAGGCATCGAGGCCTTGCAGGAGGCCGTCTATCAGATATTGATCGCCGGGAGCGGCTGCACCGACCAGATCGACTGCGCCCCCAATACCCGCCACCGGGCGGTGCTCGTGCGGAGCGTGGAGGCATGCCGGCGATTCGGCCGGGCCATGGCCGCTGGCGCACCCGTCGACCTGCTGGCGGTCGAGGTGCAGGCGGCGCTCGATGAGTTGGGGGACATCATCGGTCTGACCACCCCGGACGAGGTCCTCGATGCGGTGTTCAGCCAGTTCTGTATCGGTAAGTGAGAGGTGGACGAGGCACAAACGTTTGTTCCCGGTTTACCGCAGTGGCGCGGCAAACCGGGAAATCCAGATGGCGGGCAGCAGCGCCGTGAAACGGCTTACTGCTGGGTGAAGCTGTCGGCGAAGAGCTGGTTGATGGCGGCGATGCCGTCGTCGCTGAGGTAGCGGGTACCCGAGCCGACAAAGGTGCTGTAGCAGATTTTAGGGCTGTCTTCCTTCCAGGCCCCTTCCTTCCAGGTGAACCACTGCCGGCGCGGCTGGTCGTAGACGTGCAGCGGTCGGTTGAACAGCTTGGCCAGTTCCACCGCCCAGCCGGTGCCGCCCTTCACCGAGTTGTCCTCCAGGATGGTGCCGATCACAAAGACCTGGTGCCCCTTGTTGACCATGTGAAAGATCGTCTGGAGCACCCGGCGGATCTTTTCGGTTTCATAATAGGTCCGGTTCATCATGCGCGACGCCAGTTCCATGCTGATGTCGCCCCGTCGCAACTCCTCCTCGCTCAGGACCACGGTATTGCGGTCACGGTTGAGGCGATGGCCGTCGAAGGAGAAGATCACCTCCTGGACCCCATATTTTTCGGCATTCTCGCCAAAAAGGGTTTCCGCCCCCTTCAGTCCCCCGTGGTACAGCGTGCAGTCGTGTGCGTTCATGTCCTTTTCCTTGTGTGGTTGTTGGGCAAAAGTCCGGCCCTGTTCACCGGTTTTCGCGGGTATCTCGAAAAATATATTGTTTTGACAACTACTTGGTGGCCTTGAGGAACACCCGGCAGGGCGCCGGATATCCCTCAACAGTAAGCGCGGGATTGTTCTTGTCAATGAAATCTTCGTAGGATTCGAAGTCCATCCAGTCGGTCCGCCGCTGTTCGGCGCTGCTCATGGCGTGCTCGCAGAACAGCCGGACCTCCCGGAAGCCGGTGCGGGCCATCCAGTTGACCAGACAGGCCCCGGTGGGCACGAACCAGGTGCCGGGAACCTTGGCGTAGGTGGAGCGGGGAAAGAGCGCCATCGGCGCCTCGCCCGGAATGGCTTGCGATTCGACGATCAGCCAGCCGCCGGGCTTGAGTGCGGCGTGGAGATCGCGCAGGGCCTCCAGCGGCGAAGGCCGGTGGTAGAGGATGCCCAGGCAGAAAATGACGTCGAAGCATGCGGGAAAAAGCGGCAGATGCTCGATGCCCAGCAGTTCCACCCGGAGGTCCTGCTGGCCGGCAAAGGCGTTGAGGGTATTGAAGGTGTAATAGTGCTGGACATAGGGCTCGAATCCGAGCACCAGGGCCGGCCGGTGCTGCGCCATGCGGAACATGTAGTAGCCGTTGTTGCAGCCGATGTCGGCCACGGCCTTGTTCGTCAGGTCGGGCAGTTCGGGCATGATCCGGTTCCACTTCCGTTCGCTGCGCCATTCGGCGTCGACATCGATGCCGAAGACGGAAAACGGGCCCTTGCGCCAGGGCATGAAGCCGCGCAGGACCCGGCGGACTTCATCCTGCTGCGCCGGCTCCAGATCGGCGGCGGTACCGATGCGGACCACATCGCCGGAAAAATCGCAGGAGGAGGCCCGCAGGTGCCGAACCGTCTGGAGCAGGTTGCGGTAGCGGAGAAAGCCCTTCTTTTCCTGGCTGACCCAGGCGGATTTCTCGGCCAGCACCGATTTGAGCCGATCCCGATCGGCCAAGGGGAATGCCTCGGGCAGATCCATGGCTCAGCGCTTGAGGGCAACGATGGCGGTAAAGTTGAACCATTTGAAGAACGGTTCGATTTCCGTAAAACCGGCCTCCCGCAGCAGCGCCACATTCTCCTCCAGGGAAAAGGGAATGAGCACGTTCTCCAGCGCCTCCCGCTTGGCCGCGATTTCCAGCTCCGAGTAGCCCTGCTGCTTCTTGAACGCATGGTAGATGTCGATGAAGTCGCGGTTGAGCCTGCCGGCGGAGGAGATGGTTTTTTCGCTCAGAAAGAAGAGGCCGCCCGCGGGCAGCGCCTCGTGGATGCGGCGGACAAAGGGCTGCCGGGTCAACGGCCGGAGAAATTGGAGGGTGTAGTTGCAGATGAGGGCCGACGCCGGCGGCAGGGGGCAGGAGGTGATGTCGGCCTCGACGAAGTGCAGGACCTCGCTTTTGTTGAACATGGCGCTTTTGCGGCGCGCCTTGGCGAGCATGGCCGGGGCGTTGTCCATGCCCACATAGCGCAGATGCAGCTCCGGCAGCCTCCGGGCCAGTTCGAGGAGCGTGGTGCCGGTCGAGCAGCCCAGGTCGCAGACGGTGGCGCCGGTGGTGAGATGGCTGGCCAAGAGTTGCGCCATGCCGTCGACCACCGTACGGTAATAGGGGATCGAGCGGTTGAGCATGTCGTCGAACACGTCAGCGACCCGGTCGTTGAAGGTGAAATCCTCGGCGACCGTTCCGGCGGTGTAGAGGCTGTCCTCGGCGGCAGTCATGGGTTCGCGACCGTTCGGCTGGGATGGGTGCACAGGCGGTAATTCGGGGCGTGGCGGCAAGAGGGGAAGGTTATCTGAAGCCGTTGGGGTTGGCTGCCTGCCAGCTCCAGGTGTCGGCGCACATGGTGTCGAGCCCCCGTTGGGCCTGCCAGCCCAGCTCGCGTTGGGCGAGCGACGGGTCGGCATAGCACTGGGCGATGTCGCCGGCCCGGCGGGGGGCGATGCGGTAGGGAATCGGCCGGCCGCACGCTTGGGCGAAGGCGGCGACCATCTCCAGGACCGAATAGCCCCGGCCGGTGCCCAGGTTGTAGATGGCCACGCCGGGCCGGTCGTGCAGCTTTTCCAGGGCATGCAGGTGGCCGAGCGCCAGGTCGACCACATGGATGAAGTCGCGCACGCCGGTGCCGTCCGGGGTGGGATAGTCGTTGCCGAAGACCGAGAGTTCCGGCAGCTTGCCCACCGCCACCTGGGCGATATAGGGCACGAGATTGTTGGGGATGCCGTTGGGGTCCTCGCCGATCCGGCCGCTGGCATGGGCACCGACCGGGTTGAAATAGCGCAGGAGGATCACGTTCCACCGGGCATCGGCCCTGTGCAGATCGCGCAGGATCTCCTCGGTCATCAGTTTGGTGCGGCCATAGGGATTGGTGCAGGACAGCGGGAAATCCTCGCGGATGGGCACCGAGGCCGGATCGCCGTAAACGGTGGCCGAGGAGGAAAAGACGATGTTGGTCACGCCCCGCTCGGCCATGATCTGGCAGAGGTTGAGGGTGGCGCCCAGGTTGTTGTGGTAGTAGAGCCACGGCTTGGTCACCGACTCGCCCACCGCCTTGAGCCCGGCGAAATGGATCACCGCCGTCGCCTCCGGTGTCTGGAGGAACACGTCGCGCAGCCTGTCCGCATCGAGCAGATCGACCTCGAAAAAGGCCAGTGATTTTCCGGTGATTTCCTCCACCCGTCGCAGCGATTCCCGGCTGCTGTTGCAGAGGTTGTCGATCACCGTGACCCGGTGGCCCGCATCGAGCAGTTCCAGGCAGGTGTGGCTGCCGATGTAGCCGGCGCCGCCGGTGACAATGACATGCATGGTTTTTTCCCTCGGGGCAGATGCCTTTCTCCACCGGCCGGTCGCAAAGCACGTCGACGCGGCCGCCGATTTCTGCTATCTTTTAACCTGTCTGGATGGTGTTTGTCTTGCAAAAAGGAAGGGCCGCCGCGCCATCGATTCGTAGCTGCGGACCGGTGGAGTCGGCGCCCGGGCAGGTCGGCGCCAGACGTATTCAATCATCAAGCACGAACAGAAGAGGACACAATGCCGTACGTCAGCATTCGGGTGGCTGGAAAGCTCACCAGGGAACAGAAACAGAAGATCGCCAAAGGGGTCACCGACGTGATCTCCGAAGCCGCCAACAAACCGAAGGAATCCATCCTGCTTTTCATTGACGAGGAAAGCCGGGAGAACATTGCCAAGGGCGGAGTGCTGATCGAGGATATGTAGGCGCATGGACCAGGGGACGGTTGACCGGCTGGAGCACCTGCGGGAGCAGATCCGCTTTCACGCCCACCGCTACTATGTGCTCGACGATCCGGTGATCGCCGACGGTGAGTATGATGCCCTGTTTCGGGAGCTGCTGGAGTTGGAGGCGGCCCATCCCGAACTGGTAACCCCGGATTCGCCGAGTCATCGGGTCGGCGGGCCGCCCCTGGACGCCTTTGCTCCGGCCGAGCATGTGTCGCCCATGCTCAGTCTGGACAATATCTTCAGTGCCGGCGAGTTTGCCGCCTTCGAGGAGAGGGTGCGGCGCTATCTGAAGACGGACGAGCCGCTCCGGTTCGTGACCGAGCCCAAACTCGACGGGCTGGCGGTGGATCTGGTGTACCGGCAGGGCGTGCTCGCGGTGGGCTCCACCAGGGGCGACGGACTGGTCGGGGAGAATATCACCGCCCAGTTGAAGACCGTGGCGTCGATCCCGCTGAAACTCCTTGCCCCTGACGGCGCCGCGATTCCGGAGGAACTGGTGGTCAGGGGCGAGGTCTTTCTGCCCAGGCAGGGTTTCGCGCAGCTCAACCGGCAGCGCGAGCGGGAGGGCGAGGCGCCCTTTGCCAATCCGCGCAACGCCGCCGCCGGTTCGCTTCGCCAGCTCGACCCGAAAATCACCGCCCGGCGGCCCCTGGCCTTTTACGTCTATGGCGTCGGCAATCCGGAGGTGGTGGCGGCTCCCGGCCAGGAGGCGCTGCTGGCCCAGCTCGGGCGTTTCGGTTTTCCGGTCAACACTCTGATCAGGGTCTGTCGCGACCGGGAGGAAGTGGAGGCCCGCTATCAGCACCTGATGGCCATTCGCCATGAGCTGGAGTATGAGATCGACGGCATGGTGGTCAAGGTGGACGATATGGGCTTGCAGCAGCGCCTGGGGGCGACCGCGCGTGCCCCCCGCTGGGCGGTGGCCTGGAAGTTCCCGGCCGTGCAGGCGACCACCGTGATCGAGGCGGTCGAATTCCAGGTGGGGCGGACCGGCGCGGTGACGCCGGTGGCCCATTTGCGGCCGGTCGAGGTCAACGGCGCGGTGGTCAGGCGGGCGACGCTCCACAACCGGGACGAGATCGAGCGCAAGGATCTGCGGGTCCACGACACGGTGCTCGTGCAGCGGGCCGGCGATGTCATCCCGGAAATCGTCAAGGTGATTGTCGAGCAGCGCAACGGCCGGGAGCAGCCGATCGTCTTCCCCACCGCCTGTCCCGAATGCGGCGATCCGCTGCTGGCGGCGGCCGGGGAGGCGGTGATCCGGTGCGGCAACCGCTATTGCCCGGCCCAGAATCTCCAGAAGCTGATCCATTTTGCCGGCAAGAGCGGCCTGGATATCGAGGGCCTGGGCAAAAAGAACGTCGAGCAACTGGTCAACGAAGGCCTGATCCGCACCATCCCCGATTTTTTCCGGCTCGATGCGGATCGACTGGCCCGCCTCGACGGCTGGGGCGAGAAATCGGCCGAGAATGTCCTGGCGGCCGTTGCGGCCAGGAAAACCCTGGGACTGGCCCAGTTGATCGGCGCCTTGGGCATCCGGCATGTGGGCGAAGTGACCGCCGGCCTGCTGGCCCGGCGCTTTGCCGATCTGCAGCAGCTGATGACGGCAGACAAGGAACAATTGCAGCACATCGAGGGCATCGGCGAGCAGACGGCGGAGTCGCTCTGCGCCTATTTCGAGGATCAGGAAAACAGAGAAATGATCGCCCAACTCGCCGACCTGGGCGTGGTGGTGCTGGCCGAGATGACGGAGGAGACCAGCCGGACGTCCTTGGACGGGCGGGTTTTCCTGTTCACCGGCACCCTGCAGACGCTCTCCCGGGACGAGGCCAAGCAGTTGGTCAAGGCCCACGGCGGCCAGGTGGCCACGAGCATCAGCCAGCGCGTGACCGATGTCGTTGTCGGCGACAAGGCGGGGAGCAAGAAGAGAAAGGCCGAGGAACTGGGGCTGGCGATTCTGTCGGAGGAAGCGTTCCTCGTGCTGATTTCAGGAGAGAGCGCGGGATGAGCCGAAAACGGATCAGGGCCACCGTGCATGGCCGGGTGCAACGGGTGGCTTTTCGCGAATACACCCGGCGGGAAGCAGCCCGGCTCGGTGTTTCCGGCTGGGTGCAGAATCAGGCCGACGGCACGGTGCTCGTGCTCTGCGAAGGAGAGGTGGCTCGGGTGGATGCCCTCGTGGCCTGGCTGTCGACCGGTCCCCCCTATGCCATCGTCACCCGCATCGATTTGAAAGAAGAAGAACCCCAAGGAACAACCGGGCCCCTGGAGATCCGGTACGCCTCCTGAAGGGAAGTGCCGGCGGCCGGCGGAGCGATCGGGCCACTGCGCCGTCAATTCAACCTGTCTGTGGAGAGCCCATGCAAAAAGTCCACATCCCCACCGGCGAACCCGCCGGACGTATCGCGTGCCAGCAGTGCGGCAATGCGAAGCATTTCGTCGAAATTGCCGAGAATGTGCTGGTGACGACCCATTATCTGCAAAACACCGACGGGTCGTTCACGCCGGAGGACAACACCACCGAAATATTTGGTGAGGTGAAATTTCTATGCGGGAAATGCGGAGCGGACCTGACCCGCTTCCATGCCCATTTTCTGGAAATGTCGTTTTAAAACAGCCCAGCCCGGTCAGGGCCGGGCGATTGCCCGCCGTTGCGACGGCGGATGCAGGCATAAAAAAAAGGCTGCCCGAACAGGCAGCCTTTTTCTTGCACCACAAAGAAACAATCGGTCGATCAGACACAACCGGTCGGTTTCGGCAGTCCGGCCATTTTGCAGGCACCCTTGCCGGGTCCGGACGGGAACAGCTCGTAGATGCGTTTCAGCGGGAAACCGGTGGTCTTGGAGAGAATACGAACCATGGGAGCAATACCGTTCTTCTTGTAATACTCCTGGAGGGCATCGATAACTTTCTGATGCTCGTCGGTGATGTCGGCGATACCTTCAACGGTCTTGACGTAGTCGACCCAGTTCTCATCCCACTCTTCAGCACCCTTCAACAGGAAGCCGTCTTCGTCCACCTCGTAGGATTTGCCCTTGTGCTCAATAGTTGCCATGTGTTCCTCCTTGGCCAGTGTGTTTAAGCTATGGTGAATAATTGGAAGCCTAATCTAAAAATCCCCCGTTTAATACTATAGGGGGTGTGCTTTGTCAAGCAAACACCCTGTTTTTTTTGAATGGCGATTCAGCCGTTGGTTTGCCGTTTTTTGAGTGCATTTTTCTCTGGTAACTTGCTGACAAATTGAACATAATGCGCCCTCCAAAAAATCAGGATACCGTCGAATTGTTCGCGAGGTTGCTTTTATCATGCTGAATATACTCAGGAAAAATGCACAATCGGTCGTCGTGCAGGCGATTGTGGTCATCATTGCCGTGGTGTTCATCTTTTGGGGCGTCGGAGGGAACATGAAGGACAACCCCAACGCCCTGGCCGTGGTCAATGGCAAGGAGATACCGTATCGCGACTTCCAGCAGCAGTATGAACGGATGGTCGAGGCATACAAGCAGCAGTTCGGGGGGCAACTGCCCCAGGGGCTTCTTCAGGGTATGGAGCTGAAGGAACAGGTCCTGGATCAACTGGTCCAGGAGGAGTTGCTGCGGCAGGGCGCCGAAAAGGCGGGGATTATGGTCAGCAAGGAGGCGATTCAGCGCAAGATCCAGGAAATGGCCGTCTTCAACGTCAACGGACGGTTCGATCTCGCCAACTACCAGGCTGTGCTGGAGCGGAACAGGCTTTCGCCCTCCTCGTTTGAGGCGGGCATCCGCAACGACCTGCTCATGAACCGGGTCCTCGGTTCCTTGGGCGCGTTCACCGTTGTGCCCGCACAGGAGGTGCAGAACTGGATCGAATATATCGGCCAGGAAGTCAAATTGGCCTATGGAGCGGTGCGGAGCGACGACTACATCGCCCAGGTCCAGGTGACCGACGATGCCCTGGCAGCCTGGTACGAAACGGCGAAGCAACGATACATGACCGCGCCCCAGTGCAAATTGCTCTATCTCGCCTTCCCGTTTGACGACGATCTGGGGCAGGTGGCGGTCAATGACGAGGCAATCAGGACCTATTATCAGGAACATGCAGAAAACTACAACGTGCCGGAAAAGCGGCGGGTGCGGCATATTCTCTTCAGAATGACCGACGAGGATTCCCCGGAAACCAGGAATGCAAAGAAGGCGGAAGCGGAAAAGATCCTGGCCCGGATCAAGGCAGGGGAGGACTTCGCCAAGCTCGCCGGCCAATTCTCCGAGGACGGAAGCAAGGCCAAGGGCGGCGATCTGGGCTTTTTTGCGCGGGGCCAGATGGTCCCGTCCTTCGAGGACAGCGCCTTTGCCCTGAGCAGGGGCGAGGTCAGCGGCGTGGTCGAGAGCCCGTTCGGTTTCCACATCCTCAAACTCGAGGAGATCGTACCGGCCAAGACGCATACCCTGAAAGAGGCGACGCCCTCCATCCGCAAGGCGCTGGAACAACAGGGCGTGAAGGCGATCACCTTCAAACGGGCCTCGGCCGCCTATGAAGCCGTCATCAGGGCCGGGAGCATGGCCAACTACAGCGGCACGCAGGGCGCCCATCCGGTTCGGCGGACCGATTTCTTCACGCGGGATACGCCGCCCAAGGAGGGGATGGCCGCGGATCCCGCCTTTGTGCAGACGGCCTTCGGGCTACGCAAGGGGGAGTTGAGTTCCCTGGTCGAGACCGCGGACGGCTATGCCATCCTGTTTGTCGACGATGCCAGGGAGTCGGCGGTTCCCGGCCTCGATACGGTCCGTGACCGGGCGGTTGCCGAGTACAGAAAGGAAAAGAGCGTCGAATTGGCCAGGGGCACCGCCGAGGAACTGCTGCAAAAGGCCCGGGAACAGAAAAGCTGGCCCGGGGCTCTGCCGCGTCAGGAAAGCGACTATCTGCAACGGAGCGGTCCGGCCGGCGCCGTGCCCGAGGAGCTTCGGCGGGATGCCTTTTTGCAGGCTGGCAGGGATATCTTTCCCGAAAAAGTGCTCGCCGTCGGCTCTGTTTTTTACCTGTATCAGATCCTCGATGCCCGCCAGGGCAAGGGCGAGATGGATGCCGCCAAGCGCCGTCTCCTTGAACAACAGCTCCAGGAAGCCGGAAAAAATGTGTTGATGGCCGACTGGCTCGGTCAATTGCGAAAAGAGGCGTACATCTGGACCAACGCCAGAATGCTGCAATGAGAGCAGTGCACCCGTGACTTCCCTTTCCGGCCGGCGCAGACGCCGGATTTTCGGACCGGGAGGATACTCTTGGATGGATCGCGGGAACGGCCCGGAACCGCAGAAGATGCGGGATGCGGCCCGCCCCGTTGACGTCCGGAAGGTTGTTTCAGGCGGACAAAAGGCGTTTTGAAAGAATTGAGTACACCTCTTCTATCGGCATCGACGGTTTCCTCTCCGGGGAAGGTCGTTGACCTGCAGGCGGTCGCCGCCCTTCCCGAAGCGGAGCAATTGCTGCTGCAATTCGTCTCTGTTGTCTATGAGCCTGTTTCCTCAGGTTTTCTTGGGCGTTGCCTGGTGGGGATCGATCCCTCTTTGTTTGGCGACCGTCGCCCCAGCAGCGAGGAGATCGGCGAGATGGTCGCCCGGCTGCGGCGCACGGGCTTCCTGAACGCCAAAAATCAGTGTCCGCCGGTGCTGGCCGAGTTGCTCACCCGCCAGACCGTTGCCCGGAAACGATTTTCCCGGCTCGCCTCCCTGATCGAGAAATCCGCGCCGGTCGACTACATGCACGGCAAATGGCCGACCCGATGCTGGCGGGCCCTGCGGCAGTTCCGGATCGGTTTGTACAGCCAGAATTTCGACAAGCTGGACGAGGCCCTCGCGTTTCTCGAACGGGAGGGCCACCACCATCTTGAGACGGAGCCGCCTGCGGTGCTGGTGGCGGCCCGGGCCTTTGATCCGGAGTGGTTCGCCTCCCTGCCCGGCTCGCTCCAATTTTTTCTCCTGGACCAGGTGATCCGGTACTCGCAGGAGCAACTGCACCATTTCCCCGCCATCTTCGCCTATCTGGAAAACGAGTGGGTCCAGACCGTTCCGCCGGACGAACGAATTCCCTTTCGCCGCCTGCTGGCCGGTTCCTATCTGCTGCAAGGGCGGCTGGACGATCTCCGGTTGCTGCTGGAGCGGCACGGCGGCTCCTTTCTCGGTTCAGGGTTCGCGGGGACGGTGGTCTTTCTGGCCGGCGACACCGAGACGGCCCTGGAGCTTTTTGCCGAGGACCTGCGCCATCTGCAGCAGTATACCGGTGCGCAACCCTGCTTTTTTTTCGGCATTACCGGCCTGTTCTGCATTTTTGCCCTGCTGGCCCGCGACGGCGAGGGCGACCGCGAGCGCGCCCGCGAGGCGGTGGGCACGGTCCTGGACCGCTGCCGTGACGGGTGCGCCGAGGAGATGCCGTTCCGTTTCCTCGACGCGGTTCTCCGGGCAAACGACGAAGCCCTCCCCGACATGCTGGCGCTCACCGAAGGCCTGGCCGCCGACGGCCGCAGCCTGAGCTCCCTGGTGGCCCTGTTGTCGCTCCATTGGATGGGAGTGGAAGTTCCCGCCGATTTCCAGGAAATGTTGCAGCATCTGCATCACCGGGCGCGCGAAAGCGGTTTGCTCTGGGTGGCGATGGAATCGGCGGAATTGCTCGCCACCCTGGACGCTTGCCGGGCCGGCATGGGGGAAGTGGCTCGGGAATTGGCCAAGGCGCTCAACTGCCGTCTCCTCACCCACATCATCGAGTCCGACGCCCCCTGGAAGCAAAGTTTGCAGGAGCTGATCGAGGTGACCAGCCGGATCCGGGAACCAGAGCGGTCGACCCGGCTCTGCTGGCTGGTCGATCATGTCAACGGGTCCCTGGAATTGCTCCCCAGGGAGCAGAAACGCTCGGCCGCCGGCGGGTGGACGAAGGGGCGGAGCATTGCCCTGCAGCGCCTGTTGCTCGACCGCGAGATCGATTACCTGACCAGCCAGGACCGGGCGATCTGCGCCGCGCTCACCCGCCTGGAAGATTTCGGCGGTAAGAACGGCGGCTATGTCTTTGATTCGGACAAGGCCCTGCCGGCCCTGGTCGGCCATCCCCTGGTCTTCCTCAAACGTTCGCCGCAGATACCGGTGGAGATCGTGGCCGGCGAGCCCGAACTGGTGGTCGAACGTCGGGGCGAGTCGCTTTTCATCCATTTCTTCCAGGACATCGGCGAGGGCGCGGTGGCGGTCTGGCCGGAAACCCCCACCCGTTTCCGCATCATTCGCATCGGCGAGGAGCATCGGAAGGTCGCTGAGATAACTGGGCATGGCGGCCTGCTCGTTCCCCTGGCCGCCAGCCGGCAGTTGCTGGATGCCATCGGCAACATCGCCTCCTTCATGACCGTCCATTCGGCCATTGAGGTCCCCGGCGAGGAGATCGCCGCCGAACTGGTGGAGAGCGACTCCACCATCCGCATGCACATCATTCCCTATGGCAGTGGTTTCAGGATCGAACTCTTTGTCCGGCCATTCGGAGACGGCGGCCCCTACCTCAAGCCCGGCGTCGGGGTGGCGAACCTGGTGTGCGAGATCAACGGCACGCGGCTGCGGACCAAGCGCAACCTGCGCGTGGAGGAGCAGAAGGCGCGGGAGATCGAGGAGTCCTGCCCCATGCTCGACCTGGCCATCGATTTCGAGCAGGAGAACAAGCGGGAGTGGCATCTGGTCGATCCCGAGGAGTGCTTGCAGGTGCTGCTGGAGATCGAGGAAATCAAGGACCGGATCATCCTGGAATGGCCGGAGGGGGAAAAGCTGGCCGTGCGCCGGCAGGCCGGGATCAATCAACTGAACCTGAATATCCGCACCAGCCAACAGGATTGGTTTTCGCTTTCGGGGCAGTTGCGCATCGATCAGGACGAGGTCATGGAGCTCAAGACCCTGCTCGACAAGGTCCGCGAGACCAGGAGCCGCTTCATCCCCATGGGCGAGGGGCAGTTCCTCGCCCTGACCCAGGAGTTCCGCAACCGGCTCGAGGAACTCATCCTCTACGGCACCAGCCAGCCGGGCAACGAACAGGAGGTGAAGATTCATCCGCTGGCGGCCATCGCCCTGGAGGAACTCACCCATCAGGCACAGACCAAGGCCGATCAGGGCTGGCGGCAACGGTTGCACGCCATTGCCGAGTCCCAGCAGCTGACGCCCAAGGTCCCCTCGACCCTGAAGGCGGAGTTGCGCGATTATCAGAAGGAAGGGTTTGTCTGGATGAGCCGTCTGGCCCATCTCGGAGTCGGCGCCTGTCTGGCCGACGACATGGGCCTGGGCAAGACCCTGCAATCGATTGCCGTGGTCCTCAGCCTGGCCCACCTCGGACCGTCGCTGGTGGTCGCCCCCACCTCGGTGTGCATGAACTGGGAGGCCGAGGTGCACCGTTTCGCGCCGACGCTCACCTTTCACATGTTTTCGGAATCCAACCGGAACGAGATCATCCCCTCCCTGGGGAAATTCGACGTGCTGGTCACCAGCTACACCCTGATGCAGCAGGAGATCGAACTGCTGGCCCGGGTCAAGTGGCAATCGATCGTGCTGGACGAGGCCCAGGCGATCAAGAACGCGGCCACCAAACGATCCAAAGCGGCGATGCGCCTGGACGGCCGCTTCCGCCTGATCACCACCGGTACGCCGATCGAAAACCACCTGGGCGAGTTATGGAACCTGTTCGGTTTCATCAACCCCGGCCTGCTGGGCACCTTCAAGCAGTTCAACCGACGGTTCGGCATCCCCATCGAGAAATACCACGACCGGGAAGCGAGGCGGACGCTGAAGAAACTGATCCGGCCCTTCATGCTGCGGCGGATCAAGTCGCAGGTCTTGGAAGAATTGCCGCCCCGGACCGAGATCACCCTGCGGGTGGAGATGCAGCCCGAGGAAATGCAGTTCTACGAGGCCCTTCGGCAGCAGGCCATCGAGAACATCGAGGGGAGCAGCGAGAAAACGGGGCGGCACCTGCGGATTCTGGCGGAGATCATGCGGTTGCGGCGGGCCTGCTGCAACCCCAGGCTGATCAACGAGCAGATCGACATCCCCTCGACCAAACTCCAGGTCTTCGCGGAAACGGTGGAGGAACTACTGGGCGGCGGCCACAAGGCCCTGGTGTTCAGTCAGTTCACCGGCCATCTGGCACTGATCCGCACCTTTCTCGACGGACGGGGCATCGCCTACAAATATCTGGACGGCGCCACGCCCATCAAGGAACGGCAGGAGCAGGTGGAAAGCTTTCAGGCGGGCGAGGGTGATCTGTTTCTGATCAGTCTGAAGGCCGGCGGCCTGGGACTGAATCTGACCGCCGCCGATTATGTCATCCACATGGATCCCTGGTGGAATCCGGCGGTCGAGGATCAGGCCGCCGACCGGGCGCACCGGATCGGCCAGAAACGCCCGGTGACCGTGTATCGCCTGGTCACCGCCAACACCATCGAGGAAAAGATCGTGCGCCTCCACCAGGAAAAGCGCGACCTGGCCAACTCGCTTCTCGAGGGGGCCGATGTCAGTTCGCGGATCAGCGCCGAGGAACTGCTCGAACTGATCCGCTCCAATTGATCATTTTTCTTCCCCACCCAATCCCCGCAGCGGCGCCATTACGCCGACCAGCTTGGCCGGCAGCTTGGGCAGGCCGCTGATCAGGGACACAATCACCGAGGCAGCATAGGGAACGGCCTGAATGGCCAGGACCGAGGCCCAGATGCGGACGTCGAGCATGTCGCTGTCCTTGCGCATCATCACGCCGATAATGGCCAGGACCAGGGCGATGACGAACAGCAGTTCCTCGCGGGCATCGCCCAGCGCCTTGACGATGGCATTGGCCTGCGCGTTCTTCGGGGTTCGAAAAAAGCCGATCCGGCGGGTGATGAAACCGGTGAGCATGGCCCGGGCGATGGTGTGGGAAAGGGCCAGGCCGGCAAGCCCTGCTGCCAGGCTCTGCAGGCGGGTGGCGGTCACCCTGGAGCGGTAGAGGAAGAACATCTTGAAACTCTTGAAGAAAAACAGCATCACCGGCAGGGAGGCAAAAGCGATGTGGGGCGGCGACAGATAGTCGGAAAAGAGGATCATGCCCCATGACCAGCCCAGGGCCAGTATGTTGAACAGCATGTTGATGCCGTCGGCGAACCAGGGCAGCCAGCCGGCCAGGAAGTGATAGCGCTGGCCCCGGGTGAGCCCGGTCCGTTCCAGGCCGAACATGGCCATCATGTGATGGCGGAGGATGAGCACCGAACCATAGGCCCAGCGGAACCGCTGCTTCTTGTAGTCGAGGAAGGTGTCCGGCATCAGCCCCTTGCCGAAGCTGTGAGGGACGTAGCTGGCCGCATATCCTTTTTCGAAGATGCGCAGGCCCAGTTCCGCATCCTCGGTGATGCACCATTCGGCCCAGCCGCCGACTTCGTCGAGCACCCGGCGCCGGACCATGGTCATGGTGCCGTGCTGGATGATGGCGTTGCGCTCGTTGCGGGTCACCATGCCAATCTGGAAAAAACCGCGGTATTCGGCCAGACACATGGCCTTGAAGGCGTTCTCGTCGCCGTCGCGGTAGTCCTGCGGGGCCTGGACGATGGCCAGATTCTCGTCGGCGAACTGGGGCACCAGGGCGCGCAGCCAGTCGGGTTCGACCACATAGTCGCTGTCGATCACCGCCACCACCCCGGCTGCGGGATCGGTCTGCCTCAGGGCGTAGTTGAGGGCGCCCGCCTTGAATCCGGCCAGAGGATCCACATGGAAGAAACGAAAGCGCGGCCCCAGGCTCTGGCAATGGGCGGCCACCGGCTCCCACACGGCCGGATCCTTGGTGTTGTTGTCGATGATCAGGACCTCGAACCGCGGATAATCGAGGGCGGCCAGGGCATTGATCGTTTCGATCATCATGGCCGGCGGTTCGTTGTAGGCCGGCACGTGGATCGAAACCATGGGCAGGGCCTCGTCGGCCACCGATTCCGGTGGCGCCGGTTGCGGCAGGCGCCGCCATTTTTTGATCCACAGGGATTCGGCCCATTCGTGCGCCTCGGCCAGGATGACCAGAATGGCGCCGGTGGCGGCGAACAGAAGCACCACCCCCACCACCAGCGTCGAGACGGTCATGTACTGCTGTTGAAAATCATAGACCATCCACACGACAAAGGTGGTGATGCCATAGGCGATGATGGCCAAAAAACCGCGGCCGCGGTCGAGGAGTCCCTTGCTGTCCCGGAACAGCAGCAGGAGGAGGAGCACCGCCAGAACGATACTGATGGCCGCCAGTTCGCGCCATTCAGGGATGCGGATGACGGGCTGGATGAACTCGAATTTCGGTTGCCGGTCGTCGTTGTACACGCCCCAAAGGCTGCCGGCCTCGCCTTCCAGTTCCTTCTTCCAGATCTGGTCGAAGGCTTCCATGATGTAGTAGGTATAGTTGTTCTTCTCGGCCACATCGAGAAAGCGACGGAGGAACTTGGCCTGGTTGGCCGGACTCGCCACGGCTTTTTGCCGGATGCGGCCGCCGCTGGGCCAGCCCACCTCGGAGATGACGATTTCCTTGCCGGGATAGCGCTGCTTGAGTTCGTTGTAGCGCATCACGCAGTAGTCGACCGCCTCGTCCACGGGAATGCCCTCCCAATAGGGCAGAAAATGGACGGCGATGAAATCGACATGCTCAACCAGTTGCGGGTACTGGAGCCAGACATGCCAGGGCTCGGCGATGCTCACCGGTATTTTGATGGATTTCTTGACGGTGTTGACATATTCGATCATCTGGTTCACGCTCAGATCGGCCCGCAGGATGACCTCGTTGCCGACCAGCACGCGAATGATGTTGCGATGGTTTTCGTGGTATACCTTGATCAACCTGGCGATCTCCTCCTCGTTTCTTTCGAGATCGGGGGTGAGCCAGGCGCCGAGCACGACGTTGAGGCCGCGGGCCGCCGCCAGCCGCGGAATCTCGGCCAGGGTGTCTTCCACGGTGTACGCCCGCACCGCGTGGACATCGCCGGCCAGAATGGCCAGATCCCGGTCGATCTGCTCGACGGTCGGGTAAATCCGCTTGCTGGGGGATTGGCCCTCGCGGAAGGGGGAGAAGGAAAACCCCTGAATTTTCGAGGGCCAGGAGGGTTCCATGTCGGGCGCATTGACCACCTTCCAAAGGAGAATGGCCAAACAGCTCATGAGAATGGTTATGATCAGACCGGAACGGTTCATAAGGTGCGTATCGGTTCGAATGATGAGCGATAGGGCGGCGTAGACCAGGACAGGAAAACCGAGACCGGTTTCTTTTCCAGGGCTGCCGGGTATGCCGCGGTGGACGGTGCCGGCACGGCGACGGACTGTGCGATGATTAAATGAAAAGCGCGGGACAGTCAAGAACCATCTCGCCTAATTGTCGATAATGACAGCGAGAATGATCTCGGCACCGACCGGTGGTCCCAGGGGGCTGCCGACGATGTCGTCCCCGTGCGGTATCGCTGCTCAGGCGGAAGCGTTGTGACGCAGGGGGCGGTCGGACATCAGTGAGCGGAGGAGGCGCCATGAATGGATATCCTGCTGCAGAAGATGGAGGGAGAAGTGATGCAGGGCGGCCATCGCTTCGGCAAGCGCGTGCCTGGGAAAGTGCAGGCGCTGCAGCCGGTCAAGCTCGAAGGACTGCGCGCTGGCGAGGAGGCGGATGGTCTGGACCGACAGGTGGAGGGCATGGCTGCTTCGATCCGAAGAACAGGAGCTGCACACGAGGGCGCCTGAACCGGGCAGAAAGATGTAGCGGTGTTGCGCCCGGACCGGTTGGTGACAGGCCGAGCAGCGGCTCAGTTCCGGACGGTAGCCGACCGTTTCCAGGAGGTGCAGATGGGCGAAGAGGACGATCTGGTGCGGCATCTTCCCCTGATCCAGGGCGGCGAGCGCCCAGGCGAGCAGGAGGTACAGCCGCCGGTCGGGGTCGTGGTCGCGGGTGAAGCGCACGATGAGTTCGCCCAGATACATGGCGGCGGCATATCTGCGGAAATCGGTGCGGAGCGACAGGTGAGCGGCCAGGAGTTCGGCCTCGCTGATCAGCAGTAATCCCGCCGGACTGCGGGGCGGCCGATAAAAGATGCGGAGAAGGGAAAACTCCTCGAGCTTGTTGACGAAGCGTTGCTTGCTCTTCTTCGCTCCCTTGGCGATGCCGGTCACTCTCCCGAGATCGGCACCGTAGAAGGTCACCAGTTTGTCCGCTTCGCCGTATTCAGCAACGCGCAAAATGATTCCGCAGGTGCTGCGGAGCGTCATGGAACGGGCGTGGACGGGGGAGCAGGCGGCAGGCGGAGCCGGAAATGGCCGGCGGAGCCGTCCGGAAAGGGAATCTGGGCCCCGTTCAGTTGCAATTCGGCGCTGTCGGGTTGAAAGAATTCAAGGAACACCTGTTTTTCCGCTTCCCAGAGCACGCTTGCCCCCTTGGGGTACGTGTGCTCAAGGGCGGGCTTGTCGTCGAGGGCGACAAGAACCCGGCTGTCTTTTTTGAAGAATGCCTGAATTTGGACATTGTTGTGCTGACCGCCGTTACTGGTTGCCGGATCGGCCGGGTGGAAGAGGCTGGTCGAGGATGCCGTGGGAGAGGAAACCTTGTTGATCAGGAAGGCGAAGGGATTCCAGGAAAAATAAAAACAGAAGGCGGTGAAGGAACTGACAATGAGCAGGAGCAGGAGAGCGGCGATGGCGGCCGAGGAAACATGGGTCGGCTCAGCCAGCCTTTTCGGCATCAGTTGCTGTTCGCGCAGACATTGCTGCAACGGGGTGCACTGCGGCCGCTTGCCTCCATCCCGTTCGAGGAAGAACCGGTCGGCGAGGGGGCGACCGTCCGCGCCCAAAAAGGCGGCGTACAGCATGATCTGTCCCCTGGTGAAGGAGTCGGCCGGCAGTCGTTCGAAGGCCATGGCCTCGATCGCCTGCAGGTTGGCTGTCGAGATTTTGGTGGCGTCAGCCACCTCTTCCAAGGTCAGCGATTGCTCCTGACGCAACTGCCGGAGCTGTTCGCCTGCCGAAAGAGGGGCATCGGCAGGGGGCGGAGAAGGAAGCTCCTCAACGTTCATAGAAAACACAGTCACTCGAAGGGGAGGCACAGGCGTCCGCAAGGAGATGCCGCTGCCGCCGTTGTCCCAGGGGATCCCGCACCGGCCGTGGCCAAGCGGGGAAATCAGAGAATCTTGATATAGGCCTTTTCCCGGATGGAAGTCAACCAGTCCTTGAAGCGCTGCTCCATGGCCTGCTGGTACAGTTTTTCCCGAATCCGGTCCTTGACCTCGTCGAACGGTTCACGGGCGACCGCTTGGCCTTCCTGGCTGGAGACGAGTTTGAAGAAATGGTAACCGTTTTCGGTCTCGACGATCCGGCTGACCTCGCCGGGTTTGAGGTGAACGACGGCATCACGGATGAAGGAGGCCAATTCGTCTTGCTGAAAATGCCCCAGGTCGCCGCCGTCACGGGCAGAGGGCAGATCGGAATATTCCTTCGCCGCTTCCTTGAAATCCTTGCCTTTCATCACGAGGTCGCGGGCTTTTTCCGCTTTTTCCTTGGCCTCGTCCTGCGAAGGGATGGCGCCGCCCTGGTCTTCGGTTCCCCAGATGCATCCGATCTGCAGGAGATAGTAATCCCCGCCGCCGACCACGGTGGTGTAATGCGTGTTGTAGTAGTCGAGTACAGCGCTCTCCGGGATGACCACCTTGGTCCGCACCTCGTGATTGATCAGTTTCGAACTCAGCAACTGCTCCCGCAGTTCCTCGCGGTACTGTTTCTCGCTCATGCCTTCCGCGGCGATTTCCCGGCGGAATTGCTCCGCGGTGGCGTTGTTGTTGGTCAGTATCCGCTGAAAAGCGTTGTCCACTTCCTGGTCGCTGACCTGGATGTTGAGTTTCTTGGCCTCCTGAACGATGAGCCGTTTGTCGATCAGCTTGTCGATCACCGCGAGCCGAGCCTGTTGCAGCGTCGGGGCCAGACGGTCCGTCGGCGTCTCGTCCGATATTTTCTTGAAAAAGGCCTTGCCGAGTTCGTTCACCTCGGAAAGCGTGATGGTATCGTCATTGACGATGGCAACGCTGCGGTCAATGACGTTGGCCGAGGCACCGGACGAAAAGAGCAGCAGCAGAAATGAGATACAGGCAAAAGCGGTTCGTGATACCATGAGCGCATGAACAGTCGAGGATGTTTGGCAACCGGAAATTCCGATCATGACGAACAACACGTTGGACTATCTACCCGGAACACGGTAAAGGTGCAACGGTTTTCAGGGAAGGCCCCCATCCGTTCACAGAAAAAGACGCACATACCTTGCACTATGGCGTCCATCTTGCTAGGATGACGTTGCGTCAACCTTTGCCTTTGCATTCGGGAAAATTGTTCGGGAGAAACGCCATGATCGCTGGTGTGCAATCCGCTGTGAGCGGCCTACGGGCCTATGCGGTGAAAGTCGAAAACAATGCCAACAATATCGCCAACCTGCAGACGCAAGGATATAAAAAGGATCGGGTGCTCCTGTCGTCGCAAGTCCCGCAAGGAGTCGCGACCGTTGTCGAGCAGGTCGACACACCGGGGCCGGTTGTTGTCGAGCAGACCGACCGGGGCCAGGAGATGATCGAACTGGCGAATGTCGATCTGGGCGAGGAATTGCCCGACCTGATGCGGAACACGGACGGCTTCGAAGCCAACCTGAAAATGTTGCAGGTGGCCGATACAATGGAGCGGACGCTCATTGATCTCAAGGCCTGAAAAAGAACGGCGACGGGCAGATATCCTCGGCCGGGGCATGCGGAATGACAGAAACGGCATACCGGATGGTGATTGCCATGGGAATTGAACCTTTTACGGACGACTGTACCAGGCTGGGACGATGAAGACGATCAGGGGATTTGTTATCGGTTTGTGCCTGCTCGCGTGCGCCGGGCAAGCGCGGGGAGGAGTCGACATGCCTGCCTTTTCGCTGCCGGCGGCAATCGACGGGGCCGTTGTCACCAGCGAGCGCTATCGGGGCAAGGCCATGTTGATTACGTTTTTTGCGACCTGGTGCCCACCTTGCCTCCAGGAAATCCCGACCCTGAAAGAGCTGCATGCCAGATTTCAGCAGCAGGGGTTTTCCGTGGTGGCCCTGGCGGTTGACGAGGGGGGGGGCGACGCGGTGGCGCGGCTGGTGCGCCAGGCCCGCATTAATTATCCGGTGCTGATGGCCGATCGGTCCACAACCCGTGATTTCGGTGACGTGGTGGCGATTCCGACGTCGTTTCTGGTGAACAAAAACGGACAGGTCGTGAAAAAATATCCCGGTTACGCTTCGCGCGGCCTGCTCGAAAAGGATATCGAATCGGTCCTGTAATCCCCGCGATAGTCGGCTGACGCCGGTTTTGGTGTTGACAAGCAGAATGGTATTTTTTAGATTGTGGCCCAGGAAAGAGGCAAAAGTTTTAGTTTTGTACATCCCCACATAAGGAGTCTGTCATGAAAAAGGTAGGAGTTGCTGTAATGGTTGCGGCTTTTGTATTGAGTGCAGGTGCAGTTTTTGCCGCTAAGTGCACCGTTGATAGTGTTGATGGCAACAAAGTGACTGTCACTTGTGATAAGGTTGATGTAAAAGCCGGTGACACTGTAACCGTGAAAGCCAAGAAGGCTCTGGAAGGTTGTTGATCACCTGAAGTTTTTCTGTTGAGCTGAAGAGCGGGTCGATGGTGTCGGCCCGCTCTTTTTTTATGCATCCAAAGGACACTGTTCTTTTAATTTATTGTAATTGCGTATTTATAGAGGAAGGAAAATGGATCCGCAAACATTGCCGGATAAGGAACGGGCGCTGTACAATGCCGTCAAAGAGCACTACAAAGTGGCCTTTGAACCGCTTCGGATCAGGGAGCACCAACTGCACCTGTTGAAAATCACCGATTTGGAGCACATTCTTGCCGGCAGGGATCCGCTGAAGGATGTTTCAGCCTTCCCGTTCTGGATCAAGTTGTGGGAGGCGGCCATCGTGCTGTCGGAATTCATCGCTGCCCAGCCCTGTGAACGGGGAACCACCGTGCTCGAACTGGGCGCCGGCCTGGGGGCTCCGGGCTTGACCGCCGCCGCGGCAGGGTATACGGTGACCCTGACCGACTACGAAGAGCTGATCCTCGATTTCGAGCGGATCAATGCGGCGGCAAGCAGATTGACCAATGTGCGTTTTTCCCTGCTCGATTGGCTCAATCCGCCGGAGATGGAGCGCTACGACATCATTCTCGGCGCCGAGATCCTCTTCCGGGAGGAATTTTTCGAGCCCCTCTTGGCCGTGCTCCGCAAGGCGCTCAAACCGGACGGCGTGGTCTATCTGGCGCATGACATCAAGCGCCGCAGCCTGGAACCGTTTCTGAAGATGGCGGAGCAGGAATACCGGATCGCCGCCTCGCAACGGAAACTGAAAAGCCTGGATGAGGACAAGATCATCCTCCTCACCCGGTTGCAGCCGCGTCACTGAGCGCATGGCGGCATCGGCGCCTGCAGACGCGGCGAGGCGGACAAAAACGGAAGGAAGACCGGTGAACCAAGGTGTATCCCCTGTGTCTTGACATCAGCCGGCGGTTGTGCGTGGTCGTTGGCGGCGGAAGGGTTGCCGAGCGCAAGGTGAAGGGCATTCTTGCGGCCGCCGGCCGGGTCAGGCTGATCAGCCCGGTGGTGACGCCCGGCCTGTCGGACCTCGCTGACCACCAAATCATCGCCTGGTTCTGCAGGCCATACAGCCGGGCGGATCTCGATGGCGCCTTCCTGGTCTTTGCCGTCACGGATGACACCGAAGTGCAGCGGGCCGTCCGTGACGACGCCCGGGCCGCCGGCCTGCTGGTCAATGTCGCCGATGCCCCCGCATGGTGCGATTTTCAGGTGCCGGCCACCATCCGGCGGGGCGATCTGACCCTCGGTGTGGCCACTGACGGCAAAAGTCCCGCCGTGGCCGCCATGGTCAAGGGGCGGCTCGACCGGCTTTTCGGCGAAGAGTACGGCTGGCTCACCGCGCTTGCGGCCCGGCTGCGCGAACAGATACTGGCCGAGGAGCCTGATTCCGAACGGACCAGGATGTTGTTTCAACAGCTCCTCCACGACGATCTCGTCGACTGGCTCCGGGAACGGCGCTGGGACGCCGTCCGTCGGCATGTGGAGCATGTGCTCGGCCGGCCGGTCGATTTCGACCCGGCGTCCCTGACCAAGGAGAATCCATGAGTTTCCTGCTTTTTCAGAGCAGCGTCGTCGTCTATCTGCTGGCGACCGCCGCCTATCTGGTGTTCTTCCTGACCCAGAAAAACACGCTGCGCCGGACCGGGCGGGCGATCTTTCTGGTCGCCTTTCTCCTCCATACCGCCAATCTCATCGCCCGGGCCTTCGAGGCCGGCCATACTCCCATCACCAGCCACCACGAGACGGTTTCGTTCTTCGCCTGGTCGCTGGGATGCTGCTACCTGTCCTTCCGTTGGCGGTATGTCGTGAAGAATCTGGGCGCCTTTGTCAGCCTGCTGGTGTTCGGCCTGATGCTGATCGCGGCGTTTTCTTCGCGCACCATGCTGCCCCTGCCGCCGGCCCTGCAATCCTGGTGGCTGCCGGTCCATGCCTCGACCAGCCTGTTTGCCGACGGCTTCCTGGCCCTCTCCTGCATCGGCAGCATCATGTATCTCCTGCAGGAACGCGAAATCAAGAAGAAGCGGTTCGGGCTCTTCTATTCGCGCCTGCCCTCCCTGGAAACGCTCGACAAGCTGAATCACCACTGTCTGAGCGTGGGGTTTCCGCTGTTCACCCTGGGGCTGATCACGGGCTCGCTGTGGGCCAAACAGGCCTGGGGCGCCTATTGGCAATGGGACCCGAAGGAGACCTGGTCCCTGATCACCTGGTTCCTGTACGCCGCCGCGGTGCACCAGCGGTTCACCGTCGGCTGGCGGGGACGGCGGGTGGCGATTCTCAGCATCGTCGGATTCCTGTCGGTCCTGTTCACCCTGTGGGGTGCGTCCTTTCTTCTGGAAGGAGTCCATACCTATGTCGCGTGACGCCATTGTCCTGCTTGGCGTCAATCACAAAACGACGCCGCTGGCGGTGAGGGAGAAACTGGCCCTGGCCGCTGGCTACGAAGAGCCGCTCCGGGCCCTGGGCCAACTGGAGGACCTGCGGGAATACTATCTTCTCTCCACCTGTAACCGGGTGGAAGTGCTGTTCACCTGCCGGGACGTGGAACGGGCCCGGGACCGGGTGCTGGACCTGCTGTTCGGCCAGGCCATCACCAATGCCGAGGCGGAGCAGTATGTTTACCGCTACGTCAATGCCGAGGCGGTGGAGCATCTCTTTTTGGTGGCCGCCAGCCTCGACTCGATGATTGTCGGCGAGGCCCAGATCCTGGGGCAGTTGAAAGAGGCCTACCGCCACGCGACCAAGGTGGGGTCGAGCGGCTTTATCCTCAACAAATTGCTGCACAAATCGTTTTCGGTGGCCAAGCGGGTGCGGACGGAAACCCGGATCGGCGCCCATGCGGTTTCGATCAGCTATGCGGCGGTCGAGCTGGGCAGAAAGATTTTCGGCGCGCTGGCAGGGAAAAAGGTCCTGCTGGTCGGGGCCGGCGAGATGGCGGAGCTGGCGGCCGAGCACCTGGTGGCGCAGGGGATCGCCGAAGTGGTGGTCGCCAACCGGACCCTGCAGCGGGCGGTCAACCTGGCCCGCTGTTACAACGGCCGGGCGGTTTCCCTGGAGGAACTGCTCGACCAGTTGCGCCAGGTCGACATCATCATCAGCTCCACCGGTTCCCCTGACCTGATTCTGCGCAAGGAGGACGTGCGCTCGGTCATGCGCGAGCGGCGGAACCGGCCGCTCTTTTTCATCGATATCGCCGTGCCCCGGGACCTCGATCCGGGCATCAACGATCTCGACAACGTTTTTCTCTACGATATCGACGATCTGCACAATGTCGTCGAAATGAACAAGTCCGAACGGGACCGGGAGGCGGTCAAGGCCCAGCGGATCATTGCCGAGGAAAAACTGAAATTCGGCAAGTGGCTGGCCAACATGGAATCGACCCCGACCATCGTGCAGTTGCGGGCCGTGGTCGAGGGCCAGGTCCGGGCCGAGGTGGAGAAAACCATGGGCCGTTTCGACGGAATGGACGAGCAGCGGCGCCAGGGATTGGAAAGGATGGTGGCCGCGATCACGGGCAAGGTCGTGTTTCCGGCCCTGCATTACCTCAAGACCGACAACCACTGCATCGGCATGCCCGAACGGATCAAGACTGTCCGGGAACTCTATCTGCTCGACACCACCACCGGTGAGCAGGAGGAGTCGTGAGCGACGGCGAGCGCGGCGCCCTGATGGAGGACGAACTGCTGCTGGTCCGCCATTCGGGAGAAATTCCCGAGGTGGCCCTGCACACCAGCCTCTATTTTCTCCGCGAAGATGCACAGGGGCCGCGGCTGCGCCTGACCGCCGAAGAAATCAGGGCACTTGAGGAAGCGGCCCTGACCCGTTACCGGGAAATCATCTTGCGCGATCTCGATGTCAACAACCGGGACCTGTCGCTGTTCCGGGGCATTCGTCGGGCGAATCACAACTGGTACCGCTTCGTCCGCTTCTGCGACAAGATCGGGGCGCCCTACGGGGAGTTCCGCCTGATCGCCGCCGAGGCGCTGCTGCACTATCTGCGCGTGGAACTGGCCGAGATTGCGACAGGAAAACGTGCGCCCTCGATTAACTGCTCTGTGGACGCGCTGCTGAACTTTGCCCTGACCATGGGCATCGATCCGGCCACTTTGCCGGACAGATGGGACGGTTTGTGCGCGAAGGGGGATGAGTGAGCGGCGTCGGGCCGTTGCGATCTGCCGTCAGTGGCCTCTGTTCCCCGCCTTCCTGTTCTCTCTTGGCCGGAGTCAACTGAATTTTCGCCGCCAGAAAGTGGAAGGGGGAGGGCATGCATCGACCGAAGAAGCGGTGGCGCGTCGGGATCATCGGCACCGGTAAGCACGGCAGCCGGTATGCCCGCCATATTGTCCACGACATCGAAAAGGCGCAACTGATTGCCATCAGCCGCCGTTCCGAGGAAGGGCCGCGCCAGGCCGCGGAGTGGTCCTGCCGCTGGCATGCGGAATGGCGGGCCCTGGTGGCCGATCCCGAGGTCGACTGCGTGATCGCCGCCCTGCCGCCCGCGCTCAACCTGCAGGTGGCGTCGGCCTGTGCCGAGGCGGGCAAGCCTTTGCTGCTGGAAAAACCGATGGCGGTTTCGGTTGCCGAGGCCGCCGCCATGCATGACCTTTTCGCCCGGCACAAGGTGGGGCTGACCATCGGCCAGACCCTGCGCTACAACCGGGTGATCGTCCTTCTCCGCCAGCAACTGCCGGCCATCGGCCGGTTGCACGGTTTCACGGCCAACCAGCGACTCGAACCGGCTCCCCTGGACTGGCTGGACGAGCCGTCCTCGGCCGGGGCCGGGGTCACCTTCCATGTGGCCGTGCATGTCTTCGACGCCTTGCAATGGCTGACCGGGCAGGCAATCGTGCGGGTGATGGCCCGGACCCGCTGCGTGCACAGCATGCGGCTTGAAGATCATGTCGTCGCTCTGGTGGAACTGGAAAATGGCGCCATCGGCACCGTTGATTGCGCCAAGATCGGACCCGCCCGTTGCGGGCGGTTCGAATTCGCCGGCAGCGAGGGACAGCTCCAGGCCGACCAGATCCACCATGTGTGCGAATCGATCCACGGACAGAGCCGCCTGCCCCTGGCGGTGGGCGGGCCGGTCAACACCATTGTGCCGCTTGTGCGGGATTGGCTCGCCTTTCTCAGCGGCCGCCGGTCCAACCCGATACCGGGTGAGGAGGGTGTGGCCGCCATCCGCGTCTGCGAGGCCTGCCTGCGCTCGGCAACGCTAGGCGCGTGGGTGGAGGTGTAAACCGGGAGCGACGGCGGCGTTGCTCCCGGTTTTTTTCTGAGTGCCAGCGCTCAGTGTTTGAACGAGCGCTGGCCGGTGAACATCATCGCCACCTGGGGATCGGCTTCGTTGCAGGCCTGGATCGATTCGAAATCGCGGATCGATCCACCTGCCTGGAGGATGGCGGTGACCCCTTCGCGGATACCGACATCGGCGGCGTCGCGGAAGGGGAAAAAGGCGTCGGAAATCATCACCGAGCCGGGGAGCCCTGCCCGGTCGGCCCGCACCTTGGCGTCGATCACCTCCTGGTCCGCCTTGTCCCGTTGACCGCGCTCGATTTCGGCCACCAGGTCGACATAGGGGATGCCATGGGCGTCGAAAGAGGTGATGTCGGCGTACTTGGCGTAGGCTTTGTGCACCGCGATCTCGGCGACCCCGACCCGGTCCTGCTCGCCCGCGCCGATAGCGGTGGTGCAGCCGTCCTTGACATAGATGACCGAGTTGGAGGTCACGCCGTGCTCGATGGCCCAGCCGAACAGCATGTCCTCGATTTCCCTGGCCGAGGGCTGGCGCTCGCAACGGTACTCGACACCCTTGTAGGTGGTGACGGCGGGCTTGAGGTCGGCGGCCGTACGGATGGAGTTGACCGCCGACTGCTGCACGATGATGCCGCCGTCGACCAGCGATTTGAAGTCCACGAAACGATGGTGCTCGAATTCGGCCAGGCGGGCGATGCCGGCCATGCGGATCACCCGCAGGTTCTTGCGGCGGGCGAGGATATCGAGCACCCCTTCCTCGAAGTCCGGGGCGCAGACCACCTCCAGGTAATTTTCCGCCATCAGTTCGGCGCATGCCCGGTCGAGCGGCCGGCTGGCGACCACGGCCCCGCCGAAGGCGGCGATGCGGTCGCAGCGGTTGGCGCGGTTGTAGGCCTCGGCCAGGCTGGTGCCGATGGCGGCGCCGCAGGGGTTGTTGTGCTTGAGAATCACCGCGGCCGGCCGGTCGATCAGGTATTTGATGATGTTGAGGCCGTTGTCGACATCGGTGAGGTTGATCTTGCCCGGATGCTTGCCCACCTGGAGCATGTCCTCCACGGTAATGGCGCTGACCAGGCCGTTGCCCGGTTCGATGTAGCGGCAATCGCCGAGGATGAGATTGCCGTTGACCAGTTCGTAGAGGGCCGCCTCCTGGTCCGGATTCTCGCCGTAGCGCAGGCCCCGCTCCTCGACGGTGCCGTCGGCCATGGGGATTTTCCAGGTCTTTTTCCGGTAGACCAGGGTCTGGTCGCCGAAGGTGATGGTCATCTCCATGGGAAAGGAATCGCCCAGGAGGGTGGAATACATTTTCTTTAGATCGGTCATGAGTCGCGCAGCTCCTGATTCAAGGAGGGATGGTTCAAGAAGAAAAGGGCCTTATCCGTGGCGATGGGTCAGCGGGGGAACCGTCTCGCCCGCGGCGATCGTGCAGCCGGTCAGCACGCTGTTGGCGCCCACGCGCACCCCGTCGCCCAGGGTGCAGGCCTGCAGTACGCAGCCGCCGGCGATGCGGCAGTCCCGGCCCAGGGTAGAGGCGCTGCTGATCTGCGCCATGCCCTCGATGATCGTGTCCTGGCCGATGGTGCAATCCGGCGCCACCAGCACGGTTTTCGGCGCATACAGGGTCACGCCGGCCAGCATCAGGTCGCGGTTGCGGCGTTGTTGCAGGATGGCGTGGGCCTGCGCCAGTTCGACGCGGGAATTGACCCCGAGCACGTCGATGGCCCGGGGATGGATGAAGCGGTGGACCGCCAGGCCCTGATTCCTGGCCATGGTGACGATGTCGGTCAGATAGACTTCGCCCTGGCTGTTGCCGGTGCCGACCCGGCGGAGGGCGTCGAACAGGAAGACGCGGTCCACCAGATAGATGCCGGCGTTGATCTCCTTGAGGCGTCGCTGTTCCTCGCTGGCGTCTTTTTCCTCGACAATGGCCGTGATCGTGCCCTGGGCGTCGCTGAGAACGCGGCCGTAGCCGAAAGGCTGGTCGAGCAGGGTGGTCATCAGGGTCAGGGCGGCCCGGCTGTTGCAATGGGCCGCGACCATTTCCGTCAGCGTGGCCGCCTGGATGAGCGGGGTGTCGCCGCAGAGGATCATCACCAGATCGGCGTCGGTGCAGGCCGCCTCGGCGCAGAGCACGGCATGCCCGGTGCCCAACTGCTCCTCCTGCACGACCGGAGTGACGGAAAACGGTTCGAGTACGCGCAGCACTTCCTGCCGCTGGTGGCCGACAATGACCGCGCAGCGTCCGATCGCCGCTTCCCGGACCGCGATGAGCACATGGTGGAGCATGGGCCGGAAAAAGACCTCGTGCAGCACCTTGGCGCGGGCCGATTTCATGCGGGTGCCTTTGCCGGCGGCGAGCACCACGGCGGTGATCGATGGGGTCATGGACGGGTTCCTCGGGAACGGAAGCGGATTGCCGAAAAAAGTGGCCTACTGTAGAAAATAAAACACTGTTTGACAAGCATGACCTGACGGATGCATCGGGCCGGCCGGCTGTTGCGGGCAAAACTGCGGCCGCCATGCAAAAAACTTGATGCGAATCCCGGTGGTCATTCTTACAGTGGGCGGGCAGGAAGAAACCCGGTCTGTTGTGCCGGTGCCGGCCGCTCTCGGGGCTGCCGGAGCGGCGGTGCCTTTGTGGCCCGGTTTATCCTTTGAACATTCTTTTAATCTTCAGACGAGAGCATCGATTCATGCGACCATACAACCACGAGGTGCTGATTCTTGACGGCGCCTGCGGCACCAATCTGCAGGAAATGAACATCCCAGCCTCGGCCTGGGAGGGCAGGGAGGGCTGCAACGAACTGCTCAACCTGACAGCCCCCGAAACGATCATCGCCCTGCACGCAGCCTTTGTCGAGGCCGGAGCCATGGTGCTGGAAACCAATACCTTCGGCGCGAGCCGGATCGTGCTCGCAGAGTACGGCCTGGCGGACAGGGTCGAGGCCATCAACCGGGCAGGGGTGGAAAATGCCCGCGCGGCCATCGGTGGCCGGCCTGATGTCTATATCGCCGGTTCGATCGGACCCGGCACCAAACTGCCCTCGCTCGGCCACATCGCGGTGGATGACCTGGCCGCGGCCTATGCCGAACAGATCCGCGCCCTGGCCGCGGCCGGTGCGGACCTGCTGATCATCGAGACCTGCCAGGATCTGCTCCAGATCAAGACCGCCATGACCACCTGCTTCGAGACCCTGGAATCCCTGGGGCTGGACCTCCCGGTCATGGCCTCGGTGACCATCGAACGGACCGGCACCATGCTGGTCGGCACCGATATGGCCGCTGCCGCCGTGACCTTCGAGCCCTATCCGCTGTTTTCCTTCGGCATGAACTGCGCCACCGGGCCGCTGGACATGGAATCGCACATCCGCTACCTGAGCCGCAACTGGCCCGGCCGTATCTCGTGCGTGCCCAACCAGGGCCTGCCGGAGGTGATCGACGGCAAAACCTGCTATTCCCTCGGCCCGGAGACCTATGCCCGCGAGATGAAACGGTTCGTCACCGAATACGGGGTCAGCGTGGTCGGCGGCTGCTGCGGCACCACCCCGGCCCATATCCGCGAACTGGTGCGGACGCTTGCCGGCGTCAAACCGGCCGTTCGGGAGGTGACCGCATGAAGCCTTCAGTCGCGAGCCTTTACCAGGCCGTCGAGTTGCAGCAGGAGATTCCGCCGCTGCTGATTGGCGAGCGGGCCAACGCCAACGGCTCGAAAAAGTTCCGCGAACTGCTGCTGGCCGACGATTACCAGGCCTGCGTGAAAGTCGCCCTCGAGCAGGAAGCCAGGGGGGCCCATGTTATCGACCTCTGTACCGCCTATGCGGGCCGCGACGAGCTGGCGGACCTGACCACCTTGGTGCGTCTCTGCGCCGGTGCGCTCAAGGCGCCGCTGATGATCGACTCGACCACGCCGGCGTGCATCGAGGCCTGCCTGCGGCTCTATCCGGGCCGGGCCATCGTCAACTCCATCAACCTGGAGGACGGCGGCGTCAATATCCGCCGGATCTGCCGGGCGGCCAAGAAGTACGGCGCCGCCGTGGTGGCCCTGACCATCGATGAGAAAGGCATGGCCATGACCGCGGCGGAAAAGGTGCGGATCGCCAGGGCCATCCATGCCATTGCCGTGGACGAATACGGCCTGCGCTCCAGGGATCTGCTATTCGACTGCCTGACTTTCACCGTGGGCTCCGGCGACGCCAATCTGCGCGACGCCGCTGTCCAGACCCTGGAGGCGATCCGCCGGATCAAGGCGGAATTGCCGGGATGCCTGACGGTGCTCGGGGTCAGCAACATCTCCTTCGGCCTGGCGCCCCAGGCCCGGCGCATCCTGAACTCCGTGTTCCTGCACGAGGCGGTGGCCGCCGGTCTGGATGCGGCGATCGTCGATGCCGCCAAGATCGTGCCTCTGGCGCGCATTCCGGCTGAAGACCGGGAGGTCTGCCTGGACCTGCTGTACAATCGCCAGGGCGAAGAGGTGAAAGACCCGTTGATGCGGTTTATCGCCCACTTCAGCGACAAGGCGGCAACGCCGGCCGAAGACGGGCAGGAGGGGGACAGCAAGCCGGAAGAGCAGTTGTTTCAGATGGTCATGGACGGCGACAAGGAGCAGTTGGAGGATGTGCTCGCCATCCTGCGGCAGCGGTTCCGGCCGATCGACATCATCAACCAGATCCTGGTTCCGGCCATGCGCCATGTCGGCGAACTCTTTGGCAAGGGGGAAATCCTGCTGCCCTTTGTCCTCCAGTCGGCGGAGGTGATGAAGGCCTCGGTCACCCTGCTGGAACCGTTCATGGACAAGGCCGAAGGCACCGCCGCCACGACCGTTCTCCTGGCGACAGTGCAGGGCGACGTGCATGACATCGGCAAGAATCTGGTGGACATCATCCTTTCGAACAACGGTTACCTTGTCCACAACATCGGCATCAAAGTGCCGGCCGAGACCATCATCGAAAAGGCCAGGGAGGTCCGGGCCGATCTGATCGGCCTCAGCGGCCTGCTGGTGAAATCGGCCATCATCATGCAGGAGTCCATGGCCCAGTACCGCGAGGCGGGGCTCACCGTGCCTATTTTGTTGGGCGGGGCCGCCCTGACACCCAAATTCGTGGCCGAATCCTGCGTGCCGCAATACGATGCGCCGGTAGTCTACTGCGCCGATGCCTTTGCCGGCCTGAAGGCGGTGCAGGAATTCGAGGCTGGCACCCTGACCGCGACGGTCTACGATGGAGCAACCGCGGTCAAGGCGATGAAGCCCGGCATCCGGGTCGCTGAGATCGACCGGACCAACCCTGTGCCCGTGCCGCCGTTTCTGGGACAGCGGTACGTGGAAGATATCGATCCGGCGGTTTTGTTTTCCCTGATCAATGTCGAGGCCCTGTTCCGCGGCCGCTGGGGCTACCGGCGGGGCAAGATGGGGGCAGGGGAGTATGCCGACCTGATCGAGGGTACGGTCCGGCCCCTGTACGAGGAGTTGCAGCGGAAGGCCCTGGCCGGCGGCTGGATTCAACCCAGGGTCAGCTACGGCTATTTTCCCTGCCGAGCCGAAGGGGATGCCGTCATCGTCCAGGCGGACGGCGCGGAACATCGGTTTTCGTTCCCCAGGCAGGCCGAGGCCCCGTTCCTCTGTATCGCCGATTATTTCAAAACGGCCGGGGAGGGCGGCGACATCGCCGGTTTTTTCGTGGTTACCATCGGGCCGAAAATGAGCGAGGAAACCGCGCGGCTCTATCAGGCCGACGCCTACCACGAATATCTCCTCCTGCACGGGTTCAGCGTGGAGGTGACCGACGCCTTGGCCGAATACTGGCACGGCGTCATGCGCCGAGAGATGGGTGTCGGCGGCACCCAGGCGCAGAATGCGCTTGGCGCGGTTACCCAGAATTACCAGGGTTCGCGCTACGGTTTCGGCTACCCGGCCTGTCCCGACCTGGAGGCGCACAAGCCGCTGTTCGCCTTTCTCAAGCCCGAGGCGATCGGCATCACCCTGACCGAAAACATGCAGATGGTGCCCGAGCAGACGACCTCGGCCATCGTCGCGCATCACCCCCAGGCAAAGTATTTCGCGGTTTGATCATGACACCGGCAAAGGAACGCTACATCTGCGCCAACTGCGGCTACATCTATGACCCCGCTGTCGGCGACCCCATGAATGCCATCCCACCGGGCGTGGAATTCGCAGAGCTGCCCGACGAGTGGGTGTGCCCCATGTGCTACGCCACCAAGGAACAGTTCGATCCCCTCGATTGACGAAACCTGCTGATTTTCCTTATCTTCGTCAATCCTGTTTGCGGGAGCGGTAGGCTGATGACGTCCCCCCCAGAAAAAAAGACCGTTTAAAAATTGAGATTTCTGGCAAAATAGAATCCTTACTGAGGAGATGTTTTGCCATGAAGACGACGAAATTTACTGAAGAACAGATCGCCTTTGCGCTCAGACAGTCCGAAACCGGGACCAAGGTTGCCGAGGTATGCCGGAAGATGGGTATTTCGGAAGCGACCTTTTACAACTGGAAGAAGAAATATGGCGGGCTGGGAATCAGCGAACTACGGCGTCTGAAGCAACTTGAAGAGGAGAATCGTCAGCTGAAGAAGCTGGTAGCGGACTTGAGCCTGGACAAGCAGATGCTGCAGGATGTGCTCAAAAAAAAGTTTTAAAGCCAGCCCAGAAACGGCGTTTAGCCGACAGCCTTGACCTTGCCTATCGGATTGGCACTCGGCGGGCCTGCGAGGTGGTCGGTCTGCAGCGTTCAGTGTATTACTACAAATCGGTCAAGGACGACCGGGGGTTGCGCCAACGGATCCGGGATATCGCTGAGATCCGTGTTCGATATGGTTATTGGCGGATTTATATCCTCTTGCGACGTGAGGGCTGGCACGTCAATCACAAGAAGGTGTACCGAATCTATTGCGAGGAGGGGCTTCACTTGCGCCACAAGCGTCCACGGCGCAATGTCTCGGCTGCCCATCGGGAGAAGCGTCCTGCGGTCTCCAGTATCGACCAGTGTTGGTCTATGGATTTCGTGGCCGACAATCTGTTCAACGGCCGGCGGATCCGGGCGTTAACTTTGGTCGATAATTTGAGTCATGAATGCCTGGCGATCCATGTCGATCAGACAATCAAGGGCAAGGGCGTGGTGCAGGTGATGGAACGTTTACGACTCTTTGCCGATCGTTGTCCGGAACGGATCCAGGTCGACAACGGGCCTGAGTTTATTTCCAAGGAGTTGGACAAATGGGCCTATGAGCACAGGGTGACGCTTGACTTCTCCAGGCCGGGAAAACCAACAGATAACGCCCTGATTGAATCATTCAACGGCAGCTTCCGCGATGAATGCCTGAATGTGAACGGGTTTTTGTCCATTGATGATGCCAGGAAAAAAATAGAAGCCTGGAGGGGGGAGTATAATGGGTTTCGTCCCCATTCATCCCTAGGCGATCTGACCCCGGCACAGTTTCGGGAGAAACTGACAACAAGCCAGAAATCTCTAAAAATGGCTGTCTGAATTTCGGGAGAGGCTCACTCTGAGGTTTGGTGGTGGTGAGGGGTAAAAGAAGAAAGCCCCATCAATCTGTGGATTGATGGGGCTTTAGTGTAAGGGATCGGCGGCGACCTACTCTCCCACATAGTCTCCCATGCAGTACCATCGGCGCTGAAGAGCTTAACTT
>Ga0265295_1000560_pt1 | contig 73853 bp, 62 predicted proteins | sample Munlansysbiofilm_FD_192503 | JGI IMG/M metagenome (GOLD analysis project Ga0265295, IMG submission 192503) | Leachate microbial communities from a municipal landfill in Southern Ontario, Canada - Methane capture system biofilm | ecosystem: Engineered > Solid waste > Landfill > Unclassified ...
CTGGCCGACTGGGTCGAGGCCTCCATCGACCTGGACGCCCTGCTGGAAGCCTTGCCCGAATACTCCCTGCCATCGCTCAGCGACGGCGGGGTCAAGATGCCGGAAATCCGCATCGGCTACGCCCGCGACCGCGCCTTTTGCTTCTACTACGAGGAAAACCTGCGCATGCTGCGTCAGGCCGGAGCCGAACTGGTGCCCTTCTCCCCCTTGCACGACACAAACCTGCCCCCGGCCCTCAAAGGCCTCTATCTGGGCGGAGGCTACCCGGAACTGCACGCGGCTGAGCTGGCCGCCAACACGGTCATGCTCGGCAAGATCCGCGACTTCTGCCAAAGCGGCAAGCCGGTCTACGCCGAATGCGGCGGCTTCATGTACCTGATGCGCTCGCTGCGCACTCGAGCCGGGCAGGAGCACGCCATGGCCGGAGTGTTTGATTTCTCCTGCGCCATGGAAGGCCGCCATCAGGCCCTGGGATACCGCGAAGTGAAGCTCGTCGCCCCCTCCCCCCTGGGCGCTCCCGACGCGCAGGCCAGAGGACACGAATTCCATTATTCGAAAATGACCGGCAGCGACCCGGCCGCCGCCCAGGTCTACGAGGTCCATGACCGCTGCGGAAAAACGAATGCCGGAGGCGGCTACCTGAAGGGCAACTGCCTTGGATCGTACGTGCACCTGCATTTCGGCTCCAATCCGCACATGGCCGCCCATTTCGCCGGAGCCTGCGGGGCATGACCCTGCGTCATGGCTTCACCACGGGCACGGCGGCTGCCGCCGCCGCCAAGGCCGCGACGCTGCGCCTGCTCACGGGCCGCGCCCAGGACTGCGTGGACGTGCCGCTGCCCGTGGGCCAACGCATGACCATCACCATCCTTGAGAGCCGGGTCGACGGTGAAGGCATCATGGCCGCCGTGGTCAAGGACGGCGGCGACGACCCGGACGTTACCCACCGCGCCGTGATCCGGGCGCGGGTGCGACGCGGCGCGGAGGATGGCGTCATTTTACGCGGCGGGCCCGGCGTAGGCGTCGTGACCCGGCCCGGCCTGCCCGTTCCCGTCGGCATGCCCGCCATCAATCCCGTGCCCCGCCAGCAGATCACGCTGGCGGTGACCGAGGCCATGGCCGCTGCCTGCGGCATGAACGAAAAAGTGAGTCTGGAAGTGGAAATCAGCGTGGATCGCGGGGAGGAACTGGCCCAAAAAACCTTCAATCCGCGCCTGGGCATTGTCGGCGGCATCTCCATCCTCGGCACCCGGGGCACGGTCAAGCCCTTCAGCAACGCGGCCTACCAGGCCACCATCCGGCAGTGCCTGGATGTCATGCAGGCCTGCGAAGTGCGCACCCCCTGCTTGACCACGGGCGGACGCAGCGAACGTTTTCTGCGTCAGGCCCGCCCCCGGACGCCGGAAACCGCGTGCGTGCAGGTGGCCGATTTTTTTGCCTACAGCATGAAGGAAGTCGGGCGGCGCGGCTTTGATTCCGTGCTCTGGGGCGTCTTTTTCGGCAAGCTGGTCAAGCAGGCCCAGGGACACCGCTACACCCACGCCCGCAGCGCGGAGCTGGACCTGACCATCCTGGCCGAATGGTGCGAGGATTGCGGCTTCGACCGCCAGGTCTGCCGTGAGGTCGCCGGCGGCAACACGGCCATGCAGGCCCTGGAGCTTCTGGCTCCCCTGCCGCAAAGCGCAGCCCTCTTCGCCCTGCTCACGGACAAGGCCGCCACCGCCGCCCGCCTCTTTTGCGGCCGGGAGGTGAATGTAGGCTACATGCTTTTCGATTTTTCCGGCCAGATCCTGCACCAGACCTCGGAGGCCGCATGATTCATGTTCTGGGCCTTGGACTGTGCCCGGCCCATCGTTCCCCGCAGATGCTGAACCTCATCCGCTCGGCGGATCTGGTCGCCGGCGGAAAACGGCTCCTCGACGAACTGGGTATCGAAGAGGGCAGACGCCTGCCCCTTGGGCCTCTGGAGGAATTCGCGACCCGCATCCAAAGCCGCGCAGAGGACGCCCTCGTCTGCGTCCTGGCCGACGGCGACCCCCTGCTCTACGGTATCGGAGCGAGCCTGCTGCGCTTCTTCGCCCCACGCGAACTGACCTTTCACCCCAACGTCTCGGCCCTGCAAGCCGCCTGCGCCCGTTTCGGGCTGCCCTGGCACGAGTGCCGCACCCTGTCCCTGCATGGCCGCGACGATCAGACCCCGCTCTTCGCCGCCCTGACCCACGGCAGCCTGGCGGCCCTGTACACGGACCACCGCCACAGCCCGGACGCCATAGCCCGGCTGCTGCTTGAGCGCGGCGTGACCGGCTGGCGCATGCACGTGGCCGAGGCCCTTGGAGGCCCGGAAGAACAGCTGACCACCATCGATCTGGCGGAGGCCGCGCAGCGCTCGTGGCACACGCTGAACATCGTTCTCCTGGAACGCGCCACGGCACCAGCGCTTGCCCTGGAATTGGGCCTGGACGAGAACGCCCTGACCCACGACGATGGCCTCATGAGCAAGCAGCCGGTCCGGGCCTTCGCACTTTCCCTGCTGCGCCTGCCCCCGGACGCGACCCTGTGGGACCTGGGCGCTGGCAGCGGGGCCGTCAGCCTGGAGGCCGCGCGGCTCCTCGGTAGAGGGCGGGTCGTGGCAGTGGAGCGCCGGGCCGAGCGCGTGCGGCATATAAAGGAGAATGTCGAGCGCACCGGGGCGTGGCTCACGGAGGTGGTGCAGGCTCCGCTGGAGGAGTTTCTAGCGGATGGGAGGTTTACTCCCCCAACCCACATCTTTCTTGGCGGCGGGGCCTCTGAGCCGGTGCTTTCCCGGTGCGCCGACCTGCTCTCCCCCGGCGGGCGGCTGGTGGCGGCTGCCGTGCTCCTTTCCACCCTGGAAACCGCCCGAGCCGTCTTCAGCCGACGGGGCTGGCCGCTGACCGTGCATCAGCTCATGCACCACGCAAGCTCGCCCCTGGGCGGAGACCTGCGTCTGGTGCCTTCCAATCCCGTCTTTCTGCTCGAAACCCAAAAACCTTCAAGCGAAACATGAACAATTCTTCGCAGGTGTATTTTATCGGCGCAGGCCCCGGCGATCCGGAGCTGATCACGGTGCGCGGCCGGGACCTCGTGGCCCGGGCGGATCTGGTGCTGTATGCCGGATCCCTGGTGCCCGCCAAGGTGGTGTCGTGCGCCAAGCCTGGAGCCGTGATCGCGGATTCGGCGGGCATGAGCCTTGATGCGACCCACGCCCTGATGCTCGAAACGGTGCGAGGGGGCGGACTGGTGGCCCGGGTGCACACCGGAGATCCGTCTCTGTTCGGCTCCGTGCGCGAGCAGATCGCCCTCCTGGAGCGGGACGGCGTAAGCTGGGAAATAATTCCCGGAGTGACCGCCGCCTTTGCGGCGGCGGCCAGGGCCGGAGTGTCCTTCACCGTGCCCGAGACCACCCAGAGCCTCGTCATCACCCGGCTGCACGGCCGCACGCCGGTCCCGGAATCCGAGCGTCTGAGCGTCCTTGCGCGGCACGGCTCGTCCGTGGCCGTGTACCTTTCCGCGGACAAGGTCGGGGAACTGGCCCGCGAATTGCGCCTGGCCGGATCGCCGGAGGGCACGGTCATCGTCATCGGCCACAAGGTCGGTCATCCGCAGGAGAAAATCGTCCGCACCACCCTGGCGGAGCTGGAACAAAGCGTGCTGGCGGCCAACATCACCCGCCAGGCCGTGTTTCTGATCCTGCCCGGCGAGTCCGCGCCACAGATCCAGTCCCGGCTCTACGCCGCCTCCTTCGGACACGGGTTCCGCGAGGCCGAGCGCCCGCAGACCTGGCCGCGCCTGGCCATCTACGCCATGACACGCCAGGGCCTTGGCCTAGCCAGGCGCATCGCGGCCATGGCCCCGGCCGACCTGTTCGCCACCAGCCGTTTGGCCGAGGGCGAGGTGCGCGGCTTTGAACGCATCGCCGACCAGGTCCGCGCCAATTTCCCCCTCTACCACGCCCATGTCTTTGTCGCCGCCACGGGGATCGTGGTGCGCAGCATCGCGCCCCTGCTGCACTCCAAGACCACGGATCCGGCGGTGGTCGTCTGCGATCAGAACGGAGAGCATGTCGTGAGCCTGCTGTCAGGCCATCTCGGCGGGGCCAACGATCTGGCCCGACGCATCGCCGACCATGTCGGAGGCCGCGCCGTCATCACCACGGCCACGGACACAGCCGGAAAACCCGCCATCGACACCCTGGCCCAAAACCGGGACTGCGCCATCGCCGATCCGTCGCGCATCGCGCAGGTGAACAGAATTCTGGCCGAAGGCGGACGGGTCACGGTGCGCGACCCGGACAATCTGCTGGATCTGCGCGGTGACGAGGGCATGGAGGATTTTTTTGAAATGGTGGACGATCCGCAGGCGCAGGTGACGGTCAGTTGGAAAGCCGAAGCGGCTCCGGGCCTGCTCCTGCACCCACGCTGCCTCTGCGTCGGCATCGGATGCCGCCGGGGCGTATCCCGGGAGGAAATACAGGCGGCCCTGGAACAGGTCATGGCACGGCACAACCTGGCGCGTGGCAGCCTGGCCGCCTTGGCCAGCGTCGAACTGAAGCGGGATGAAGCCGGTCTGCTGGACGCGGCCAAAAACCTGGGACTGCCTGTGGAATTTTTCGCAGCGTCTGAATTGAATGAAACGCAGGTCCCCAACCCCTCGGAGCGGGTACGGGAAAAAATAGGAGCGGGAAGCGTATGCGAAGCGGCGAGCGTGCAGGCGGCCTTGAAAAGAAGCCCCAGGGCGCGGCTGATCGCGCCCAAGACGATAATCGGAAACGTGACGGTGGCCATATGCCTGGCCGGCTGAGCGTGATCGGGCTCGGACCCGGCAGCACGGCGCTGCTCGCCCCCATGGCCCAATCCTGTCTGGCTCACGCCGGGGCCGTGGTCGGGTATGACCGCTATATGGAACTGGTTGATCCCGACCTGCTCCACGGCAAAACCCTTTTTTCAAGTCCCATGAAAAAAGAAATGGAACGCACGGCCAAGGCCGTGGAATTCGCCTTGGCCGGACTGGACACGGTGGTGGTCTCCTCCGGAGACAGCGGCATCTATGGCATGGCGGGGCTTGTCCTTGAATATCTGGAACGCGAGGGACTGCTGGACGCCATCGACCTCGATATCGTGCCGGGCATCCCGGCCCTGTGCGCGGCGGCGGCCCTGCTCGGCGCGCCGCTCATGCACGACTTCGCCTCCATCTCCCTGTCCGACCTTTTGACCCCGCTGCCGACCATCATGAAGCGGATTCGCTGCGCGGTGGAGGGCGATTTCGTCATCGTCCTCTACAACCCCAAATCCCGCAAACGCGACTCCTACCTGGGTCAGGCCCTGGCCATGGCCGCCGAACACCGGGGCCCGGACACTCCTGTGGGCTTCGTGCGCAACGCCTACCGCCCGGATCAGGACGTGCGCGTCGCGACCCTTGGCAGCTGCGACCCCGAGTGGGCCGACATGCTGACCACGGTGGTCATCGGCAACAGCGCAAGCCGTTTGGCCGGAGATAAAATTCTCACGCCGCGCGGCTATTTCGAAAAATACGGGTAGCGCCTCATCAGGCCTTGCGAAAGGCCGGTTCAGGATTCCGCGGACACCCGCAGCAGATCCCCTTTGAGCATCCACAGCACCGTGGCCGCCAGGCGATCCTCGCAGGCGCTCTTTTGGCGCAGGGCCATCCATGAGAGCGGATGCCGGGCCCAGACCAGCACCTTGCGCATCAGCTCAAGGTCGATCCGGGCTTCGATGCCCGCATAGACCACCGGAAAATCCTGCCCCCGATACACGGCCCTCCCCAGCTCCGTGACCTCCAGCACATTCCCTTCCGCCAGACGCCGCGACGGATATCCGGCAAAAAGCCGTTCGTAGCGCATGGCCAGCGGATGACGGCATTCGCCCTCGCCCGGCTTGGGCGCGGGCGCTGCCGCCAGACGCTCCCACAATTCCAGATAGCGCCCAATGACCACGGACCAGTCGAACCCCTGTGCATGTTCGCGGGCCGCCCGGCCCATTTCCTCACGCACGCTTTTTTGCAGCAAAACCCGCAGTTGTCCGGCCAGCTCACTCACATCCACGGCCACATCCTGGGCCAGCCACAAGTGATAGGCGCTGTCGTAGAGAAGCGGCGCCAGGAGCGAAACATCGTCGACCTCGCCGCTGTCCAGGGTGGGAACCAGAAATCCCGTGCGCCCGTGAAGGACCAGGTCGCGGTAGCCGTCGTAATCCGAAGCGATGACGGGCTTTGCGGCGGCGGCCGCTTCCAGGACCGTCAGCCCGAAAGTCTCCTGCGGGTTGTCGGCCAGGGACACGACCACGTCGGCGCGGTGCAGCAGGGCCGTCCTGGTCGCATCGTCGGGACAGCGCACGAGAACAAGTTCAAGCCCGATGTTGGCCGCCAGGTTGGTCAGGGTGTGCGGCAGGGATGCGCCTTCGTCAGGGCTCCCGGCCAGAACCAGGCAGACCCCGCCCAGGTCAAGTCCGCCCTGACGCAAGCGCTGGAAGGCCCGCAGCAGAGGCAGAAGATCCATCTTGGAATACGGGCTGATGCGCCCCGGCACCAAAAAGACGGTCTTCGTGGCCGGAACCGAGGGCACGCCCTCCTGCGCGGAAACATCGAAGTCCCGGCACCGGATGCCCAGCGGCACGACGGCCACCTGCGCAGCCGGAGCGTGGAACGTCTCGGCCAGGGCGGACAATTCCTCCCGCACTACTTCGGCGCCGGCCCTGGAAGTGGCCACGACGCAGTCCCGTGCCGTCACTCCGGTCCAGACATGCTGGGCAAAGGACTGCCCGTAGCGTGCATAGGACAGGGAATGGGTCACGCCGGTGATGGGGAAGACGTTGGCGGCCAACCGGTTCCTGAGCGCGGCCAGAAAGCCCTGGGCGGTCAGGCAGTCGGAGAGGTGGAAGGCGTGGTAGGAGTTCGCGGCCAGGTGTTCGGCCAGGGCGGTGCGCGGCAGGATGCGCACCTTGGCGGCGACCTGCGGACAGACCGTGTTCACAAAGGCTTGGAGCGCCTTGCCGCTGTTCCGGTCCGGCAGGAAAAAATGATATTCGCGGAACGGATCGGCCCCCAGCAAGGCCTGCAGAAAGCCGCAATTGGCGACCTTGCGCCCGATAACCGGGCCGCCTTCGACAAACGGATCAAGAGTGCCCCAGATCGGGCCGGATTGTTGCGCCATGCCCGCGTCAAGCAATATCCGGGCCTGATTTCAAAACCCCGACGATCAACCCCGATCCCGTGCGCCCTTCCAGGGCACGGAACAAAACTCAAGTCCACAGGGAGCTTACAGGCAACGGCCAGCTTGGCAATAAACTTGCTATACCCCTGCATAACGTCAACTTTTCGTTGTCCTGGAGGACTTCATGAATACCCCGACCCGCCCATGCCTGGGCCTGGCCTTGAACCCCAAGCTGGCGACCGAGCTCCAAGCCCACCTGCCTCGAACGGCCGTTCTCGAGAACCGCCAGCTCGGTTCGACCCAGGAATTCATGGCGGACAGAACCCAGGGTGGACTTGTCTTTGTCGCCGCATCGACGTGGAAGGAACTGAAGCCCGCGGACCGCGAGAGCCTGATCGCGCACCAGTCGTGGCAGTTCCTGCTCATCGCCGAACCCCATGACCAGGACGCGCTGGAATACATGGCCTCTGGTTCTTTCCTGACGCTCATGACCTGTCCCCTGGACGAGGAAAAAATTGCCTGCGCCCTGCGCCAGGCGGAAGAAGTGTCCAGCATGTATCAGGATATCTTTCTCATGGCCCGGGAAATCAGTCTCGAACGCGAGCTTCTGGCCCGCAAGAACGAGCAGCTGGCCTTCTTCAACCAACTTCTGACCAAGGCCAGCCAGACCCTGGACCCGGCGGTCATTCTCTCCAACTGCGCCGGGGATCTGGCGCTTCTGCTCGAAGTCAGCGCCGTTCTTGGCGTGTTCTGGGCCGAGAACGAGGGCCTGACAGAGGCCGAGCTGTTCCTTCCGGAAAATCTGCCCCCCGTCCGTCAGGGGGAATGGACCAACCACCTCCTGAGCGTGGCCGCCCGCCTGGGCAAGAACGAGGTGCGCGGCTATCAGGTCACCGTGTTGCAGGGCATCGAAGGCGACCAGGAAAGCACGCCCGAACTCGAACAGCTCATCACCCTGCCATTCTCTTTGGGCGAAGAGCCCTTCGGAGCCCTGATCATCTGTTCGCGTGAAGCCTCCGCCCTGGGCGCGGACCGTCTGCGCGTGCTCTCCTCCGCCGCCAACCACCTGGCCCTGGCCCTGCGCAACAGCCTGGAATTCCGCAAAACCAAGGCTCGCGCCGACCACGACGGCCTGACCCGCATCTCCAATCGTCATCATTTTGACACCAGACTGCGCGAGGAAATGAAACGCCATCAGCGCCACCAGGACGAACTGAGCCTGATGATGATCGATCTCGATTACTTCAAATCCGTGAACGACACCTACGGGCATCAGGCCGGAGACTTGGTGCTGCAGGAGGTGGGCAAGATTTTGAACAGCACCCTGCGCGAGTCCGATTTTCCCGCCCGCTTCGGCGGAGAGGAGTTCGTGGTCATCCTGCCCCAGACCCGCGAGGATCAGGCCTGGATACTGGCGGAACGGCTACGCGACCGGATCGGCCAGACCGTTTTCCGTTTCCAGAAGAAACGTTTCCGGGTCACCGCCTCCATCGGCATCGCCGGTCTGAAGCCCGGCGCGCTGACCCCGCCGGAATGCCTGCTCCACAACGCGGATCAGGCCCTTTATCTGGCCAAGAACAGCGGGCGCAACATGGTCTGCTGTTCGGCCATAGAAGAGGCCGTCAATTAGCAGGGCGCCTGCGCCGTGCGAAAAATGACCGCATGGGTGCCGCCCATGCGGTCATTTTTATTTCCGATGCGCCCCGGTCACCGCAACACCCCGGGCAGCCAGGTGGAAATGGCCGGAAGATAGGTGACCAGCAAAAGACACAGGAAGAGCAGGATCAGGAAAGGGGCCACGGCCCGCGCGATATACGTCAGGGGTCTCTTGGTGATGCCCATGGCCACGAACAGGTTCAGGCCGAAGGGAAAGGTCAGAAAGCCGATCTCCACGTTGACGATCATCATGATGCCCCAGGCCACGGGATCGATGCCGAAGTGGGCCAGCATGGGCAGAAAGATGGGGGTCAGGACCAGGATGGAGGTCACGATGTCCATGACGCAGCCGACCGCGAGCAGCAGGAGGTTGACCAGCAGGAGGAAGACGTACTTGTTGCCGATATGCGCGGCGATGAACTCGGCGGCCTGTACGGGGAGCTGCTCGCGCGTCAACAGCCAGATGAAGGGCATGGCGCAGGCGATGATGAAGAGCAGGGCCGAGGACAGCACGGCGCTCTTGGTCAGAATGACCCGGAGCTTTTCCCAGGTCAGGGACCTGTAGATGAAGGTCTCCACCAGCAGGGCGTAGACCACGGACACCCCCGCCGCCTCGGTGGGCGTGAAGATGCCGGAATAGATGCCGCCAAGCACGATAATCGGCATGGCCAGGCCCCAGGACGCGCGTCCCAGGATGCGCAGGGTCTCGCCTAACGAGTGGGACGAGGTCGCGCCCCAGTTGAAGCGCCTGGCCATGTACACGGCAAAGGCCCCGAAAATGACCACCCGCACCACGCCCGGCACGATGCCGGCCATGAACATGTCGCTGACCGAGGTGTTGCCGACCAGGGAATAGAGGACCATGGGAATGGATGGAGGAATGAGAATCCCTAAGGTCCCGGCGCTGGTGATGAGGCCGATGCTGAATCTCTCGGAGTAGCCGGAGCGGATCAGGGCCGGGATCATGATGCTGCCCACGGCGATGACCGTGGCCGGGCTCGACCCGGAAATGGCCGCGAAGAACATGCAGGTCAGAATCCCGGCCAGGGCCAGGCCGCCACGGAATCGTCCGACGCAGGCGTCCATGGACTGGACCAGATAATGGGCGATGCGCCCCTCGGCCATGATGTTTCCGGCGAGGATGAAAAAAGGGATGGACAGCAGCAGAAAATTGTCCAGACCGCGAAAAAGCTGCTGCACCAGCGCGGTCAGGGGTACATTCAAGAAGAATGTCACGGCTCCGGCCGTGGTGGCCAGGACGACGATGGAAATGGGCGTGGAGAGCAGCAGCAGTCCCAAAAAGGCGCACGCGATGAACCATACCATCAGTCAAGCTCCTGCGCGGGCGCGACCATGACGCGGACCTGCTCCCAGGCCCGGAACAGAAAACGAAAGGCGATGGTCGCCCCGAAGACGGGGATGGGCAGATAGGCCACCCACATGGGCATGCCGAGGGACGCGGTGGTCATGCCGTAGCGGGCCAGGAGCGCGGTCTGTTCCCATCCATACCAGGCGATGACCAGCATCACCGCCGCGCTCAAAAGGTTGGCCAGGGCCCGCAAGGCCGCGGCCACGCGCGGCGGAGCGTACTGGGTCACGGCCTCCATGGAGAAATGCGCCCCGTATTTGACCGCCATGCCCGCTCCGGCAAAGGTCACGAAAACGAGCAGATACCGGCTGCCCTCGTCAAACCAGTCAAAGGTCATGCCCAGGAAATAGCGGGTAAAGACCTGGATGGTGGTGCCTACGGCCAAGAGCAGGAGCAACCCGCCCACGGCCAGTTCCTCGATGTGCCCGAGGGTGCGCAGAAAATTCTTCATCGTTCTCTCAAAAACGGCAGGGCTGGCGGGCCCTGCCGTTCTGTTTCAGGCATGAGTTGCTGCATCGATTCCACCTGCGTCGCGGCAGCCGCGAACAGGGCCTACTTGCTGTACTGGTTCACCTTTTCGACGATCATGTCATAGTAGCGCTTGCCAGCGTACTTCCCGAACTTGGGATCGTCTGGAATGACGCCGACCTGGTCCGCGAATTTTTCGTGCACGGGCAGCACGGCCTCGTGAAAGGCCTGGCGCTCTTCGGGGGTCAGGTCCGCGATGGTGGCCCCGAATTTTTCGACAGCCAGTTTTTCAAGCTCGTTGCGCATGGTGGTGTTTTCGGTGCGGTTGATGTCCTCGGCGATCTTGGCGGCATCCAGAAAGATCCGCTGCTGCTCCGGGGTCAGACTCTCCCAGACCGGACGGCTGACCATCTTGTACAGACAGGTCAGGGAGTGCGAGGAACGGGTCAGGTACTTGGCCACTTCCGTGAATTTCATCATGACCGAAGTGGGAATGGGATTCTCCTGCATGTCCACCGCGCCCTGCTGCAGGGCCGTGTACAATTCCGGGAAGGGAATGCCCACGGGATTGGCGCCCAGCGCCCGAAAACTCTCCAGGAACACGGGCGAGTCCATGACCCGCACGCGCACGCCCTTCATCTGCTCCGGCGAGGTGATGGTCCTGTCGCGCACGCCGAAGTCGCGCATCTCGTTCTCGGCGTAGCCGATGGGGATGAGTCCCATGCCGGGCATCAGCGCGTCCATGACCGTCTTGAACTCCTCGTCGGCCAGCACCTTGTAGGCGACGTCCTTGCTCGGAAAGAGAAAGAAGAGGTCCAGGAGGCCCACCTGCGGGATGAGGTTGGACATGACCGCCGTGGTGCAGTCCATCATGTCCAGGGTGCCGAACTGGACCTGCTCCAGCATGGAACGCTCGTTGCCGAGCTGCCCCAGGGGAAAGACCTCGATCTTGATCTCGCCGCCGGTCTCCTTTTCCACATGCTCGGCAAAGGCCAGAGCCGCCTTGTGCATGGGAAAATCCTTGTTCTCGATCTTGGTGGGCGCGATATGGCCGAACTTGAGAACCCGAGAGGCCTGGGCCGGCGAGGCGCAGAACATGATCAGGGCCAGAAAGATCACCATCGAAACATTCACTTTCATCGATTCCTCCGCAGGTTACTCGCACGCAGCGCTGAGCCAGACTGCAACCATCTGTTTTTGTTAAACTTACACAACAAGATATACAAAGCATAAACAATTATCGATCAGACGGACGCTTTGCAACCCTTTTCTGTCCATGGCCGGGACACACGCGGCCACGCCATGCCCCGCATTGACTTCAGCCCCCCACCCTCCTACTGATTTTGTCCTTTCCAAGCCCGCTTTGCGCCGTCACGCCGCAAAGCATCGACACCTACGGAGCCTTCATGCCTCTGCCACCTTTCCTTGCCGCCGCCCTGGCCCGCGCCCTGCCCGCGCACCGCATCCATCTCGATCCCGTGCGGACGCGCATTTTCGCCCTGGACGCCAGCATCTACCAACCACGCGCCAAGGCCGTCATCGATCTTGAGAATGAATCCGAGATCATCGATCTGCTGGCGGCGCTGCGCGCACACGGCGGCGGCGTGACCTTTCGCGGCGCGGGCACGAGCCTCAACGGCCAGGCCACGGGCGAAAGCATCGTGGCCCGCATCCGGGGAGACGCCTGGCGAAAACATGAAGTATCGGATGAGGGATTGACTGTCCGCCTGGGTTGCGGCCTGACCGGCGGCGAAGCCGATGCGCTCCTGGCCCCGTACGGGCGGCGCATCGGACCCGACCCCGCTTCGGCGGCGGCCGCGTCCATCGGCGGCATGGTCGCCAACAACGCCGCCGGCATGTGCTGCACCGTGGACCAGAACACCTTCGCCACCATGCGCCACATGCGCCTCATCCTTGCCGACGGCACGATTCTGGACACCCGGGACCCGCGCAGCGTGGCCGCGTTTCGCCTCAGCCATGCCCGCGTGCTGGAGCGCCTTTCGACCCTGCGCCGCCAGATCATGGCCGATTCCCCGCTGGTGGAACGCATCCGGCGCAAATACTCCATCAAGAACACCACCGGCTACAGCGTGAACGCGCTGACCGAATTCGACGACCCCCTGGACATCCTGACGCATCTGATGATCGGCTCCGAAGGGACCCTGGGCTTTGTCAGCTCCGTGACCCTGTCCACGGTGCCGGTTCATCCCCTGCGGGCCACGGCGCTCGTGATCTTTCCCAGCCTTGACGCGGCGGCGCGGGCGGTCATGGCCCTGCGCGGAGGGTGTCCGGTGCAGGCAGCGGAGCTGCTGGACCGCACCTCCATCCGGGCCGTGGAAAACCTGCCCTCCGCCCCGCCGGTGCTGCGCGAGCTGGGCGGGGAAGCCTGCGCCGTGCTCATGGAGACCAGGGCCGACGACCCGCAAACCCTGACCCGCAACACCGAGGCCATCATTTCGGCCTTGAACGGCATCGAACAGGTCGTGTCCCCCCGCTTCACCACGGACGCGGCCGAATGCGAGCGCCTGTGGAGCGTGCGGCGCGGACTATTTTCCGCCGTGACCAGCTTCCGCGCCTCCGACGAATTCGTCATCACCGAGGACATCAACATCCCGGTGGAGCGTCTGGCCGAGGGCTGCGTCGCCTTCCAGCACCTGTTCGCGCGCCACGGCTACGATGCCGGGATCATGGGGCACGCCTTTCACGGCAATTTTCACTTCACCCTGCCCACGCGCATCAGCGACCCCAAGGAACTCAAGCGCCTGCACGGGTTCCTGGACGACCTGGCCGAGGTCATCACCCGCGACTTCGACGGGTCGCTCAAGGCCGAGCACGGCACGGGCCGGGCCATCGCGCCCTATGTGCGCCAGGAATGGGGCGACACGGTCTACGCCGCCATGCGCGAGATCAAAACCCTGCTCGACCCGCAGGGGATATTGAACCCCGGCGTCATGTTCAATGAGGACCCGCATGAGCATCTGCGCGGTCTGAAACTGCCCCTGACCAGCCATCCCAAGATCGACATGTGCGTGGACTGCGGATTCTGCGAGCCGGTCTGCCCCTCGCGGCACATCGCCTTCACCCCGCGCCAGCGCATCGCGGCCTGGCGGGAAATCACCCGTCTGGACCAGGAAGGACGGCATGCGGAAGCAAGCGCGTGGCGCGCCGCCTTCACCGAGCTTGGCGAATCGACCTGCGCCACGGACGGACTGTGCACCACCCGCTGTCCCCTGGCCATCGATGTGGCCTCCTTCATCCGCGACCTGCGCCATGTCGGGAACTCGCCCGGCACGCGTGCGATAGCGGGCGCGGCGGCCTCCAATTTCGCTGAGGCGACAGCCATGGTTCGCGGCATGCTGCGCGCGGCCGATCTTGGACATCTGACCTTGGGCGCGGACAAAATGGAGGCCTTGAGCCGCATTCTGACCCGCATGAGCCGCCAGCGCCTGCCCCTCTGGCACAAAGCCCTGCCCAGGGCCGCCTCGACGCTGCGCGAAATGCCGCACCCAGGCGACGAACGCGATATCGTCGTCTATCTGCCTTCCTGCGCCACGCGGACCATGGGCGACACCAGAGGCGACCGCCGGGAGCCCCTGCCCGAGGTCACGGTGCGACTTTTGGAGCGGGCCGGATTCACCGTGCGCATTCCGAAGAACGTGGACGAACTCTGCTGCGGCAAGGCCTTTGAAACCAAGGGACTCCACGACCAGGCCCGGGCCAAGATCCTGGAAATGGAAAAGGCGCTGCGCAAGGCCTCCGATAACGGCCGCCACCCCATCCTGTGCGACACGAGCCCGTGCCTGGCGCGCATGAAAAAGGAAATCCCGGGTCTGCCCCTTTTTGAACCCATTGAATTCGCAAGCGCTTTCCTGCTGCCCCGGCTGCGCTTCACCCCGGTGGACCGCCGCATCGCCCTGCATCCGACCTGCTCCACCCGCATCCTGGGCCTGACCGACGCGTTCATGGATCTGGCGCGCCATCTGGCCGCGGACGTGGTCCTGCCCACGGGCATCCTGTGCTGCGGCTTCTCCGGCGACAAGGGCTTCCATCGTCCGGAACTCAACGCCTCGGCCCTGGCCGGATTGGCGCGGCAGGTGAGCGGGTGCCGCGAAGGATACTCCACCTCGCGGACCTGCGAGATCGGCCTCAGCCTGCACGGCGGCATCCCCTACGCCAGCATCCTCTATCTGCTGGAGGAATGCTCCAGGCCTGACAAATGAAAAGCAATCACGGCGCACGCGCCGAACAATCCTTTCACCGTGTTCCATCACAAGGCGATTCCATGAAAAAGCACGCCAGGCTCCTTCTTGCGGCCATGTCCTTCTTGCTTCTCCTTCAAACCGGGTGCGGCCCGCGCCAAAAACAGCAGGACCCGCACGCCGGCGCCGCCGTGGTCAGGGAACTCGTCAAAAGCACAGCAAGCTGGGACGGCAGCAAACTGCCCTCCTATCCGCAGGGCCAGCCCGAGATCACCATCCTGCGCATCTCCATCCCGGCCGGAACCCGTCTCAAGACCCACTCCCACCCGGTCATAAACGCCGGCGTGCTGCTCAGCGGACAACTCACCGTGGTGGCGGAGAATGGAAAAACCCTGCGCCTCAACGCCGGCGACCCCATCGTCGAACTGGTCGGCACCGCGCATTACGGCGTGAACGAAGGAGATGAGCCGGCGGAAATCATCGTCTTCTACGCAGGCACCGACGGCGCGCCGATCACGATTTCCGAAACCAGATGACGGCGTGCTCGCATCCGGCCACCCATTCCCAGGCCGGATGCGAGCACCCCGCAAGCCGCGCCCGAAACGATCTTTTCCTTCCAAAATAGCTCCTCGTACATTTTTCGCGGGACTTTTCCTGAAATCATGCTTAACAGTGAACATGATTCCCGCTCAATCTCCGAGGACCCGCGACATGGCCCCTGAAAACCCAACTTCAGATAATCTGTCCGCCTTGATGGCGATGCTGGCGCACAAGGATGGGCTGATCCGCAAGAAAGGCCGGATCGGCTTGGAGGCCTTGGGAGAACCGGCGGTGGCGCCGCTCTGCGAGGCCCTGCTCACGGCCAAGGACCGCCACGTGCGCTGGGGCGCGGCCAAGGCTCTGGGAACGCTGCGCGACCCGAGATCCGCCCCGGCCCTGGTCGAAGCCCTTGAGGACCGCGATTCCGACGTGGCCTGGCTCGCGGCCGTGGCCCTGGAAAACATGGGACAGGAAGCATGGCGTCCCGTGTTGCAGGGCCTGATTGATCGCGGCGTCGACTCGGTGGCCATGCGCGAGGGCGCGCACCATGTTTTTTCCAAACAGAAAGCTCCCGGATTCGACGACCTGCTCGACACGCTGCGTGAGGCGCTGGAATTCGGCGAACTGACCGAAGCCGGCGGAATCGCCGCCTCGGAAATGCTCAGGCGTTTGCGGGACGCGGCGGACGCAGACGATTGGGGCAATCTCCCCAATGAAAATGGGTGAAAACACCCAAATATCTTCCAAAGGTAGTGCGGAGGAAGACTTTTTATTTTTCAACCTATTGAAATAAAAGACCGTTAATCAACAGGCTGCGCTGGCATGCATCCTGCGTAAATGCCGCCAAATGAATTCACCCAGGAGGACGTATGGGAGCAACCCCAGAGGTTTTGGAAAAGTTTCGGAAAAAAGCGGAAATCGTCTCGGCCATTGTCTCGGAAGTGGACTCCATGGCTCAGGCCATCGCCTATACTGTCGATCTGTGCGCCCAGAAGGAAGCCTGTCAACTGCTCATGAGCGGCTGTGAGGAATCCCTGTCGGACAAGGGCAAGGATCTGTGCGAACTCAAGGAATGGGGCAAGATCATCTGCGCCCCGGCCCTGGGCGAGGCGGACATGGCCGAGCTGGTCAAGCAGGCCGCGAGCCGTGAAATCTCCGTCATCAAGGATGGAATGCGCAGCCATCTGGCCGGCATCGACATCGGATTCACGGTCGCCGACTACGGCATCGCCGAAACCGGCAGCCTGGTCATCGATTCCGCCAGCGAGGAATTGCGTCTGGCCACCATGATCAGCGAAATCCACGTCGCGGTCATTCCCAAATCCCGTATTCGGGCCACGGCCGAGGATCTGTATGATGAAATCAAGGGCTTTCAGAGCCGCAAGCCCAACTACCTGGCTTTCATCACCGGCGCGAGCCGCACGGCCGATATCGAACGCGTTCTGGCCCTGGGCGTGCATGGGCCCCTGGAACTGCACATCCTGATTCTGGAGGACAAATAATGCAGAAGGCCAAAAATCTTTCCGAATACAACGACGAACTGCGCGAAGCTCTGGACAACACCTTCCTGCGCGGAGCCATGGACAAATTCGCCACGGCCTACCCCGTGGGCCGGGCCAACGCCTTCCGCGAATACGACGTCGAGGCACTGATCCAGGAAGTGGTCAAGGCCAAGGACGCAGGGCTGACCCGTCTGGACCAGCTCTACACGGAATTCAAGGCCAAGGCCGAGGCCAACGGCGTGAAGGTCCACTGGGCCAAGGACGGCGACGAGGCCAACGAGATCGTGGCCCGCATCGCCGCCGAGAACAAGTGCAAGATGATCGTCAAGTCCAAGTCCATGACGGCCGAGGAGACCCTCCTGAACCACCGCCTGGAAAAAGACGGACTGGAAGTGGTCGAAACGGATTTGGGCGAATGGATCATCCAGCTCCGGCACGAAGGTCCCAGCCACATGGTCATGCCGGCCATCCACCTGTCCCGCTATCAGGTCGCCGAGCTTTTCTCCCAGGTCACCAACCAGGATCAGTCCTCGGACATCCAGCGCCTGGTCAAGGTCGCCCGTCGTGAGCTGCGCGCCAAGTACGCCCAGGCGGACATGGGCGTCAGCGGCGTCAATTTCGCCATCGCCGAGACCGGCACCATCGGCCTCATGACCAACGAGGGCAACGCCCGGCTGGTCACCACCCTGCCCCGCGTGCATGTGGCCATCACCGGCATCGACAAGCTCTGTGCCACCCTTGAAGACGCCCTGAAGATTCTGCGCGTGGTGCCCAAGAACGCCACCGGCCAGGCCATCACCTCCTACGTGACCTGGATCAGCGGCGCCAACGAGTGCCAGACCGCTCCCGGCGGCAAGAAAGAGATGCACATCATCTTCCTGGACAACGGCAGAAGCGAGATGGCCAAGGACCCCCTCTTCGCCCAGGTTCTGCGCTGCGTGCGCTGCGGCGCCTGCGCCAACGTCTGTCCGGTCTACCGCATGGTCGGCGGCCACCAGATGGGCCACATCTACATCGGCGCCATCGGCCTCATCCTGACCTACTTCTTCCATGGCAAGGACAAGGCCAAAAACCTGGTGCAGAACTGCATCAACTGTGAAGCCTGCAAGCACATCTGCGCGGCGGGTATCGATCTGCCGAGACTGATCAAGGAAATCCACTCCCGCATCCTGGACGAGGACGGACACCCGCTGCCGTCGCTGCTGCTGGCCAAGCTGATGAAGAACCGCAAGCTCTTCCACACCTTCCTGCGCACCGCCAAGATGGCCCAGCGTCCGCTGACCGGCGGCACGCAGTACATCCGCCATTTGCCGCACATCTTCTCCAAGGATCACGGCTTCAAGGCGCTGCCCGCCATCGCGGCCAAGCCCTTCCGCGACCGTTTCGAGGCCCTCAAACCCCAGGTTTCCGCGCCCAAGTACCGCATCGCCCTGTTCTCGGGCTGCGTGCAGGACTTCGTCTATCCCGAGCAGCTCGAAGCGGCGATGAAGGTTCTGGGCGCGCACGGCGTTCAGGTCGAATTCCCCATGGAGCAGTCATGCTGCGGCCTGCCCCTGCAGATGATGGGCGAGAAGAAGGCCTCCATCGACGTGGCCAGGCAGAACATCGAGGCCATGGCCGGGAACTACGACTACATCATTACCCTGTGCGCCTCCTGCGCCTCGCATCTCAAGCACAACTACCCGTTCCTGCTTGGCGAGAACGACGCGGCGGCCAAGGCCTTTTCCGACAAGGTCATCCCCTTCTCGGCCTTCATGACCGATGTGCTGGGCGTGACCGAGGAGAAATTCTCGCAGACCCAGCAGCGCGCCACGTTGCACGCACCCTGCCACCTCTGCCGAGGCATGGGCGTGATCGAGCAGCCCCGCAAGCTCCTGGCCCTGGGCGGATACGAATACGCCCAGGCCGATCAGGAGCAGGTCTGCTGCGGATTCGGCGGCACCTACTCGGCCAAGTTCCCCGGGATCTCCGAGCAGATCCTCAAGCACAAGCTGACCGACGCGGGCCGCACCGGAGCGGAAGTGCTGGTCACCGAATGCCCGGGCTGCATCATGCAGCTCAGGGGCGGCGCCGAAGTGAACAAATCCGGCTTCGCGGTACGGCACATCGCCGAAGTGCTGGCCGACCACCTGAAATAACAAACGGGCCGGGATTTCCCGGCCCGGACTTTTCTCTCCTTGCGCGCCGGGAGTCTTCCACTGGAAGGCTCCCGGCATTTTTCTGTCACGGGCAGAGGCCGCATGCGGCCCATGAGACCGCTGCAACGACAAAGACGCCATCCTTGCTTCGCGGTGGCAAACCTTTTAATGGTGAGAATTCAAAGGCGCTTTGCCGAGCACATTACAACCCCACGAGACAATGATCTTTCAGCCCAGATTTTTTCTGACCTGCCTTGTGTTCCTGGCCTTGGCCCTGCCCTTTGGAGCGAGGGCGGAGGAACCCTACAGCATCACGCTTGAGGCCTTTCGCGCAAGTGGCGCGGATGCGCCTGTACTGGCCGTGCTGACCCTGACCCCAAATCCCGGCTGGCACGCCTACGGCAACATTCAGGGCCCTTCCGGATTCCCCACGGAGGTCGAGGCCTCGCGCGACGGCAAAGCCCTCACGCCCCTTTACCCGCGACCCGTTCCAGGTCCGGATCCTCTCGACCCGAGCCTGACCGTGGAACTCTACGATGGCCCGACGCCTTTTTTCATTCCCTTGTCGGACGGCTCCTCCAAAGTCGAAGCGAGGATAAAGGCCCTGCTCTGCTCATCGACCACCTGCCAGCCCATCAAGAAGGAGCTCGAACTCACCGTCTCCGATATCGATTCCCTGCCGCCAGCCGAAGACCAGGACTGGTGGCCGCGCTTTCTGCTGTCTGTCCCCGGAGTGGGCAAAGACCTTTCCCCCGAGGCGCAGGACGTCGTCGAAACGACGGATGCGCCTGCGGTACGGGCATTCTCGCCCCGCTATTTCGCTCCTGGCCTGGAAGTGCAGACCCTGTCGAAAGGCGCTCTCCTGGCCTTCCTGGCCGGACTGATCCTCAATTTCATGCCCTGCGTGCTGCCCGTCATCACCCTGAAGCTGCGTTCCTTCATCCCTGCTGCGGACAGCGTGCCCAAAAGCCAGCGGCAAGCGTTCCGCATCCACAACCTCTTCTTCGCCCTGGGCATGATGCTTTATTTTCTGATCCTGGCCGGGATCATCGCGGCCACAGGCATGGCCTGGGGCCAGATCTTCCAGGAACCCAGCGCCATCATCGTCCTGACGGCCATTGTCTTCGCCCTGTCCTTGAGCCTCTTCGGGGTTTACGACCTTCCGCTCATCGATCTGAAAGGAAAAGCCAAAGGCGTGGCGCACCACCCGCGCCTTGAATCGTTCAGCACCGGCGTCCTGGCCACCATACTGGCCACGCCGTGCAGCGGCCCGTTTCTGGGCGGCGTGCTGGCCTGGGCCCTCATCCAGCCCCCGCAGATCATCGCCCTGGTCTTGAGCTGCATCGGCCTGGGCATGGCCTCGCCCTATCTGGCCATGTCCATCTTCCCCGGCCTGTACCGTTTCCTTCCCAAACCCGGGGCCTGGACCCTGCATCTGGAACGCATCCTCGGGTTTCTCCTGGCCGCGACCTGCGTCTACCTCTTCGGACTGCTCCCGACCTCGCAGTACCTAAACGTGCTCATTCTGCTCTGGATCATCGCCCTGGGGGCCTGGATCTGGGGCAGATGGACGGACCTGAACCAGACCAGGATCCGTCGCTGGTCCGTGCGAGGCATAGCCATCGGCATGGTCGCCCTGGCCGCCGCGTTCCTCTTCCGGCCCGAAGGTCATCCGGATCCGTGGAAAAACTTCGACATGGCGCAGTTCGACGCCCTGCGCGGCCAACAAAACCTGATTCTCGACTTCACGGCGGACTGGTGCCCGAACTGCAAATTTCTGGAAAAAACCGTGCTCACTCCGGAGAAAAGCGCCAAATTCGCAGCCGAACACAACGCCGTGCTCATGCGCGTGGACCTGACCCGCCACGATCCGCAGCTCATGGCCCTGCTGGAAAGTCTGGGCTCCAAATCCATCCCCATCCTGGCCATCTTCTCCAAGGAAAACCCCGGCAGCCCGCTTGTGCTCCGGGACATGTTCACCAGCGGCCAGCTCAAGGAAGCGCTGGAAGCGGAACTCACGCCATAAAGGGGGGCGCCGATGCCCCCTTTTTTCCTGTCGCCCCGCCCCAAGCCGTCCGACCTGCCTTCGAGATATCCCCGGCCCCAGGCCTGCCCAACATTATCCTGGCTCTCATCGCGCAAAGCGTGATAGCTTTCTCATAAAGATCGATTCCGCCCGGCGTATCGCTTTATGAAATTATCCCTACCGTTTCTGAATATGATCCGGTGCAGCATGAAAAAAAGGCAATCACTCCTTGTACTGCTGCTATTCAGCACTTTCTTCCTCTGCTTCGCCAACCCGCGAAGCGGCCTCGACGTCTATCTCTTCTACGGAGACGGATGCCCGCACTGCAAAAAAGAAGAAAAATACCTGAAGCTGTACGAGGAGAAGTACGCCGACCTGAACATGCACCGCTTCGAAGTCTATTTCAGCGACGAGAACATGAAGCTTTTCGGCAGGGTGGCGGAGAGCATGGGAGCCGACGTGAGCGGCATCCCGTTTCTGGTCATTGGAGACGAGTACATCGTAGGGTTCGACGAAACCCTGACCCCGGGCAGGATTCAAGGCAGGATCGAGGAATGCCTGACCCGCAAATGCCCCGACCCGTCCCGAAGGATCATCTTCGAGCACTCCCGGGACATGCTGACCGACGAGGAGTCAGGGCCGGTGGGAAACGAAACGGAGCAGGCGGCGAGAGAACGCGAAAGGATCATCACCCTCCCCCTGCTCGGCGAGATCGACGCCCGCACCTTCTCCCTGCCTGTGCTGACCGTGGTCATGGGCTTTCTGGACGGCTTCAACCCCTGCGCCATGTGGGCGCTCATCTTCCTCATCGGGCTGCTGCTGGGCATGAAGGACAGGAAGAGGATGTGGATTCTGGGCATGGCCTTCATCGCCGCGTCGGCTTTCGTCTACTTCCTGTTCATGGCCGCCTGGCTGAACCTGATCCTGCTCTTCGGGCTTGTGCTCTGGATCAGGATCGGCATCGGAATCCTGGCCATCTCAAGCGGCATCTACAGCGTCCGGGACGCCCTGACGGCAAGGACCCTCGAATGCACGCTGGCAGGCAACGAGAAGCGGCAGGCATTCCGCGAGAAACTCAAAAACATCATCGGGCGGAACAGCCTGATCCTCTCCCTGTGCGGGATCATCGTCCTGGCCTTCATGGTCAATCTCATCGAGATCGTCTGCTCGGCAGGGTTCCCGGCCATCTACACCCAGGTCCTGTCCCTGAGCCATCTGCCCTCCTGGCGGTACTATTCCTACATCCTGCTCTACATCCTGTTTTTCATGCTCGACGACATGTTCGTCTTCGTGGCGGCCATGCTCACGTTCGAGATCACCGGGATGACCACCAGATACGTACGCATCGCACGACTGGCGGGAGGGCTGCTCATGTTCCTGATCGGCGTGCTGCTGATCTTCAGGCCGCAATGGCTGATGTTCGGATGAGAAACGACAGGGAAGGATACGGCGGGCGGTTCAAGCCTGCCCGGGCCACGCAAGATGCCCGGTGACAAGCAATTCCTTGCGCCGCCTGGGCAGCCTCTTGATCCATCGCTCCACGGCCAAGGCGGCGGACTTGCCGCCCACCGGAGCCGAAAAGGCAAGTTCCAGCGGCCCGCGGCCGCGCAGGTACTTGGCCGCCCTGGGGCCGCCCGAGGCATGTTCGGCCAGGCGCCGGGCCACGTTTGTGGTGATGCCGGTGTAGAGGCTCCCGTCGCCGCAACGCAGCACGTACACGAACCAGTCGGACACGGGCTATGAGGGCAGGGTGTGCAGTACCGAGAAGAAATGCATGGTGCTTCCCGCGATGACGAAAAGATGCCAGATGGCGTGATTGTAAGGCAGGCGTTTCCAGACGTAAAAAACGACCCCCAGGGTGTAGGCCAGCCCGCCCAGGGCCAGGAAGAGCAGGCTCGCGCCGGACAGGTTGGCGTACATGTCGCGTCCGATGAGCACGCACAGCCAGCCCATGCCGAGATAGATGGTCAGGGACAGGCGCTTGAAACGGTACACGAAGCAGCACTTGAGCACGACCCCGGCCACGGCCAGCAGCCAGACCACCCCGAACACGGCCCAGCCCACGGTCTCGCGCAGGTTGACCAGCATGAACGGCGTGTAGGTGCCGGCGATGAGCAGGAAAATGGCGCTGTGGTCCAGGGTTTTCAAGATGCGCTTGGCCTTGGGCAACGGGATGGAGTGGTACAGCGTGGACGCCAGATAGAGCAGGATGAGCGTGGAGCCGAAGATGGAAAAACTGACCACGTGCCAGGCATCGCCCAGGGACACGGCCCGGGCGATGAGCACCACCAGGGCGGCGATGGACATCCCGGCGGCGACGGCGTGGGTGATGCTGTTGGCGATCTCTTCACCCAGGGAATACTGGGATGTTGACTGGTTCATGGAATCCTCCATCCCCGGGCCTCGGCCCTCAGGGGTTGTCACCCTCTCCTGCCGCATCGCGGAAGGAGTTGTCCACTTCGGACGCGAAATCGTTGATCCAGTAAATGCGGTCGGCCCGGCATTGCAGTTCCGAGGACACGCCGTCCCGGAAAACCACAAGCTCGATGCTCTTGCCCTGCTCCGAGAGGTGCTCCACGGCGTCGAGCAAATCCGAATCGCCGGAGGACAGCATCAGGGTATCGTAGTTGCGCTGGTGAATGAGCGACAGGGTGGCGATGGCCACGTCCACGCCCTTCTGGATCTCGTTGAAGACCCGGTGCGTGAAATCCCCGTTCTGATTCTGGCAGCGCAAGGATACCTTCTGTCCGCACTCCTCGCAATAGGCCTTGTCCGCGCGTTGCTGCTTGAGCGTGTAGAACTTGGTGATGATCTTGGGGCCAAAGGGCGGCCCGCTGCGCAGCCAACGGTGAAAATTGTCCTGCCCGTCCGAGGGAGGATTGGGCGTGGAATTGAGATAGTAGGCCCGCCAGATCAGTCCGTCCTGCTCCAGATAGTTCCGCAGGCGAAGGTAGCTGAATTCATAGCCGCTGCGCACGCTATGCCTTGCGTTGAAAAGATAACCTGCGTCGATGAGCCAGAGCTTGCGTTTTTGTGTCATGAATCCTCGTACAGAGTTCCGAAAAATGCCTTGGGAAACAACCTAGCACATCATGAAAACATCCGCCACCGGCGCTAGCTTGGAAAAGTCGGGCCGAACCGCTCGCCGGTCAGGCACCTGCCGCCTTTGGGGGTGACCACGAAGGTGTTTTCCACGCCGACCATGCCCAGGCCCGCGATGCCGATCTTGGGCTCCAGGGCCAGGACCATGTTCTCCTGCAGCGGACGGTCGAAGGTGGGGGCGATGACCGGCCACTCGTCGATGGCCAGGCCGATGCCGTGCCCCAGGAACCCGACCTTGTTGCGACCCAGGCCCATGAATCCCTCGCCCATGTCGTTGGCCAGCACGATCTTGATGCAGTCACGGTACAGCTCCGCCGGGATCGCTCCGGGAACCAGGCGCGAGGCCAGATGTTCCTGGATCTGCATGCAGAAGTCGTGGGCGCGATCAGCCTCCTCGGGAATCACGGACTCATCGGCCCAGTAGATCTGGGTCTTGTCCGTGTGGTAACCCTCAAGACAAAACCCGCAATCAAGGGCCAGGGGCTCGCCGCGCTGCCAGACCTTTCCGGCATAGCCCAGAAACGGCAATACGGGATGGGCCCCGCGCAAACCCAGGGGGCCGTTGAAGACGGTCGGATAATTGGCCGAATCCCCGGCCGAGACATGGCCCAGAAAAATCTCCTCCCCCGCGTTCTGCATGCGCATCATGCCCTGGTGGCCGTGCCTGTAGAAGGCGTCCCACACGGCCAGGGCGATCTCGCGCTCGGTCATGCCGGGATGGATGAGTCCGGGCAGGGTGTCGTTCAGGGCCTGGTCGTGGCGCATTCCGGCCAGACGCAGCTTGGACAGCTCCCATTCTGTCTTCACGGCGCGGGTCCAGGCCAGGGCCGTATCGCCGGGCACCAGGCCGACGCCGGGCAGCTTGGAGCGCAAAAGCTCGCCCATGGACCAGGAAAGCCCCGTCATCTCCACCGCGACCGTGGCCCCCAGAGGCGCTTCGGCTTCACGCAGCAGGCCGGGCAGCTGCGAGTACGACTTGAACTCCACAATGCGTTCAAGGGGAGAATCAAGGCGCGCGCGCTCGATCCCCTTGCGGCACAGCAGCACGGGTTCTCCGCCGACGGGCACCCAGAACACTCCGCTGGCCCAGGCTCCACTCAGGTGATAGATGGCCAGCCGTGAAAAAACCAGCACGCCCGAGGCCTCGGGGCAGAGTTCGGCCATGTGCCCGCGCAGACGGGCGATGCGGTTCGTGGTCTCATCCAGGGGCATTTGTTCGAGAGTGGCGAAATTCACAGGCCCTCCCCGCGCAAGGTGTAGTCCATGTTCCTGCGCCTGGGCGTGAACCCCGCGCGTTCGACCAGCATGCGCAGCCGGGATTCCGGCAGCAGGAAATGCACGCCAGTGGCCGCGACCACATTTTCTTCAATCATGGTCGACCCGAAATCATTGGCGCCCCACATCAGCGCCAATTGCCCGATCATGGGCCCCTGGGTGACCCAGGAGGCCTGGATATTGTCGATGTTGTCCAGATACAGACGGCACAGGGCCAGAAATTTCAGATACTCGTGGGACGAGGTCTCGCGCATCTCCATGCGCGTGTTGCGGGGCTGAAACGTCCAGGGAATGAAGGCCGTGAAGCCTCCGGTTCGATCCTGAAGATCGCGCAGGCGCTCCAGGTGCTCCATGCGCTGCTCGAAAGTCTCGCCCTGGCCGAACATCATGGTCGCCGTGGTGCGCATGCCCAGGCCGTGCGCGGTCTCCATGACCGATATCCACTGATCCGCCGTGCATTTGCGCGGAGAGACGCGGTTTCTGACCTCGTCGTTGAGGATCTCGGCCCCGCCGCCGGGTACGGAATCCAGTCCCGCCCGGCGCAATTCACCCAGGATCTCGGCCACGGTCAGGCCTTGCTTCTCACTCAAATACCAGATTTCCGAAGGCGAAAAGCCATGCACGGCCACGTCCGGAAAACGGCTTTTGAGCGTAGCCAGCAATTCGGTGTAGTAGGCCAGGGGCAGATCCGGATTCATCCCTCCCTGCAGGAGAATCTGGTATCCGCCCAGTTCCACGGTTTCGCGCACCTTGGACAGGATCTCCTCCGTGGGCAGAACATACCCGCCCTCCTCGCCCGGCCCCTTGAAAAACGCGCAGAATTTGCAGCCCGACACGCAGACGTTGGTATAATTGATGTTGCGGTCCACTATGTAGGTGACGATCCCTTCGGGATGCATATCCAACCGACGCCGGTGGGCGAGCGCCCCCAGGGTGAAGACGTCGTTCATGTCCCAGACGTAGCGGGCCTGGCTCGTGTTCATGCGGGTATTCATAGGCAGTCCTTTGATGATGGTGGAATGCGAAGTGCTAGCGCCTGGCCGGGCGGGAGGTCAAGGGTTTGGACGGGAAGCCCGTCCTTGAGTCCGGCTTCGGGGCCCCCTTGCCAAACCTCCTGCCTTGTGGTTCAAGTCGGGCCCAAGCACGAGGTGAACATGACCGAATCCGTATTTGACTGCCGCATGTGCGGCCACTGCTGCCAAGGGCAGGGAGGCATCGTCGTCTCCGTCCCGGAGCGCCAACGCCTGGCCGACTTCCTGGGCCTGACCGTGGAGGAGTTCTGCGCCCGCCACACCGAAGCCCAGGGCAAAAAACTGGTCCTGCGCTGCGGCGAAAACGGCTACTGCGTCTTCTTCGATGTCGAGACAGCCTGCACCGTGCACCCGGCCAAACCGGACGTGTGCCGCGCCTGGCCCTTTTTCCGGGGCAACCTGGCCGACGCGGTGAGCTGGGAACTGGCCCAGGAATACTGCCCCGGCATCCGCCCCGAATGCGGCCACGCCGAGTTCGCCCGCGTGGGCGTCAGATATCTGGTGGATAATGGCCTGACCAAGACCGGTCGCGACGATGAAGCCAACGCCCTGCGCATCGCGGATCTGACGGAAAAAATCTGATGCGCCTGTCCGAATGCTACTCCCTGCTGGAAGTCCCGCCCGGCGCTTCCCTTGACGAGATAAAGGCCGGCTACCGCAAACTGGCCTTCAAGTACCATCCGGACCTCAATCCGGGCGATGCCCGCGCCGCGCAGCGTTTCAGCCGTCTGAACGAAGCCTACGTGCTGCTCAAGAAAAACCTCGAATCCACCTCTTCGGGCAAACAGCGCTACAGCGCCGAAACCATCCGCCAGGAGGAAGAAGCGAGGGCCAGGCGCGGGGGCAAGCCCGCTGGCGGCTTTTCCGCCAAGCAGGAAGAGGTGCTGCGGGACATCCTGAACGACCCATTCGCCAAGCAGGTCTTTGAAGACATCTTCAGCAAGCTCAAGCGCGGAGTCGAACCGGAAGGCGCGAGCCCGGAACCGGAGCGCCGCCGCGAGGTGACGACGAAAAAGCTGGATCTCAAATGGGGGGAACGCGCCGTCAGCCTCGACCTCGGCAAGGGGTTGATCCAGGGCGTGAAGGACTGGGCCGCGAGCCAGCTCGACGACCGTCAGACCGTGCGCATGCCGGCGCGCGAACTCATCCCCGGCACCACCCTGCGGGTCATGATCCGGCACCGCTTCAATCCCGAACCCCGTACCATCGACGTGACCCTGCCCCCGGATTTCGTGGTCGGACGCCCCATCCGCCTCAAAGGCATGGGCAGACGCCTGGGTCCGTGGAAAGGCGATCTTTATCTGAGGTTGCTGGCCATTTGACGGGCGGGAAACATGGTTTGGCAACGCGCCCGCCTTTCCCTGAATCCCGCGCGTCCCGCAACTCCCGGGACTACTCCCCGACCATCCCTTCGATCACATCCGTGCCCTGGGGCGGATTCAAAATGAAATCCTTGTCCTCCACGGTCACGTCGATCTCGATTCCGGTCAGTTCCAGTTCGTTGATGTTTCCGAAAAAATCCACCAATTTGATCTTTTCCAGCATGTCCTGGCCGGGGCGCACCCACAGCTCTCCTTCGACCAGATTGGGTTCCGGCTCCATGGGGATGATCTTCAAGTGCCTGAACTCGCCGTCCGTTCCCAGATCCTCGACGATGAAATCTTCCTTCAGGTTGGCTTCCCCGGACAGGAAACGGATCATGGTCTTGGAACTCAAGACCTGCTCCACCGAATAACGGTACACGGTTTCCTCTTCCGGAAAATATTCCCAGACCGTATTCTGACCGATGATGAGCAGCTCGTTCTCGGGGCTGGTCGTTTCCCAACGGATGAAACGGGGACGCTTGAACGTGATGCTGCCCAGCCGTTCCTGCACCTCCCGGCTGGAGGCGTTGGTCAGCTTCTGCAGAAAAAAGGCCCTGAAAGACTGCAATGAGTCATATCGCTTCTGGATCTGATCGCTCAGGTCCGAAGCCTGTGCGCACCAAACGCTGGTCAGGACGAAGACAAGCCCCAGTAAAAAGCGCGGCACACATACCTCCTGGTTGATGTTGCTTTCACGATTCAATGGACGTATCGGTTTGTCCCTTTACGCCAATCGGCCAGATACCGAGTTTCCTCACGGTTGTTAAGAGATGAACCCAGACAAAAATACCGCACCCTTCGCCCCCGTTCTGCCGGCCCTGGCGCTCCTGAGCACGGTCTTTCTCGCCAACTTCCTGGCCCGCACCGTCTTTGGCCCCCTGCTGTTGCCCATCAGCGAACATCTCGGCCGCAGCCTCGCCGCCAGCGCCAATCTCTTCGTCTTTCTGTCGGGAGGGTACAGCCTTTCCGTGCTCTGCGCCGGATTCATCTCCAAGGCGCTGGGTCACAAGGGGACCATCGTCGCCTCCGTGGCCGGCATCGGCCTGGGTCTGCTGGGACTCGCGGAAAGCGACACGTTCATCGGATTCTCGATCTGGATCGCCATCATGGGCGCAAGCGCGGGCCTGTACATGCCTTCGGGCGTAGTGACCATCACCGAAATCACGCCCCCCGCCCACTGGGGGCAGGCCTTCTCCGTGCACGAACTGGCCCCCAATCTGGCCTTCATCGCCTCCCCGCTCATCGCCGAGGCGTTCATGGGCACCGTGGGATATGCGGCCCTGTTTCGCCTGCTTGGCGCGAGCTGCCTGCTCCTGGCCGCGGTGTACGCCCTGCGCGGCCCGCGCACCCTGCGCCCGGGCATGCCGCCCGTGCTCGGCAACATCAAGACCATCGTGACCCGGCCCGCGTTCTGGATCATCGTCATTCTCTTCACCCTGGCCGTGGGCGTGGAGGTCGGCGTCTACAACATGGTGCCCGCCTTTCTGGTCATGGAAAAAGGAGTGAGCCGGGAAACGGCCAACATCATCCTCGGGGCTTCGCGGGCCGTGTCCCTGGTCTTCCTGCCCGCGACCGGCTGGATCATAGGCCGCATCGGCTATCGGCGCACCCTGGCCCTCTGCCTGCTCGGCACGGGCATATCCACGGTGCTGGCCGGGTACGGCCCGCTGTGGTGGACCGTGAGCATGCTGACCCTGCAACCCATCTTCGTGGTCTGCTTCTTTCCCGTGGGTTTCTCGGTCCTGGCCATGGTCTGTCCCAAGGCCACTGGGGACCTGTCCGTGTCGCTGACGGTCATGTGCACGTCCATCGTCGGCGCGGGGCTCATTCCGGCCCTGCTGGCCTGGAGCGGGGAGCGGTTCAGCTTCGCCCTGTCCTTCGTGCTTTTCGGCGTGGCGATTTTCACGATCAGCCTCGCGGCCATCTCCAGGCTGCGCATCCCGACTCCGGGCAACTCACCGAAATGAAAAAAGGCCCCAAGGGCCTCAGTATCTGGTCCAGCGCAGCGGCGTTTCGTACTGAACGCCGACCGCGAATCCTCCCGCGCGCGACGGCACGCACCATGCGACCCTGGCCGTCACGTCCCGGGCCAGGCCGACTAGGTCTTGCGGCAGGCGGACCATGACGCGGGCTCCTTTTTCCAGCATTTCGGGATGGGTGAAGCACAGGCCTCCACGGCTGAAATTGGACACCGTGGCCGGAACGAAACCGCTGCGCAGGGACGTGGCAACCTGTACGAGATAGTTTTTATCCAGGCGCGGCCACTGCCGACGATTGCCTTTGGGACGGATGATGCTGGGCATGGATGACTCCTCGCGGCGCAATCACGCACCGCACGCATCCCTTACCGAAAATAAGCGGGGCCGAACAGAGGCCGGGCTTCACTCCTCGCCGGGACCGTAAATCTTCTGCAATTGCTCTTCGTTCATGGAGAACGAATGCGCCGCGTCGGGAAACGCGCCGGAGCGGACTTCGCGGGCGTACTCGCTCAGGGCCTGCCTGGCCTTCACGCCCAGGGTCTCGTACTGCTTGACGAACTTGGGCACGAAGCGCTCGAAGAGCCCCAGGGTGTCGTGATAGACCAGCACCTGTCCGTCGCATTGCGCTCCGCCGCCGATGCCGATGGTGGGAATGGAGAGTTTCCTGCCGATCAGCTCCGCCACCTGGGCCGGGATGCACTCCAGCACGATCATGAACGCCCCCGCCTCTTCCAGGGCCTGGGCGTCACGCACAAGCTTCCTGGCCGCCTCCGCCGTGCGTCCCTGCACCTTGTATCCGCTCAGGGCGGTGGCCGACTGCGGGGTCAGGCCGATGTGCCCGCAGACCGGGATTCCCGCGCCGGTCAAGGCCCGGACCTGGGCCGCGATCTCCTCGCCGCCCTCGACCTTGACGCCTTCGCATCCGCCCTCCTGCACCAGGCGGGCCGCGTTCTCCAGGGCCTGGGCCGGAGAGATCTGGTAGCTCAGAAAAGGCATGTCGGTGAGCATGAACGTGTCTTTGGCCCCACGCCGGGCGGCGCGGCTGTGGTGAACCATGTCCGCCATGGTCACGGGCACGGTGGAGTCGTAGCCAAGCACGACCATCCCCAGCGAATCCCCCACCAGAATGACATCGACGCCGGCCTCCTGGGCCAGCCTGGCCGAAGGATAGTCGTAGGCCGTGAGCATGACTATCTTCTCGCCGTCCTTCTTCATGCGCAGGAAATCGCTGATGGTCTTCATGCTGTACTCCCCTTGAATCTAGGTGGTGGAGGTGATGGAGTTGTCGGCTCCGACCAGGATCACGGTGGGCTGATGACCGGGAATCTCCTCGGGAGCAAGCTGCACGTAGGAGGCGATGATGACCCGCTGTCCACGGCTGCCCTTGTGCGCGGCGGCCCCGTTCAGGCAGATCTCGCCCTTCTGGCCGAGGATGACGTAGGTGGAAAGGCGTTCACCGTTGTCCACGTTGTAGATGTCGACGCGCTCGTTCAGGTGGAACCCAGCGGCGCGGATGAGGTCCGGACAGATGGCCACGGAACCCTCGTAGTCGACCTCCGCCCCGGTGATGGTGGCCCGGTGCAGTTTGGCTTGCAGAAAGGTGCGTAAAGGCATTTATTTCTCTATGGTGATGCGTTTGTTGTCGATCAGCCGCGCCTTGCCCAGTCGCAGGGCCACGGCGGCCAGAATGTCGGAGCCAGCCCGCTCCACGGTCTCGATGGTTTCGGGGTCGACCAGCTCCAGGTAGTCGAGGATTCCGGACGGGATGCGCGCCGCATAGTAGTCGCGCACCGCCTGCTTCAGCCTTTCGCAGTCCCGCTCCCCGTCCCGGACCATGTCTTCGAGCAGACACAGCCCCCGCTGGATATGCGGAGCCACGAGACGCTCCTCGGGCGTCAGATAAACATTGCGCGAGCTCATGGCCAGACCGTCGGCCTCGCGCACGATGGGCCGGCCCTCCACACGCACCGGAATATCCAGCTCGCGGGTCATCTTGCGGATGACTGCCAGTTGCTGCCAGTCTTTTTCGCCGAAGGCGGCGAAGGTCGGCTGCACCAGATTGAAAAGTTTGCAGACCACCGTGGCCACGCCCTGAAAATGTCCGGGGCGGGAACGGCCGCAGAGATTTTTGGTCAGTTCCGGGACATTGACCCAAGTGCCGTGCTCCGGAAGGTACATCGCGTCCCGGTGCGGAGTGAAAAGCGCGTCCACGCCGCACTCGGCGGCCAGGGCGGAATCGCGCTCCACGTCCGAGGGGTAGTTTTCCAGATCTTCCCCCGGCCCGAACTGGGTCGGGTTGACGAAGATGGAGGCCACCAGCTTGTCGCAGTGTTCACGCGCCCAGCGCACCAGACTCAGGTGTCCCTGGTGCCAGTAGCCCATGGTCGGCACCAGTCCGACGCGCAGCCCCCCGCCCCGCCAACGAAGCCCCAGTTCCTGCATGGCCCGTGGCGACTCTACGCGCAGCATCTCGTTCATTTGCCCCTCTTGGAATGCACCTGCATGTCGAAAAATTCACACCCGCAATCGCACACGACCTGATCCCCCTGCCGCCGTCCGTCGGGGTCGTCGATGACGTCGTACAGAACGCCCGTGGATTGGTCGTAGACAAACTCCATGCCGATGACGTCGACCATTCCGTAAAGGCCGCATTTCCGGCAGATGAAATCCCGCAACTCGCCAAAATCAGCGTGCATCTTTTTCCTCCTGCGAGAGGCTCAGGCTCTCCAGTTGGATATTGAGGGCCCTTGTGGAAACATGGATTTCGCGGGTGGACAGGCCCAGGGAGACCATCAGCGAAAGAAGGCTCAATGCGAAGAGAAACTTGCCAGCGAGCACAAGCCCGGCAAAAAGGCAGAACATGCACAGCACGCACAGAAACAGGCTGACCACTCCGTAGAGCTGCATGAGCCGGATCAGGTTGACCCGCGCGCGCATGCTTTCGATCTGGGCCAGCAGGGACGGTCCGTGGCTGTCCTGATAGCGATCGTACAGGGTTCTGATCCTGCTGCCCAGAGCCAGAAACCGGTTGGTATAGGCCAGGAGGATGAGCGAGATGGTTGAAAAAAGCAGGGCCGGGGTGGTCAGGGTGATGTCCATGAATGTCCTTTACGCGGATTCGCACAGCATGCGCAGTTCTTCCAGTTCGTCCCAGCGGATCAGGAGGGCGTCCAGTTCGGCCTCCAGAACCTCCAGCCGGACGGCGGCCTGAGCGACCACGGTGTGACCGCCCAGGTAGAAATCCGGATCGTTCATCTGCTCGTGCAGGGCGGCGATGTCGGCCTCCAGGGCTTCGATGCGGCCGGGCAAACCTTCAAGCTCCAGGTTTTCCTTGTAGGTCAGCTTGCGGGCTTTCCGCGCCCTGATTTTCTGCGCCTTGGGCGGGACGGGCTCCGCCTCCACGGGCTGGGGGCGCTGCGAAAGCCAGTCGTCGTAGCCGCCGGCGTACTCCACCACCCGGCCCCGGCCTTCGAAAACAAGACAGGAGGTGACCGTGTTGTTCAGAAACTCGCGATCATGGCTGACCACCAGCACGGTGCCCGGAAAATCGCCGATCAGCTCTTCCAGAAGCTCAAGGGTTTCCTGGTCAAGATCGTTGGTCGGTTCGTCCAGGACCAGCACATTGCAGGGGCGGGTGAAGAGCTTGGCCAGGAGCAGACGGTTCCGTTCCCCGCCCGACAAAAGGCCCACCGGGGTCTGGGCCCGCTCCGGGGTGAAGAGGAAATCCTTCAGGTAGCCGATGACGTGGCGTCGGTTCTCGTTCACGTCGATATAGTCCGCGCCCTCGCCGACGATTTCGCGGGCGGTCTTGGTCTCGTCGAGAAGCGCGCGCATCTGGTCCGAATAGGCGATCTCCAGGTTGACTCCCTGCCTGACCACTCCGCTCTGCGGTCGCAGGTCGCCGAGGAGCAGCTTCAGCAGCGTGGTCTTGCCCGCGCCGTTGGGGCCTACGATGCCGACCTTGTCGCCGCGCATGATGTTGGCCGAAAAATCGCTGATGACCGGGGTCTCGCCCCAGGCGTAGGAAATGTTCGTCACTTCGAGCACCAGCTTGCCGGACGTGTTCGCCTCCTGGATCTGCATGGACACCGTGCCCGTGCGGTCCCGGCGTCGGCTGCGCTCCGCGCGCAAGGCCTTGAGCGCCCGCACCCGGCCTTCGTTGCGCGTGCGGCGGGCCTTGATGCCCTTCCTGATCCATATCTCCTCTTCCTTGAGCTTCTGGTCGAACTTGCGCCACAGGGTTTCCTCCGTGGCCAGCACGTCTTGCTTGCGCTGCAGGAAGGTGTCGTAATCGCAGGCCCAGTCCACCAGCACGCCCCGATCCAGCTCCAGGATGCGGTTGGCGACATGGCGCAGGAACATGCGGTCGTGGGTGACGAAAAACAGGGTTCGGGGCTGTTTGATCAAAAATTCTTCGAGCCAGCGGATGGAGTCCACGTCCAGATGGTTGGTCGGCTCGTCCAGAAAGAGCACGTCCGGCTCCCCGGCCAGGGCCCGGGCCAGAAGCGTCTTGCGCTTCACGCCCCCGGACAGGGCGCTGAACTGGACGTCCGGATCAAGCCCCAGATGGGTGATGACCGTGTCGATCTTGCGGGTCAGGCTCCAGCCGGCCTGCTCGTCGAGCATGCGATGGGCGCGCTCCAGAAGGGCAGGATCGACGCATGCCTCGGGGTCGCCCTCGTAGCGCAGGGCGGCCAGGCAAAGCCCGCCCGCGCCCGCGCCGGAGGCCACGACCTGATAGACCGTGCCCCCAAGGTCGGCCGGCACCTCCTGGGGCAGGGAAGCCGTGGTCAACCCCTTGCTCAGGCCCACTTCTCCGGAGTCCGGGGCCAGCTCCTGGGACAGGATGCGCATGAGCGTGGACTTGCCCTCGCCGTTGCGGCCGAGAAGGCAGATGCGTTCGCCCGCGTGGATCTGCAGACTGATGTTGTCGAGCAGAAGCGGACCGGAAAAGGACAGGGAAAGATTGCTTGCGCTTATGAGTGCCATGGATTGGGAGAGACTGGTTGGTTGTTCAGACGCCCCGACTAGTAGGGAGAATCCCCCGGATTGTCCAGAAAGGAATCAACGTCTGAAGATGCGGACCCAGCGCAGGATGTTGAACATGCTGGCCAGGGCCTGGGCCAGGTAGGTCAGGGCGCAGGCCGTCAGAATCTGCCGCGCGGCCCTCTCATCCTCGGGGGGGATGTACTTTCCGGTCTTGAGCAGCGGCAGAGCGCGGTTGAAGCTCGCGTCCAGCTCCACAGGCAGGGTGACGAGATGCACGGCCACCGGAATGCCGAGCACCCCCACAGCCCCGACCAGCAGCATGCGCCCGACCACGGGCACTTGCAGGGCCGCGCCCAGAAGCGGCGCGACCATGATCGCCGCCGCCCCGATGCGCTCGGCCCAGATTCCGAACATGACCAGCCCAGTGCGGAAACGCAGCAGCCCGTCTCCGGACTGGTCCTGCAGGGCGTGCCCGACCTCGTGGGCGGCCACGACCACGGCGGTCAGGGTGCGCTTGCCGGTGATCGCGGCATTGAGGCGCACGACCTTGTCCCTCGGATCGTAGTGATCGCCAAGCTCCGTCGGCTCCACCCGCACGTCCGTCAGATTGAGGTCACGGACCAGAATTCGCGCCAGATCGATGCCGGTTCCCGAAAAATACTCATCCCGGCCGTGACGCTCCAGCACATGCCTGGCCCACAGCCCGGGCCCGGCGATGAGCGCGACCAGGACGACAAGCCCCAGGGCATAGGCCATCACATCGGGCCCGCCGGGGTCTTCTTCACGATCCTCCCTCCCCTTCAGGGGCGAGGGCCGGGGCCTGCGTGGCCGGGCCCAGCACCAGGCGGCGATAGTAGGCCAGCACCAGGCAGGTCATGGGCAAGGCGATCAGAAGCCCGAGCATGCCCAGAAGCTTGCCCCAGACGGAGAGGGACAAAAGCATCACCGCCGGCGACAGGCCCATGGCCTTGCCCAGAATGCGCGGCACGAGGATCGCGTCCTGAATGATCTGCACCACCAGAAAAACCAGGCCGGTCAATCCCATGACCACCCAGAAGGACTGCCCGGTTTCCAGGGCGTGAATGGCGGCCAGGATCACGGCGGGTATGAGCCCCAGCAGCTGGAGATAGGGCACGAGGTTGAGCAGGCCGACAAAAATTCCCAGCAAAATGCCCATGGGCAGGCCGACCATGGAGAAGCCGGTGGCGAAAAGAATTCCCAGAATGCCCGCGATGGTCGTCTGACCGCGAAAATAGCGGTTCATGGCCAGGTCGAATTCCTCCACGAAGGCAACCACGCTTTCGCGGTATTGTGGTGGGATCATCTCCTTCCAGGCCACCCTGACCTTCTGGAAATCCATGAGCAGAAAGATGAGGTACAGAAGGACCACGGCCGGGACGACCAGGGCCATGACTACGCTGTAGGTGCCGCTGATGATCCCCATGAGCCCCGGCAGGATTCTTCTCAAGGCGGCCTGGGCCATGGAGATGAAGCTGTCGGTGCGAAAGAAGTCCCGCACTTCGGGAGTGTTGAAATAATCCCGCAGGGCCTGCCACAAATCCGGCGGCAGGCGGTTGGCGGCCTGTTCCGCCAGCCTGGAATTGCTGACCAGGTCGGAAATGAGGCGACCCATGTGCGCCACTTCGCGCCCCATGAGCGGGACGACGACCCAGCACACCCCGCCGATGACGACGACAAAGGAAACCAGGGTCAAACCGATGGCCAGCCCCCTGCTCTTCACGAGGCGCTGCACGCGATGCACCAGCGGATTGAGAATGTAGGCCAGAAGAAGCGCCACGGCAAAGGGGATGAGCACATCGCTCAGATATCCCAGGGTCGTGATGGCGCCCCAGAGAAGGCCGGCGGCCAGCGCCATGCGCACGACCCGGTCAAAGGAATACGGCGTCTTGTCGAGAATCATCGGCCCTCCAGAGGCTTGGCGGAGAGAAATGCGCAGAAAGCGTCTGCCACGCTTGCCGATAGCAGAGTAGGGATTGCCTTGGAAGTCCCGGATTCATACCCTTGATTTGATACCGAGCTTGTCATACATTTATCGTCTTATTCAATGCTTACCTCTCGTGATTATGGCATCTTCTCTCGATCGGCGCGACCGTCGTCGGAGAAGTATTATCGACCGGATTCATTTCCTTACCGGGAGAACATCATAATGGCCTTTGCACCCACGTTTTTCCACACCTTTCTGGAAAGCTGCGACCGGCACCGCGACAACCTCGCTTTCATCTACCGCGTGGGCGAGGACGAATTCCGGGTGACCTACGAAAAATTCTTCGAGGACGTGCTCATCCTGGCCAAGGCGTTCAAGGACAGCAAGGTGCGCAAGGGAGACAAGGTCTTTCTGCTCTCCGACAACCGCTACTCCTGGATCGTGACCGATCTGGCCTTGCAGGCCCTGGGCGCGGTCAGCGTACCGCGCGGCACCGACACGCCGGCGAGCGAGATCGAGTTCATCGTCAACCATTCGGACTCCGAATTTCTGGTCATCGAGACCGACAGCCTGTATAACGAGTACCAGTCGCTGATCAAAAGCCTGAAGTTCAAGGCCGTGTTCATCGTCGCGGGCTCCGAGAAGCACTCCTGGTTCGACAAGGCCGCCTCCTATTCCAAGCTGCTCGAAGATCGCTCCATCGAGCCCAAGGACATCGAATGGTTCAAAGGTCTGGCGGAGAAGGTCGATGCCGAGGACCTGCTGACCATCATCTATACCTCGGGCACCACCGGCACGCCCAAGGGGGTCATGCTGACCCATTCCAACATCATGCACAACGTGCGCACCCTGCCGCCCCTGATCCGCCTGGGCGCTGACGACGTGTGGGTATCCATCCTGCCGACCTGGCACATCTTCGAACGCACGGCGGAATACATCCACGTCGCCAACGGCAGCTGTCTGGTATATTCCTCCATCCGCACCTTCGCCTCGGATCTGGAGACCTACAAACCCACGCTGGTGGCCACGGTGCCGCGCATCTGGGAATCCCTGTACTCCAAGATCACCGCCGGCCTGAAGAAAAAAGACCCCAAGAAGGCCAAGATCTTCAACCTTCTGGTGCGCGTCTCCGCCGCCTACCGCCGCAACTCCCGCGTTCTGCGCGACCAGTTGCCCGTTTTCCGGAAAAGGGGCTTTGTGCTGCGCATCGCGGACAAGATCCGGGCGCTGGCCGAGAACATATTCCTGTTCCTGCCCTACCAGCTGGCCAAGAAGAAGCTGGTGCTCGTGCAGGAAAAATTCGGCGGACGTCTGAAGGGCGCCATCAGCGGAGGAGGCAGCCTGCCGCCCTACCTGGATGAATGGATCGACGCCATCGGCATCCGCATCATCAACGCCTACGGCATGACCGAATGCTCTCCCGGCATCGCCGGACGCGGATTCAACTGCGACGTCTTCGGAACCATCGGCCCTCCCGTGGGCGAGACCGAACTGCGCATCGTGGACGACCATGGAGGGCCGGTCGAAAACGGCATCGAAGGCGAAATCCAGGTGCGCGGCGCCCAGGTCTTCAAGGGCTACTACAAGAACGACGAAGCCAACGCCGGCGCATTCACTCCCGACGGCTTCCTGCGCACGGGCGATCTGGGCCGCCTGACCCTGACCGGAGAACTGGTCATCACCGGACGGGCCAAGGAGATCATCGTCCTGGCCAGCGGCGAGAATATCGACCCGACCAACATCGAAGCCACCCTGTCCATGTTCCCCTTCGTGCAGGACGCAGTGCTCGTGGGACAGGACAAGAAGGGTCTTGGCGCGCTCATCGTGCCGGACCTGGAAAAGCTGCGCGAATTCGTGCTGGAGAAATACAACCAGGTGCTGGAAGAGACCGAAGGCGCGCTGCGCGACAAGCAGCTGCTCGACCGTCTGCGCGCGGAAATGAACAAGCTTCTCAACGCCAAAAAAGGGTTCAAGCCCTACGAAAAGCTCCAGAACATCCATTTTCTCGACAAGGAGTTCACCCTGGGCGAAGAGCTGACCAACTCCTTCAAGAAAAAGCGCCATGTCATCGAGAAGAAATACAAGGACATCATCAACCGGTTGCTGAAATGACGCCTTTGCACGCGACGCCGGATCCCGTGGAAAAGGATGGATGTCAGTCCGTCGTGGATGCGCGAATGTCGCCTTTCCATGCCCGCGAGCGTTGGCGGAAAGGATGAAACGCATCCGCGACGACCTTTCGTAGCGCAATCCGAATGGTCTTCGCTCGCGGGAAGGCCGGGGCCCGCCAGCGACACCCGCATGAACGCGGACGCCAGCTCCGACCGCGCCGAGGTTCACATGGCCCTTCTCAAGCGTATCGGATTTCCGCCGCGTCCTTCGGTCACGGCGATCCGGCGCGGCCCGGACCGCGAGGCGTCCTTGCGGGCCCTGCTCCTTGCGCCAGTCCTGCTGCTGGTTTTCTTCTTCGGCGGCGCCAGGCCCTGGATTCGGCAAGGCGTGAGCGGTCTTTTCTTCATCTGTCTGGGCCTTTGGCTTTTTCGGCACGAGCTGCCCGCTCCCGGAAAAAATGCCTGGCGGCTTGCGCCCCTGGCCTGCCTCGTGCTGCTTGCGCCGCTGTTGCAGACCATCGAGCTGCCCGCCGCGCTGCTGCAAGCCCTCTCGCCGATTCGCGCGCAATGGTCCGGCGCTCTGCTTCAATTCGCGGACATGTCTCGAACGGCTGTCAGTTACGACGTCCTGGCCACGCGGACGCACCTGGCCTGGTGGATCTTCCTCGCTGTTTTCGCCACGCTGTTGCATATGGCGCTCGATTCCCGAGCCACGGAATTTCCGGACTGGCTCCTCCGGCTCCTTTTCGCGCTGGCCGCGACGCAGGCCCTGTACGGCGTCGCGCAGATCCTACTACCTTCCCTGGGCGTCCTGTGGGACCACCACCCGTCCTCCGGGCTGGCCTACAAAGGGTTCGCGCGCGGCACCTTCATCAACCGCAACCATTTCGCCGCGTTCCTGGGGCTGATCTGGCCCTTGCTCGCCGGCCATATCCTGATCCTCAAATCATCCCAGGCGAGGGAAGAAACTCGGGGGCGGCGCGAGGCGGCCCGCATTCTCCTGCCGAGGCAGGCCTTCGGCATCTTCTGCCTGGCCCTCATCATGCTGGCCCTGGTTTTCAGCCAGTCGCGGGGGGGCATTCTGGCCGCCCTGTTTTCACTCGTCATTTTCCAGTTTTTCGCCGGGCTGCGGCGAAAGCGGGTCGCGGGCGTTCTGACGGCCTGCTGGATCATCGTGCTCGGCTACGGCGCGGTCATCGGTTTCGACGACCTGGCGGGCCGATTTCAGCAGATCGGGCAGGGCGCGAGCGGCAGGCTCGAAATGTGGCGGGATGGATGGCAAGCCGCTCTGGACCACCCCCTGACCGGAACGGGGCTGGGCACCTATCCGGAGGTCGCCCGCGCCTACCAGAATGCGCTCGGCCCCGGACAGCGGGCCAGCCATGCGCACAACGACTACCTCGAAACCCTCGTGGAGCTGGGTTTTCCCGCCGCAGGAGCGCTCATCGCGGGCATCTGGGGGCTGTGGTGCACGAGAGCCGCCCTGTTGTGGCGCGCGCGCAAGACCATGGACCCCGACCGCCTGCTCCTGGCCGCGGCCTCTCTGGCGGCACTGGGCGGATACCTGTTGCACGGCTGGGTGGAGTTCAACAACGCCATCCCGGCCAATCAACTGACGGCGGTGATCATCGCGACGTTCCATGTCCGTGTCGCGGAACATGGGCTTAGGGAGAGCGTGACGGCCAGGCTTCCGGTCGCCTCGTAGCGGAATCACCGCTTCCTGCGCCCGGACGAGTCCGCCGCGCCGCTGGCATGTGGAGAGGTTTCAGGACCGCGCCCGCGTAAGGACGCGGGCCCGTTTTTTCAACCAGTTCCACATTGTCCAGCCACACGTCTCCCGCGATCTTGGCGTCGAATTTCAAGCTCTGGTCGCGTTTGAACCGTACGGAGGCCGCCAGGCAGCCGTCAGGCACATCAAAGACAAGCCGTTCCTCGCTCCAGTCACGGCTGCCGGTGATCGCGGGACTTCGGACTGAGAACTCCCGGCACCCTTCGCCCCGCACCTCCACATACACACCCTGGTCAGTGGTCACTCGCTCCGCCTTCCAGAAAAAGCGCAGCTCGTAGCGTGTTCCAGGCCGCAAAGGCACATACTGCCAAAAATGCCCATAGCCCGGATTGGCCGTTCCGAGAAAACGAAACCGCACGGCATGCCCCGTCCCAGACGCCCCGCCCGGCTCCCGTCGCGCCTCCACGCCCTCAACCCTGCCCAGCCGCCAGCCGAAAGCCGATCCGTCCAGAGGGGCATCGAACCCTCCGTTGGTGACGAGGCCTTCCCGGAACAGTCCGCCGCGACGCCCGACCTCGACCGCCTCCGCCCACCTGCGATGCAGCATCAAAAATTCAATGAATTCGGACTTATGAGCGTCCTCAACCCATGCGCCGCAGCCCGCTTCCAGATGCGGGTGCATCCCGAGGCACGCATCCACGGCCTGCCTGGCCATGCACTCTCTGAAGAGTTCCCATCTGTTCCCGCAGTCAGTGTGTCCGAGAACTTCGTTCCATCCACCCCAAAACCCGAGTGCTATCTCCACGGCCTCCTGCCTGTATCCGACAAGGCGGCGCAGCACGTCGTTGAACGCCTGCGCGAACCGGGCCTGGTCCTGTCCGTCCACGGCCAGCAGCAGCTGCTGCCAGCGCCATGATGTGGCGAGGGGGACGCGGAGAAGGAATTCATGCAAGGCGTCCGCCCCGTCCCTGCCGCGTTGCCGCTCCAGGCGTGCCAGGGCGAACCACCCCTCGAAAAGGAGCGGATTGCGGCCAACTCCCCGCCAGTACCCGTCCACCGCCCCGGAAATGTCCAGTTCATGATACCTCGCCCGGTCGCCGCGCCAGAGCCAGGTTCGGGGCCACGGATCCATGAGCGGGCTCTCCAGTACAAATTCCACGTCGCGGAAGGCGAAACGCGACGAACAATATGCTGAAAAAAGAAGCGCCGCACCCAGCACGATAGCCAGAACGGCGCACAAGCGCCGCGCCGTGCCCGGATCAGTCTTCATCGCCTATCCACCCGGCCCGTTCTCGCGCGAGAGACATGGCTGCGGGCGTCAGGACGCGCGGGTTTGCTTCCACCATTCGCGGACGCCGACCCAGGCCGGCTTGGAAACGGCGTCGCCGTAGGCGTAAGGAGGATAGTAGTACGTGTCGTAGTTGGAAGAGTAATCGCCGAAGCGGTGACGGACGTCGAGCCGATTGACCATCGTCCCGAGCAGGCGGGCATTGATGCATGACAGGGACCTCCGAAACAGGCGCAGCGCATGTCTGTGGGTCCTGCCGAGGGTGCTGACCAGGATGACCCCGCTGACCAGGCTGCCAAGCACCAGCACGTCGGCAAAACCGACCGAGGGCGGGCCGTCGATGATGATGCGATCGAAATCCGCCTCCAGGCGATCCAGGTTCAAGCGCATCCGATCCGAGGCCAGAAGCTCCGCCGGATTGGGCGGAATCGGCCCGGCGGGAATGAAAAACAGGTTTGCGTCGTCGGTGCCGAGAACCACGTCGTCCAGTTTTTTTTCACCGCTGAGCAGTTCGCTCAAGCCGCCGACTTCGTGGACATTCACGCCGAAAACCCTATGCAGACGCGGTCGGCGCAGATCAGCGTCGATGAGCAGCACCCTGTCGCCGACGGCGGCGAAGGCCAAAGCCATGTTCACCGCGATGGTCGACTTGCCCTCCCCTTCCGCCGTGCTGGTGATGAACAGGGTCCGCGTGCCGCCTTCCGCGGCCGTGGACAACTGAATGGAAACGCGGGCGGTGCGGATGGCCTCGGAGAAACCCGCCCGGGGATCCGAGACGACCAGACGGTCCAGCCTGTCCCGGAATTGTTCCCCGGCTTCTGGAAGCACGCTCAGTATGCCGATGCCGAAACGGTCGGTTATTTCATCGATGCCTTTGACGGTGTTGTCGAGGAGTTCAAGCAGGAATGCGGCGGCAACGCCGAGCAAGAGGCCAATCGCGACGGCCAGCGACAGGTTGAACGCGATGCGCGGCCTGTCCGCCTTGACCGGCAGGAGGGCGTGATCCACCACCTGTATATTGCTGATATCCGTACCCACCGTGGCATCGATCTCCTTGCCGCGTTGCAGCAGGGACTGGTGGATCTCCTTGTTCGTCTCCACTTCCCGTTGAAGGATCTTGTACTGCGTGGCCCGGTCATTGAGCTCCAGCGCCCTCTTCTTGGCCAGGTCGGCCTGATCGCGCAGGTATTCCTCGTTTTTACGGGCCACGAGATAGTCGTTGCGGATGCCGGAGAGGATTCTGCTCTCCTCGGTGCCGATCTTGGCCGCCACGTCGTCGAGACGGGCCTTGAGCCGCCTGGCCTCGGGATAATCGGGCTTGAAGACAATGAGCTTGTCCTCGTACTGGGAAACCAGCTGGACGTACTGCTGCCGCAACTCCTGGATAAGCGGATTGTCGATGAACATGGGCAGGGCCGAGACGCCGACCTCCCGCGCCTGCGCGTCGAGGGCCTCGCGGGTCAGCCGCTGGGCGTGGATCTGGGCCAGGGCGGAGTTGATCTCCTCAAGCTCCCTGTAGACGAGGTTCAGGCGGCTATCCAGGGACACGATTCCGGCTTTCTGGGCGAACTCGTTGAGTTCGGATTCGGACTTTTCCAGACGGATCCGCGCCACCTCGACCTGTTTCTGGAGCTGCGCGTTGGCCAAACCGGCGGATGCGACCTTCTTGTCCAACTGCCAGTCGATGAAGGAACCGATGAGCGTGTTGACCACGCCCCGCGCCAATTCCGGGTCAGGGGACGAAAAGGCCAGATTCACGATGGTCGTGTCCCTTTCCGCCTTGATCTCCAGATTTTCCGCGAAGGCTTCGAGCAACCGTTGCCGCTCCTCGGCCTCCCGAATCCGGGAGGCGGAATCGCCGTCTTCCCGGTCCGACGCCGGTGCGCTCGCGCCGCCAAGCTCTGTCCGCGATCCTCCAGCCTCCTTTGCGCCGTCCATGTATTCCGTGTTGAAACGAGGATCGCGGGCCAGGTCGAGGGCTTCTATCACCCGCCACGCTAGGGAATCGGAGCCCAGCAGCTTGGTCTGGGTGTTCATGAACTCCCGGGTCTGTGTCTGGGGGACGACCATCTCTTCGAATTTGGTGACCCTGGGCGGCTGCATGGTGAACTCCAGCTTGCCCGCAGCCTTGTAAATCGGGGTCATGGCCAGGGTGACGATGCACACGGTGATGAAAACTGCGAACAACACCCCGCAAATGAGCCATTTGCGCCTGATGAGCACTTCCAGGCAGCCCCGCAGATCGATCTCGTCATCCGCACGCGGCAGATGCCCCGAAGGATCCGTCAAGGGAGCCGCGGAGCATGCTGAGTGCATTGGGGAATACATCGCATCCGAGGATGAGGAGAAAAATCGTGAAGAGCATTTATCGTTCATGCATGAAAACCTCTTCGATGCAAAATGCCGATGATAAAGAAAACATCGATCCGCCTACATAGTGCATGGAATCATTGTCAATCGCATCAATGCACACGACACGCAAACTCATATTTATGATACTTACATATCAATATACGTAAAAATAATACTTATATAAAAAAGTAACAATATTCATACGATTACTTATTCAAAAAATCGGAAAAATACTCAAGCAACGGTCTGGGCGCTTTTGAACGCGACCGCGCCGCGCCGGACGACATGTGCCGGGATGGCGATGATCCCTGCAAAATCAAAAACAACGGATGATCACATGCGAAAAATACTGGGAGTTCCGGTCGCGGCCATTCGTGCCGGATGCCTGTCCGCGGCGGCTCGCCTCCCGGCCGTGGCAGGGTTGAGCCTGTGCCTTGCGTGCGCCGCCAGGGGACCGGCGGTCACCACCGATCTCGACCAATTGTCCAATCCCGCCGCGTCGGAATACAACGCCCTGGAGGTGGCCGAACTGAACGGAAAATTCAGCGAGGCGTTCACCACCACGCCCGACTATGAAGACTATGTCATCGGCGGCGGGGACCTCATACGGATCAGCATCTTCGAAGCGCCGGAGTTGAGCACCGAAACGCGGGTCGGCGCGCGCGGGGGCGTGACCATGCCGCTTATCGGCCCGGTGGCGATTTCGGGGCTGTCCGTTTGCGAGGCCGAACAGCACGTGGAGCGTCTTTACCGGGAGAAATATCTTCAAGACCCGCATGTCACCATTTTCGTCAGGGAGCAGTTCGGTTCGAAAATAACCATGATGGGAGCGCTCAAAAAACCGGGAGCGTATGACTATTACGCCAACATGAGTCTCATGGACGTTCTCGCCATGGCCGAAGGGCTCAGCGACGCGGCCGGGCGGACCGTGCAGATCCGTCGCAAGGCCGAAAACCGAACGGGTTCGCTGGTGATCGATCTCGACCAGATGATCAAGGACGGGCGCCAGGATCTCAATGTGGGCATCAAGGGCGGAGATGTCGTCTACGTGCCCGAGGCGGGCTCCGTCTATGTCGACGGAGCCGTCCGCAGAGCCGGGGCATACCCCATTCGGAGGGACATGTCCGTGCAGGAGGCCGTTGTCGCCGCAGGCGGCTTGGAATCCTTTGCCGATGTCAAGGACGTCAAGCTCGTCCGCTACCTCGGCAAGGGAAAAAGAGAGGTGGCCAGGCTGTCTCTCGAAGACATGCGGTCGCACGAGGCGCACCAGCTCAAGGTTCGGGACCGGGATGTCATTTTCGTGGAATCCAGCGCGGCCGGCATCTTTTTCCAGGGTGTGGGGCTCACGCTGGGGACGGGAATTTTCGGCATCGGCTACACGCCTCCGACACGATAGCCGGACCAGGGCGGGTTCGTCTCCCAGGAGGAACGCACTGGATCGATCACTAAGGGCCTCATGGGCAGCGTCTACGTAATCATACGTAACCCGACCCGAATCAACCTCTTGTTTGTAAGTATTGACTTCAACAGTACAAATTGGTTTCTGCTGTCCCGATACCACCCCGCCACCGAAAAATCCGCGACTTCTCGCAATTGTCCGGATTTGCGGCAATCCGATCGCACTTTCGTCGGGCGCACACAAACAAAGCAGGCTCTCTGATGATTCGACAATTCCTCGCATCGCTGGTTTCGGCCATGGTGGTCATGCAACCTCTGCTGACGGAAGCCGGGTCGGCCCCGCGGTTGATACCTACGGATTCCGTGACCCTGGTGGCCAGTGGAGTTGTCGTGGACAAGGAAATCCCCGTCCCCTCGGGCATGCTCATGGCATGCGCGGGAGAATGCGTGATCGAGGCCGACGGCCTGCAACTCATCGGCGCGGACCGCGCGGTCTTTGCCTTGGAAGAAGGAAGCACAAGGTTTCTGGTCACCATCATGGAAGGCAGGCTGGACTTCGCCCTTCAGGCCGACGCCAAGCCCTTGGCGGTCAAGACCCCGTTGCAGGACCCCGATGACAGCAGCACCTATCTGGTTCCGGCCAGCTCCGACGACGTCTTCAAGGGCAGCCTGAAGGTCGACGGCAAGAACCGCAAAGCGATCCTGGACATGGCCAAGGGGAACATCAAGCTCGTAGCCATAGACGGCCAAAAGATCGTGCGGGCTGGCAGCGCCATCTTCCTGCCCAGCCATCCGGCGGGAATGGCCTACGAATTGAATTTTGCTTCCCGGTCCAGCGGTTCCGAGGCTGAATTCAGCGGCGCGGGCCTGGCAGTCGGCGCGGGAGCCCTGGCCATCCTGGCCGCCACGGGCATGGCCCTGGGCGGCGGTGGCGGAGGGGGCGGAGGAGGCGGTTCGAGTGACGGAGGAAAAAGTGAAAAAAGTCCGTTCTGAAGTGTGTCCCGCACGACAGAGATGCATCCAACGTTGCGACCGCCGCGTAAAAACTGCATCGCAGCGCAAGGCCCGAGAAAGAGCATCCAGGCGTTTTCATATGTTCGCCTGACACCAAGATCTCAAAACAGTTCCAATGGAGACGCCTCGGGCGGATTCTCACCAGAATTTGAACCAGGGGCGTTTCTTGGGCAGGGGCAGAGGCGCGAAATCCGCCAGGGGCAAGGGCTCGTCGCGGATGATCGCCTGAGGGTGCGTTTTCACCAGACGCAAGGAGTCATCGGGCCCCACGATTTCTCCAGCTGCGGCCCACGCCTCCCGAAGCAGGGGACGGCGGTTTTGGACGCCGTGGCCATCACTGGCCAGAAAATGAACCAGGCGGTGCTCCAGCAGGAGGCGGCAGAGGGCGGCGACCTCCGGCCCCAGCCTGCCGAGCAGGCTGGCCGCGGTGATCTGCACGGCCACTCCCCTCTCGACCCAGGCCTGGAGGCGCGCCGGATCGCGCAGAATGAAGGGGTATCGCTCGGGATGGGCCAGAACAATTCGCCGGCCCGAATGGATGAAACGCAGCAGGAAATCATCGATCCCGGCAGGCGGTAAAGCGCCGGGCAACTCAAGCAGCACCCAGGCCCCCTTGTTCAGGGTTGCCAGACGCCCCCCCGCGAGGCCGGCCTCCAGATCTCCGTCCAGGCTGAGTTCGCTTCCGGGCCAGACATCGAAAGCTATGGCCTCGGACTGCAAGCGCAGCCGAAGCGCGTCCACGGCTGCTTCGATGTCGCCTCGCTCGTTGGGCCAGAGCATCGGATGCCAGTGCGGAGTGCAAAGCGCCCCACTGATCCCGTCGGCCGCAGCCAGGCGGATCATGGCCAGAGATTCGTCCATGTTCGCAGGTCCGTCGTCCATTCCGGGAAGCAGGTGGCAATGAATATCAATCATGACGCCTGCTTCAAAGATGGATCTTTTTCATGATGGACGAGGGGAAAGAAATCCGTGCGGGCGACACCCATAATTGTAAACACTTTCTCCGTCTTCAACCGCTTTTTTTGTGACCGACGATGTTCATGCATGGTTTGAAAAGCAATATCAAGGATCTTCAAGAATGACTTTTTCATCGAGAATATCCACATTGACCCGCATCGCCGAACTTCTGGCGATTGTGGGCGCCATGCTCCTGGCCCACCGACTCCATCCCATCGGCGATCCCGCCAGCCTCGCCATCAGCGCCCTGCTCGGGGCCATCGTGTATTCCTTTGCCTCAGAACTGACCGGAGCCTACGGCGAATTGCGCCTGCGCCGCTTCATCATCGAGGCCCGCCGCGTTCTTGGCGCCTGGATACTGACGTTCCTCTGCCTGGTGCTCATAGCCTGGGCGCTCAAGTTCACCGCCACCTTTTCCCGACTGCAGATCGGTCTCTGGGTCGTCATTGGCGCGGCCATGCTCACGGGTTCACGCTGGAGCATCCGGGCGCTGCTGCGCGTCCACCGCCGCCGGGGGCGCAACCAACGCCACGCCGTGCTGATCGGCGCGGGCGATCTGGCCCGGCAGTGGCTCCAGACCATAAACGCCTATCCGGAACTTGGAATCAGGCCCGTGGCCGCCTTCGACGACGACCCGGCCAAGATCGGCGGCACGTGCGAAGGCGTTCCTGTTCTGGAGCGCTGCGCCCAGGCGGTGCGGTACGTCAACGAACATCGCGTGCCCATGGTCTTCGTCGCCCTGCCCCTTCGCGCCGAAGAACGGATGCGCTTTGTTCTGGGGCAATTCCTGAGCAGTCCGGCCAACGTCTACATCATCCCGGACTTTTTCACCTTTGAGCTCATGAACCTCAATGCATTCCAGGTCGTCGGAACACCTGTCATCGCGCTCTCCGCATCGTCCATGTCGAAGCGCAAGGAGATTCTCAAACGCGCCGAAGACCTGATCCTCGGAACCCTGGCCCTCATTGTCGCCACCCCGCTGATGCTGCTCATCGCCCTGGTCATCAAACTCTCCTCGTCCGGGCCGGTTTTCTTCCGGCAATGCCGGCATGGGCTGTATGGAGAGGAAATCCGGGTCTGGAAATTCAGGACCATGAACGTGACGGAGAATGGACGAAACTTCCGGCAGGCGGTCAAAAACGACAGCAGGGTCACCCCCTTCGGGGCCCTGCTTCGCCGCACCTCCCTGGATGAACTGCCGCAACTGTTCAACGTGCTGGCCGGCACCATGAGCCTGGTCGGCCCCAGGCCGCACCCCGTGGCTCAGAACGAGAGCTTTCGCGAACTTTTGCCGGGCTACATATGGCGCCTCAAGATCAAACCCGGGATCACAGGCTGGGCCCAGGTCAACGGCTGGCGCGGCGAGACGGACACGGTCGAAAAGATGGAACAACGCATGCTTCACGATCTCCATTACATCGAAAACTGGACGCTGTCCTTTGATATCTGGATATTGTGGAAGACGATTTGGCGGGGATTCGTGAACCCGAACGCATACTGAGGAAGGGCTTCCTGCTCCGCGCCACTCTGCAACCTCGCATCGGTCCGAAATAATTTTGCTCATCTCTTCACCACAACACCGCGCTACTTTCGCCGCCATTTGCCACTGGACAGGACGGGGCTTCTGGGCCGTGACCGACCAGGCCCTCTTTGCCGGCACCAACTTCCTGACCAGCATCCTCCTGGCCCGCTGGCTGGAACCGGCGGCCTACGGCGCATTCTCCCTGGCCTATGCCGTCTTCCTGCTGGTCGGCACCCTGCATGCAGGCCTGCTGACGGAACCCATGCTGGTCTACGGCTCTGGTCGTTTCCGCGAATCCTTCAACGCCTATCAGCGAATTCTCTTAGGTTACCACTGGCGATTCGGAGCTCTTGCGGCCCTCGTCTTCTTCTTGTTGGCGACGGTCTCTTGGGCTGCCGGTTCTCTTGAATTAGCCAAGAGTTTCCTTGGCCTCGCCTTTGCGGCTCCAGCGGTGCTGTACCTGTGGATCGTACGCCGAGGTGCGTACGTCCTCCTGGAACCACGCCTGGCCGCACTGGGCGGTGGGCTGTACCTCCTTGTCCACCTGCCCCTGGCCATCCTGCTTTTGCATGCCAACCTCCTCGATGCGACCACCGCCTTCCTGGCCATGGCTGCGGCGGGACTGCTCGCGGCGGAGGTCATCCGTTCGCGCTTGAAGGCAGGGACAAAACGGAACGCAAAGCCGGAGGAAGTGCGAAACCTGCATTGGAGCTATGGTCGCTGGGCGCTTCTGGCGGGTCTATTATCCTGGGTCCCGGCAAATATCTTCTACCTGCTCCTCCCCGCCTTTCATGGCCTCGAAACCGCCGCACAATTCAAGGCGCTCATGAATCTGCTCATGCCGATTCTGCATTTCAACGGCGCGCTGGGTCAGCTCCTGGTGCCGGGAATGGTGCGAGTCTTGAGCACAGACAAACTCAGACGATTTGCCTTGATCAGCCTTGCGGTGCTTGTGGCTTTCGCGCTGACATATTGGCTCCTGCTTGCAGCAGTGGGAAAAAATCTCATGGATGGCATGTACGGAGGAAAATACATTGATGTCGCAGACTGGCTTGTCTGGCTTGGCATCATACCGATTCTGGCAAGCATGGGTGAAGTCATGAGTTCCGCGCTCCGGGCGATGGAAAAACCGGAAACAGTGGCGCTGGTATATGGACAGTTGGCAGTATTCACGCTCCTGACGGGTACGATTCTCGTGAAGAATTACGGCATTGGAGGATCCATCATGACATTTATATTCTCCAACATGATCTTATCTTACTCATTCTTCAATAAATTGAAATAAACGATCCGCATAAATTAACACCGAACCTATAATCAGATACGATGGAAAAGAAAAAAATTCTTCTTTCATGTTTCGCCTGCCAACCTCACTTGGGTTCCGAACCCGGAGTCGGCTGGAATATTGCCAGGCATTTGGCCATTGAACACAAGGTATGGGTTCTGACCCGAGCCGACAACCGACAAGATATTAAAGAAGAATTGAGCCGAAACCCGGTTCCGAACCTGCACTTTGTCTACCACGACATTCGCGGCTGGTCCCGCTTTTGGTCTTGGGGAGGAAAAAGCGGCGCACATCTCTACTATTATCTCTGGCAAATCCTGGCCATACCTTTAGTGCGTCAACTGCATCGCGAAACGAATTTCGATCTCGTTCAGCACGTGACGTATGTGAAGTATTGGGCTCCAAGTGCTCTGGCTTTCCTGGAAAAAGTTCCTTTCATCTGGGGACCCGTTGGTGGCGGCGAATCCGCCCCCCTGGCCTTCTGGCCTTCCTGTGGACTTAGGGGAATCTGTTACGAGACTCTTCGCATCGTAGCTCAACGACTGGCCGAATTGGATCCTTTTGTTCGGCGTACGGCGCATCGAGCCACCCTTGCCTTGGCTACCACTCCAGAAACAGCGACCCGCCTCAATCGAATGCGCACCCAATCGGTGACCATTTTCTGCCAGCTTGGCTTATCCGAGGAAGACCTGACGGTCCTCAAAGAGTTTCCAGAGCATTTCAACCACCCAATACGCTTTATCAGTATAGGAAACTTGATTCATCTCAAAGGCTTCCACCTAGGAATGATGGCCTTCGCACAATGCGGACTCCCAGACGCCCAATACTGGATGGTCGGTAACGGCCCGGAACGGAAACGATTGGAGAATCTTGCCATGCGATTGGGCGTAGCCGACAGAGTGAAATTCTTTGGGCAAGTTCCACGAACAGAGGCGCTTAAGCTTTTGGGGCATTGCCAAGCCCTGATTCACCCAAGCCTGCACGATTCCGGAGGATTGGTCTGCATGGAGGCCATGGCCGCAGGCCGACCGGTCATCTGTCTGGACCTCGGCGGACCCGCAACGCAGGTCACGGAGAAAACTGGATTCAAAGTCACCGCCCGCACGCCGGATCAGACTGTGACCGAATTGGCCGAGGTCATGCGACGATTGGGGAACACCAATGATTTATGGCGGAAAATGGGTAATCACGCACGACAACAGGTTCAACAATACTGTTGCTGGAAAAACAGAGCAAAACTCATGAACGAAATTTATCAATCGCGATAAACGGCGCAAAACATAATGAAGACATCAGATTTGCAAGCTATCAGCACCTCACGCACTCCTGCCGCTTCTCACATGCGCGGAGCAGCACGTCTCTTCATCATTATTCTAGGTCTTGCACTAACCGGTTATGCCTATGGAAACAAGGGATTCGCTTACATCGGAATTGCTCCGTTCTATATAGATAGTATCATTGTCGTGACAGCTTTTCTCGTATTCATTTTTCGTCCGCGATGTATAAAGAATATAAATGACCCGAACATTTCTCTGCTTTTATTGTTTATGACTTGGGGAGCAGCGCGAACCATCCCTTTTATTGGAACGTATGGAATCGATGCGCTTCGTGACAGCGTGATCTGGGCATGGGGTGTGATTGCCTTGGTGATTTCCCATCTCGTTGCCCATGGCTTGTCGCTGAATGCCGTGGCATCATGGTACGGCTCGACCATGAAGTGGTTTGTCGCATGGATTTCCTGTGCGTTCCCTTTTTATATTTTTTTAGGCGACATGCTTCCACGTTGGCCCTGGGGACCGGATGGAGGAGTGCCTATCCTTGTTTTCAAAGGCGGTGATGTGGGCGTACAACTCGCAGGGCTAATGGCATTTTTTCTTGTCACATCGCCCACAGTACCAAGAAGTAGCCATCTGCTGCCAATGTGGATGACATTACCATGCTGGCTTATCAGTTTCGTAGTCGCTGCGTCCATCAATCGTGGCGGATTTCTTGCTCTGCTTTGCGCCACTGCCTTTGCCGCCTATTGCGCTCGTCTAAAGCAAATCGCTATGTTGGGGATCGTTTTTGGCTTGTTTGCCCTATTCGGCGTATTCAGTTCCGCCAATGATCTGCTACCGGAATACAGGCCAGGAGATCGCGCGCTCAGTATCGAACAAATGGCTACCAACATTCAAAGCATATTTACCGATATCGATAATTTTGGCGGAACAGGAACAAAACGTTGGCGTCTGGAATGGTGGAACTCGATCATCGCATACACTTTCGACGGAGAGTATTTCTGGACGGGTAAAGGGTTTGGAGTCAATCTCGCTGACGACGACGGATTCCAAGTTACTGACGACAAGTCGCTCCGAAGCCCGCACAATGGCCACTTAACCATCCTCGCTCGCATGGGAGTGCCCGGATTTGTTCTCTGGATACTGTTTCTCCTCACACTTCTGTTCAGGCTATGGATGCGTTACAAAAAATGGAAACGTATTGGCGAGAATTTTCAGTCTGGTCTCTGCGTTTGGGCAATGACCTTTCTGGGTGCAGCCCTGATCAATGCGACCTTTGATGTTTATCTTGAAGGCCCGATGGGAGGCATCTGGTTCTGGTCGGTGGTTGGTTTGGCGATCGGATTGCTCGGCCAGCGACCCATGGCAAAATTGGCAGCCTCGCATTACCCCATGGGGCCGATTGCCGCTAGGGTCTCCACCAAAACGAATTCTTTGCGCGCATCGTGATGAGAATCCTCGTCCTGCATACCCATTATCAGCAACCTGGAGGGGAGGACTCCTGCTTTGCGTCCGAGACTGATCTTCTCCACGACCATGGGCATGATGTTCGGCCACTGGTCTTTGATAACCGGGACTTGGTCGGCTTGGAGTTTTGGCGTCAGGCCGAAACAGTGTTGTGGAACCAGGAAGCCTATCGCAGGACACGAGCGACAATCCGGAGCCACCGCCCTCACGTCGTGCACATACACAACACCTTCCCTCTTGCGTCTCCCGCAGTTCTCTGCGCAGTCAGAGACGAAGGGGTGCCCGTGGTAATGTCACTACATAACTACCGTCTTCTCTGCGTTAACGGCCTCTTCTTCCGGGACGGCCAGCCTTGCGAAATGTGTCTGGGAAGCCTGCCCTGGCGCGGGGCAGTGTTCGGGTGTTACCGCAATAGTCGAGCCGCAAGCACGGTCGTGGCGGGAAAGCTCGCCCTGCATCGGAGGCTCGGAACATGGAGCATGGTTGATGCCTGCACCGCGCTGACTGAATTTGCCCGTCAAAAATTCCTGAAGGCTGGTTTTGCCTCGAACAAGATGACCGTGAAACCCAATTTTGTGCACCAGGATCCGGGTTGCGGAACCGGGCGAGGGGGGTACGCCCTCTTCGTTGGACGACTTTCGGAGGAAAAAGGGATCACAACACTCCTCAAAGCCTGGAGTTTGCTGAGAGGAAATATGCCTCTCAAAGTGGTGGGGGACGGCCCCTTGCGGTCCGATGTGGAAAGTGCCGCCAGAAACTCGAAAGTTGAACACCTTGGTCATATAAGCCAGAAAAAAGTCTACGCCCTGATGACAGAGGCATCCTTTTTGGTGTTCCCTTCGCTGTGCTACGAAACCTTCGGGCGCGTGGCCATGGAAGCCTTTGCCACGGGTACGCCCGTGTTGGCGTCCAGTATCGGCGCCATCGGCGAAATCACTGACCACGGCCGCACCGGCCTCCACTTCCGCCCCGGTGATCCATCCGACTTGGCGGCCAAGGCAGACTGGCTCCTCTCCCACCCGAAGAAACTTACCGACATGCGCTTAGAGGCGCGTCGCGAATACGAAACCAAATACACGGCGGATAAGAATTATCAGATGCTCATGGACATTTACGAACAGGCCATCGCATCTCACCAGGCAAACTGAGTGTTGGCAATGCCCCCCACCATCCTCGGCACCACCATCCACCCCACCACCTACCACGACACCACCGCCCTGATCCTTGGCTGGGCTGCCGGAGCTGAGAGCCGAACTGTCTGCCTGGCCAACGTGCACTTGATCATGGAGGCATACGACGACCCCGCCTATCAGGCAGCGGTCAATAGCACTGACCTGATCGCGCCGGACGGCATGCCGCTGGTGTGGGTTCTGCGGCAAATGGGACATGACCTGAAAGACCGGGTCTACGGGCCGACCCTGACGCTGCGGGTGCTGGAGGCGGCCGCCAGGCAGGGGGTGCCAGTGGGTTTTTACGGCGCATCTCCATACGTGCTGGATGCGTTGATCGCACATATGCGGCAAAAATTCCCCGGCCTCTGTGTCGCCTATTCCTGTAGCCCGCCCTTCCGGGAACTGACTTTGGATGAAGACAATGCCGTGGTCCGGGACATCAACGCCTCCGGAACTCGCATTCTCTTTGTGGGCCTCGGCTGCCCCAAGCAGGAGCGGTGGATGGACCGGCGCAAGGGCCGCGTGCGGGCCGTGATGCTCGGCGTGGGCGCGGCCTTTGATTTCCATGCCGGAGCGATCCCGCAGGCTCCGGCATGGATGCAGGACCGTGGTCTGGAATGGCTGTTCCGTTTCTGCATCGAACCCCGCAGGCTCTGGAAGCGATATCTCAAGCACAATCCACGCTTCGCAATTTTCAGCACCCTCCAGCTGCTAAGGCAGAAAAAATGAACACCGGCCTCGTGCAAATGCAAAGCGCCCCCGGCCAGACGACCGGAGGCGCTTGATTTACGCGGAAAAGATGGCCTCACATCTTGCGCCGATCCACGATCCTGCCCCCGTTGTTTCTCTCGATGGTCCTCGGTTCCACCAGGCGGACCTCGAAGGCAACGCCCAGCTCCGTTTGCAGACGGATGCGCACGTTTTCGACGATGCGCTGGGACTTCTTGATGGAGTCGGTGCAGAAGGATTCCGGGGCTTCGAGCATGATGGTGGGCAGATCCATATGCCCGACCCGGTCCAGGACTATCTGGTAATGGGGATCGGTCAGTCCCGTGCCGGAAATGACCGCCTCGATCTGGGCCGGGAAGACGTTCACGCCGTGGATGATGAGCATGTCGTCGCTGCGTCCGGGAATGCGGGTCATGCGCCTAAGCGTCCGGCCGCAGGCGCACGGGGCGTCGATGAGCGTGGTCAGGTCCCCGGTGCGGAAACGGATCAGGGGGAAGGCTTCCTTGGTCAGTGTGGTCAGCACGAGCTCGCCCTTGGCTCCGGCAGGCAACACCTCTCCGGTCTGCGGGTCCACGATCTCGGCCAGGAAGTGATCCTCGTTGATGTGCAGACCGGCCCGTTCCAGACATTCCCCGGCAACACCCGTAATTTCGCTCAGGCCGTAATTGTCCGTGGCCTGGATGCCAAGCCTCGTCTCGATCTCCTGGCGCGTCTCCTCGGTCCAGGGTTCGGAGCCGAACAGGCCGAAGCGCAGGCATAGCGCCGTCTTGTTGATATTCAACTCATCAAGGGTGTCGGCCAGGTGCAGGGCGTAACTCGGAGTGCAGACCAGGGCCGTGGTGCGGTAGTCCTGCATGATGGAAATCTGGCGGCGGGCATCGCCTCCGGAGCTGGGGATGACGGATGCGCCGATGAGCTCCGCGCCGGAATGCACGCCGAAAGCGCCGGTGAAAAGGCCGTAGTTGAAGGCGATCTGCACGGCGTCGTCCTTGGTCACCCCGCCCGCCGTGAGGATGCGGGCCGCAAGCTCGGACCAGCGCCGCACGTCGCCGGAGGTGTACCCCACCACCGTGGGCTTGCCCGTGGTACCGGTGGAAGCCTGCATGCGCACGACATCGCGCAGGGGCACGGCGAAAAGGCCGTAGGGATAGTTCTGGCGCAGGTCGTCCTTGGTGGTGAAGGGCAAACGCTTCACGTCCTCCAGGGACTGCACGTCATAGGGATCGATGCCCAGCTCCGCGAAACGCTTGCGATACAGCGGCACATTGCGGGCCACGCGGTTCAGGGTGGCCTGCAGACGCTCCAGCTGCAAGAGCTCCAGTTCCCCACGCTCCATGCATTCATATTCGCTCTGCCAGTACATATCTTCTTTCCCCCTATATCCTTTAAAATGCGGGAACATGCGCTTGACGCTTGAAAAGGTTCGAGTGCAAGGCGCAAGGCCAAAACGGGGCCGAAGCGTATCCCAATACGTGAGGCCTCGTTTTGGGCGCAGCAACGCCGCAATCGGGCCTTTTCAAGTGTCAAGCTCGCGGCCTAGATAGGCCCGTTGCACATCGCGGTTGGCCAGCAGTTCGTCCGCCGTGCCCTGCAGAATGACCCGCCCGTTCTCCAGCACATAGCCCCGGTCGGCGATCTTGAGTGCGCTGCGGGCGTTCTGCTCCACCAGCAGCACGGTCAGACCAAGGCGGTCGCGCAGTTCCACGATATGCCGGAAAATGTCCTTGACCACCAGGGGCGCGAGCCCCATACCCGGCTCGTCCAGCAGCAGCAGCCTGGGCCTGGCCATGAGCGCCCGGCCGATGGCCAGCATCTGCTGCTCCCCGCCGGACAGGGTCCCCGCTGCCTGGGCGCGGCGCTGCCGCAGCACCGGAAACATGGCGAACATGGTCTCCAGATCCTCGGCGATGCGTGCCCGCTGCCGGAATCGTGACCGAGTGTAGGCGCCAAGACGCAGGTTGTCTTCCACGGACAGGGGGCTGAACACCAGCCGCCCCTCAGGCACATGGGAGATGCCGGCCCGCACGATCTGCTCCGGACTGCGATGCACCAGATCCGTGTCCTCGAAAAGAATGCTGCCCTGCCCGGGCCGAATCAAACCGGAGATGGTGCAGAGCATGGTGGTCTTGCCCGCGCCGTTGCCCCCGATGAGAGCCACGATCTCGCCCTGGCGCACATGCAGGGTGGCCCGGCGCACGGCGTGGATGCGACCGTAGAAGACGTCCATGTTCTTGAGTGAAAGAAGCGTGGGCTGCATGATCAGTCCTCGTCCCCGCCCAGGTACGCGGCGATGACCTTGGGGTCCTTCTGGACCTGGGCCGGGGTGCCGCGGCTGATGGTCTGCCCGAAGCACAGCACCAGAATGGCGTCGCTGATGCGCATGACCAGCTCCATGTCGTGCTCGACCAGGATGACGGACAGGTTGTAGGTGTCTCGGATGCGCAGGATCAGGTCGGCCAGGAGCTGGGTTTCGGCGATGTTGAGCCCGGCCGCCGGTTCGTCCAGCAGCAGGAGCTTGGGCTTGGCGGCCAGGGCCCGCGCCAGTTCGAGCAGGCGCTGTTTGCCGAAGGCCAGATCCTTGGCCGTGGCCTGCGCCAGATCGGCCATGCCCACGAACTCAAGCGCTTCAAAGGCTTCGCGGCGGACCTCGGCCTCCAGGCGCCGGGATTTCGGCGTGCGCAGGAGGCTGTGCCAGGCCGGAAGGGACAAGCGCCCGTGGCAGCCCATGGTCACGTTTTCAAGCACCGTCATGTTGGAAAAAATCTCCAGATTCTGGAAGGTGCGCACCATTCCGCCCCAGGCCCGCTTGTGCGCCGGCAGGGTCGTGATGTCGCGCCCCTCGAAGCGCAACGCCCCGTGACTCGGCGTGACCATGCCCGAGATGACGTTCAAGAGCGTGGTCTTGCCCGCCCCGTTGGGACCGATGATGGCCGTGATGTCTCCGCGCAATGCCTCGAAATGGATGTCGGCCAGGGCCTGCACCCCTCCGAAGCGCACGGCGACGCCGCTGCACCCCAGAATCGTCCTATCCATGGGAAGCCCCCGAAAGCCGAGCCTTGCCCCAGTCCAGAAGCCTGCGCCATCCTCCGGCCATGCCGTCTGGCAGAAACATCATGCACAGCACCAGAATGGCGCCGAAGAGCAGGACCTCGACATTCTCGAAGGCGCGCAGAAATTCCGGCAGCACGGTGACGAAAAAGGCTCCGACAATGGCTCCCGGCACGCTGACCATTCCGCCCAGCACGACCATGACGATAAGCTCCACCGAGAACATGAATCCGAACGACGAGGGCGCGATGAACGTCAGGTAATGGGCGTAGAGGACTCCGGCGAAGCCCGAAAAGGCGGCGGACAGCACAAAGACCAAAAGCTTGTAGTTGGCGATGTCCACGCCCATGGCTTCGGCTGCCCGCTCTGACGTGTGCAGGGCGCGAAGCGCGCGACCGACGCGGCTGTGCAGCAGGTTGAAGGACAGCCAGACGAAAAGGCACAGGACAAGGGCCACGAGGCGAAAAAGCGTCACATCCTTGCGCAGCTCCCAGCCGAAGAGGGTCAAGCGCGGGATGCCCACAAAACCGGACGGACCTCCGGTGATGTCCACGGTTTCGGTGAAGAGGATGGACAGGATGATGCCGAATCCCAGCGTGGCCATGGCCAGGTAATGCCCTTTGAGCTTGAGCGAGGGCAGGCCGACCAGAACGGCGACGACCACGGTCAGGCCCACGCCCGCCAGCATGGACAGGCCGACAGAAAGGCCCACCGTCGCGCTCAGGTAGGAGGTCGTGTATGCGCCAAGCCCGTAGAACCCGGCGTGCCCCAGGGAGATCTGCCCGGCGTGCCCGACCAGCAGGCACAGCCCCACGGCGTTCATGGCGTGGAGACAGCCCAGGATGAGGATGGTCAGGTAGTAGTTGTTGGGGAGCAGCGTCGGGGCCAGCATGAGCACCCCGAAAAAGGCCGCCAGCCAGATCATGTCCTTGCGATATGACACTTCACACCCTTTTGGAGTCTTTGAGGCCGAACAGCCCGGAGGGTTTGACGAAAAGAAGGATCAAGAGAATGACGAAAGCCAGGGCGTCCTTGTAGGCCGAGGAGACAAACCCCGCGCCGAGGGATTCCAGCACGCCCAGGATCACGCCACCGGCCGCCGCCCCGAACGGGTTGCCGAGCCCGCCCAGGATGCAGGCCGCGAAACCTTTCAGGCCAAGCATGATGCCGACGTCGTAGGAGGTCATGGTGATGGGGGCCAGGATCACCCCGCCCACCGCTCCGACCAGGGCGGAGATCATGAACGACAAAAGGACCATGCGCTGCACGCCGATGCCGACCAGGGAAGCGGCCTTGGGATCGTAGGAGCAGGCCAGCATGGCCTTGCCGTGGATGGTTCCGGAAAAGAAGAGTTTCAGGGCCCCGAGCAGAAAAAGGCTTATGGCCAGGACCCAGATGGCCTGCGGCATGATGGCCGCGCCCAGGAACATGATCGGCTGGTATCCGGAGAACGGCTCCAGCGCATGGGTGTCCTTGCCCCAGAGCAGCATGGCCAGGCCCCGGATGAGAATGGATACGCCGATGGTGATGATGACCAGGTTGATGGCCGGACAGTCCCGCACCGGACGGATGGCCAGGCGTTCGACAAGAGCTCCGGCCATGGTCGCGCCGAGAACGGCCAGAATGACGGCGGCGGGTTCGCCCAGGCCTAGGGCGTGCATGAAGTAGACGCTCATCATCCCGCCGAGCATGACGAATTCACCCTGGGCGAAATTGATGACGCCCGTGGTGTTGAAGATGATGGTGAAGCCCAGGGCCGTGAGCCCGTAGGTGCTGCCCAGCGTCAGCCCCGTGATCAGATATTGCAGCAGACTGGATGGATCCATTTTCTCACATGAAAAAAGCCGGGGGACATGCGTCCCACCGGCCTTTTGATCATTTATGCGTTTTAGTTCGCAACCTTCCAGCCGCCGTTTTCGATGGTGACCATGATGAAGGCGGACTCGTCGAGGCCGTTATGATTCTCGGGTGAATAGGTGTAGACGCCCGAGGTGCCCGCGAAGCCTGAAATCTTTTCCAGGTTGTCCCGGATATCGGAGGACGCGGCGGAACCGCCCATGCTGATCGCTTCCATGACCAATGCGAAGGCGTCATGCGCGTAACCGCCGAAAGAAGAAATCTGCGGCCCGAAGGCCTTGGTGTACGCGGCCACATACGCTTCGAGCACGGGCTTCTGGGGATGGTCCGCCGGAACCTGGTCCACGGCCACCAACCGCCCCGCAGGCAGCACCAGCCCCTCGGCGGCGTCTCCGGCCAGCTCGATGAACTTGTTCGAGGCCACGCCATGGCTCATGTAGAGCGGCGTGGACAGGCCAAGCTGCGCCCGGTTGCGGGCGACCACGGCCGGACCGGGATTGGTGCCCCAGCAGATGATGGCGTCGGCGCCGGCGCCCTTGATCTTGGTCAGCTGCGCGGTCATGTCCGTGTCCTTGGGGCCGTAGACCTCGTCGGCGACAAGCTCGAAACCCCGAGCAGGGACGAGTTCCTTGAGCACGCCGCGCCCGGCCTGTCCGTAGCCGTCGGACACGGTCAGAATGGCCAGTTTCGCGTAGCCCTTGGCCTTGGCGTCCTGCAGGATGCTGGTCACGGCATGTCGGTCCAGCTGCGGGGTGTTGAAGACCCATGGATCGACGGGACGCACGATCTTCTCCGCGGCGGCGCAGGACACGAGCGGGACCTCGGCGGAGGAGAAAAATTTGGAGATGGCCAGCGTGTTGCCGGAGATGCTGGGCCCGATGACCACGGCCACCCCGTCCTGATCGAGGAGTTTCTTGGCGGCCATGACGCACTTGTTCACGTCGGACTCGTCATCATAGACGATGACTTCGACCTGCCGACCGTTCACCCCGCCCGCCGCGTTGATCTGGTCCTGAAGCATGACAAGCGTGTTCTTTTCGGGCTCTCCCAGAAAAGACGCCGGGCCGGTCACGGAAAGAATGGCGCCGATCTTGACGGCGTCGGCCCCGAAGGCCGGGACGCAAGCCAGCAGGTACACGGCAAGGGCAACGACACATTTCGCCGCTTTCATTGAGGACCTCCGGTAATACGATGAAGAGACAAACAAAAGGGGGTATTGAACGATAATCGATAACGCGAACGCCGGGCCGTGTCAATCGCGGGGCCCGCATGGGCCGCTCAGCTCCCACGGACCCTTTGTGGCGCGATTTTCCCCGGAAAATGCAAAAGCCCGTCATGCAGCATCATGACGGGCTTTCGTGACGGAATTGAAGCGTAGAGTGGCTAGATTTTGTTCGAAGCCACGGTGAGCCTGGAAATCTTTCTGGCTGCGGTACGCCAGTGAACAATCTTCTTGCTCGCGGCCTTGTCCAGAATGGAGGTGACGTTCTTGAGGGCGGCGGTGACGGCATCATTGTCCTTGGACTCGATGGCGGCATGCAGCGCCTTCGTGGCGTTCTTCACCCGAGTTTTCATCATTCTGTTGCGCTCGCGGGCCTTCAGGCTCTGGCGGTGTCTCTTCAGGGCAGACTTGTGATTGGCCAAGATATAACTCCTTCTCAAATTAAACGCGTGTTTCTGTCAGCATCGAAATGCCTCTGCAATCCGGCGTCAGTAGCCGAAGCTTTCGGGACATGTCAAGCCCCTGTCGCCCTAGACCTGGAACTTTCCGAAATCCGCGACGCGGCCCAGGGCGGTGATCAGCCGGTACAGAAGGTTCAGGCGATTGGCGCGCAACGCCTGGTCGTCGCACATGACCATGACCCCGTCGAAGAAGGCGTCCACTGCCGGACGCAGTATTCTCAGGCGCGAAAGCATTCGCGGGTAGTCGGCAACGGCCGCAAGCTCGGCCCAGGCAGGCTCGATCTCCGTCAATGTGACCCAGAACGCCTTTTCCGCGTCGCTTTGCAGGAGTTCTTCGCGCACCGTCCCGGACAGATCCTGATCCGACTGCTTGCGGATGATGTTGGCCGCACGCTTGAAGGTCAGTACCGAGGCCTCGAAGTCGGCCTCGCGGCTGAACTCCGCCAGGGCGCGCACGCGCAGCCAGGTGTCGTGGATGTCAGCGAAGCCGGGGGCCATGGCGGCCTCGATGACCAGGGTTTCGATGCCCTGTCCGTTCCAGTAGGCGCGCAGACGCTGGCCAAAGAAATCCATGAGCTTTTCCAGGGCCTCGTCCTGGCCGAACTTCCAGTTCACCCCGGCATAGCCGTTCTGAGCCTCGCGCAGCAGGACCGCGACATCGATCTTGAGCCCCAACTCGAGAATGATCCGACACGCGCCCAGCGCGTTGCGACGCAAGGCGTAGGGATCGGCCGCGCCGGTGGGCACCATGCCGAGACCGAAGCAGCCCGCCAGATTGTCCAGCTTGTCGGCCAGGGACAGGATGGCTCCGGCCATGTTCGACGGCAGGGGTGAATCCTGGCCGGCGGGCAGGTACTGCTCGTAGAGAGCCTGGGCCACGGTATCGTTCTCGCCCTTCAAGCGGGCATAGATGCCCCCCATCTTGCCTTGCAGGTCGTCGAACTCGTAGACCATCTCCGATACCAGATCGGCCTTGGAAAGACGTCCGGCGCGCCTCATGGATTCGGTCAGCTCCGGCGCGACATGGGAAGCGATGAAGGCGGCCAACTTTTCGAGCCTGCGCGTCTTGTCGCCCATGGTACCCAGCGGACCGATGAAAATGACCTTGTCCAGCTTGTCCAGCCAATGATCGAAAGTCGCGGCGTGGTCGGCCTCCCAGAAAAAGCGGGCATCCTCCAGTCGGGCGCGCAGCACCCTCTCCCAGCCCTTGCGCACCAAAGCCGGTTCGCGGGACTCGATGTTGGCGGCGGTCAGGAAATACGGCAGCAGCTTTCCGTCCGCGCCGCGCAGGCCGAAGCTCTTCTGGTGCGTCTCCATGCTGGTCAAGAGCACTTCGGCGGGGAGCTCCAGAAATTTTTCATGAAATCCGCCAAGCATGGCGCGGGGCGTTTCGACCAGATTGGCGACCTGGTCAAGCAGGGTCTCCGACCATTCCACCCTGCCGCCCACCTCGGCGGCCAGGCGGTCGCCATCCCGGCGGATGGCCAGCTTGCGGTCCGCGGCATTGAGAATGACCTTGCCCTCTTCGGCGAGAACCGCCGCGTAGCGGTCGGCATGGGGCACGACGAACGGTCCGGGACCCATGACCCGGTGCCCCCGGGTCAGATTCGAGGCCGCAAGCCCGGCGAAGACAAAAGACACGACCTCTTCGTCAAGCATGGCCAGAATCCAGCGCACGGGCCGCCCGAAGGTGCACTCCTTGCCCATCCACTGCATCTTCTTGGGGAAGGTCAGGCTCGGCAGAATGACGGCGGCGGACTCGGCCAGGATCTCGGCGGCCTTGCGCCCGCCCACTGTTTTCTTGAGGGCGAGATACTCGCCCTTGTCCGTCTTCTCGACGTAAATCTGGTCAAAATCCACATCCTGGGACTTGGCGAAGCCCAGGCCCGCCTTGGTCGGCTTGCCGTCCGCGTCGAAAGCGATGCGCGCCGGAGGCCCGGACACGACGATCTCCTCGGTCTTCTGCACGTCCGCCAGGCCGGTGATATCCACCACCAAGCGCCTGGGGGTGGAGGCCGTGGACACGCGGTCGAACGCGAGCCCCGCCTCGGCGATCAGGGCCGCAAAGCGCTCCGCCAGTTCCCGATCAAGAAGCGGCAGGAAGCGCGCCGGCATCTCCTCCACGCCGATTTCAAGAACAAAATGCCTCATAAAAACTCCCTATCTCAAACCCTCTGCGGGGGACTGTTAGGATTTCAGGAGCGGATGCCCCATGGCCTCGCGCTGCTCCACGTAAAGTCTGGCCACGTTGGAGGCCAGGGCCCGCACCCGCGCGATGTACTTGGCCCGCTCGGTGATCGAAATCGCGCCGCGCGCATCCAGCAGGTTGAAGGTGTGGGAGCATTTCAGACAGAAATCATAGGCGGGCCAGGGCAGGCCGGCTTCGCACAGCTTGGCGCTCTCGGCCTCGCAGGAGTTGAAGAATTCCAGCAGCATGTCCTGGTTGGAATGGTCGAAATTGTACTTGGAGTGCTCCACCTCGGCCTGATGATAGACCTGCCCGTAGGTGACGTGATCGTTCCAGGCCAGGTCGTAGACCGACTCCTTCTCCTGCAGATACATGCACAGCCGCTCCACCCCGTAGGTGATTTCGCAGCTGATCGGCTCAAGATTGATGCCTCCGACCTGCTGAAAATAGGTGAACTGCGTGACTTCCATGCCGTTCAGCCACACTTCCCAGCCCAGGCCCCAGGCGCCGAGCGTCGGGCTCTCCCAGTCGTCCTCGACAAAGCGGATGTCGTGGACGTGCTTGTCGATGCCAAGAACGCCGAGACTGTCCAGGTACAGTTCCAGGACGTTGGCCGGGGAAGGCTTCAGGATGACCTGAAACTGGAAATAATGCTGCAAGCGGTTCGGATTTTCGCCGTAGCGCCCGTCCGTGGGCCTGCGGGTGGATTCGGGGTAGGCCACCCGCCACGGCTCGGGGCCCAAAACCCGCAAAAAGGTGGACGGGTTGAACGTACCCGCACCGACTTCCATGTCATATGGGAACTGCAGCACACAGCCTTGATCGGCCCAGAATCGCTGCAGGTTGGTAATGACGTCCTGAAAATTCATGCACAGCTCCTTTGAGGAAATCCCGCCTAGGTCCGCACAAAGCGGTTGCCTTCGCAGGTCAGGCCAAGATGACATTGAACAAAGGCGTCCACCAGATGGACGCATTCCTCCCGCACCCTGGCCGAAGGCACCCAGTCCGCCCATTCCTTGGGACTAGAACGGGCCAGGCGGAAAAGCAGGCTCAGGGTTTCGCGGGAAGTGGAAATTTTGGCGCCGCTGCCAGACGGGCAGCGCAGACAGTAAAGCCCGCCCTCCTGCACGGCGAAAACCGCGCGGTGATGAGCGTCGAGCGCCCCTCCGCACTGCCTGCAATGTTGCAGATCCGGCTGATAGCCCTGCGAAAACGCCATCTTGGCGCGGAAAAGAAGCGGAATGAACCATGATCCGGGGCGTTCGCCGTCCAGTGCCTCCAGCGTTTCCAGCAGCAGGTCGTGGGCGGGGGCGTAACCGTCGGGAGTCAGGGGCAGGGATTCAAAAAAGCGGACGCAGTTGCTGACCATGCCAAGCTTCTTCAGATCGCGCTTCAGCCCCCCGAAACCGTTGATCAGGGTCCCCTCCTGGAGGCACAGATACTCCTGGCGTCCCTGGCTGACCCTAAAATGGACCAGGCTCAGCTGGTCCAGACAGCCGCAGAAACGCTTGCGGCTGCGGCGTCCGCCAAAGGCGAAAGCGGTCAGCAGACCGTGCGTGGGAGAAAAAAAACGGACCCAGCAGTCCGCTTCTCGAAAAGTGCCCACTCGCAGCACCAGAACCTTTTCGGAAAATTCCATTCGCCTTTCCCGGACCGGCGGCCGTCTACTCCACGACCAGGGTTTTGACCTCGCCGAGCGCGCCTTCAAAAGGATAGGGCTGCCCGTCGAGTTCAAGCGTTACCCCGCCGGCATTGCCGAACTTGATGCTCAGGGACGAGTCGAAGGTGATGGTGGCCGATTCGCCCTTGCGCAAAAAGTAGTCCAGCACCTTGTCATCGGGTCTGGCTTGCAGCCAGCTGGCCGAATGGGCGGAGATGCGCATGCTGCGCGTACCCGCCGCAGATCCGGCATCGGGCCGGGACGGCGCGGGTTCGACGACGGTGTCGGCGATCCGCTCCTGTTCGACAGGTGGCTCCTGATCGACGCCCTGTGTCGCGGCGGCGGGCTGTTCGGCCTGCGCCGACACGTCGGCGAGGGGAGCGCTCTGGGTCGCATTGGCCGTGTCGCCTGACGAGGCGTTGAGGGCGGCATCCGCGCCGGGCGTGGCCGCCACTTCCTGCATCTGCGTCATCGGCGCGGGCAGGGATTCGGATGATCGCGTTTCCGACGGCGCAACGGGAGGAGCGGCTTCCTGCACCGGAATGGATTCCGGGACGCTCCGGGAAGCATACTGTTCGTAGGCGTACCAGCCCAGGGCTCCGAGCAGCACGATGCCCAGAATCGCGGCAATGCGCACGACGTTCGACAGGCTGCCGGAATCATGCATTTTGACCCGGATCTGGGGCGCATGCGCTTCAGGCTGGTCGGAATCCTTGGGAACAGGGTACTCGCGGCTGAAATGGGCGCACAACTCCTGCGCATCCAGACCCAGCAGCAGGGCGTAGCTGCGTACAAATCCCCTGGCGTAAACCGGGTGCGGAAATCTGGAGCTGTTGCCTTCCTCCAGGGCGACAATCACCGACGGGGCGATCTTGGTTTTCTCCTCGACCGCCTCCACCGTCAGGCCTTTGCTTTCCCGGCCTTCCCGCAATGCTGTTCCGATCTCAATCAAATCCATAAACTGGAAACTCCATGCATGGTTTGTCGAAACCCAGAATTAAAGCTTCTTCTGAATGATGGCCTTGGCGCGCAAACCGTTCATGTATTCCTTGAAACGTTCTTCGAGCTTGGGACGCAGGATGGCTTCGCGCACTTCTTCCGCCACGGCGGCCTCTTCCTGCCGCGCTCCGTCCCGGCGCTCCAGCAGCTTCAAAATCACCCATTTGTCCTGGACGAGAAAGGGCTTGCTGGTGTCGCCCACCTTCAAATCACGCAGGCCGTCACGCCACGGTTCGGCCAATTCCCGCCAACGAACGTCGCTCATCACGCCGTTGTCGGCCTTGGGGCCGACGGAAAAACGTTGCACGGCCTCGTCGAAACCGATCTCCCCATCCCGCAGGGACGCAAAGAGGGCGTCCGCGCGGTCCTCGTCCACCAGGGCGAGTATCTGGACCGCGACGATGCGTTCCGTGGTCAGTTCGGAGCGGTTTTTCTCCATATAGGCGTCGATCTCTTCCTGAGTGACCACTACCTTGCGCCGCACCATGTAGCCAAGCATCTTGTGCTTGACGATGTCCTCGCGACTGCGCTCCTTGAACTGCTCGATGGTCATGCCCTGAAGACGCAGCGAGCGCTCGAAGTCCTCGTCGCTCAGACGGCGGCGGGCCTTGAACTGCCGTATCTCGTTCTCCACCTCGGAATCGGAGACCTCGATCTGAAGGCGCGCCGCTTCCTGGCGCAGGACAATGTCGTCGATCATGCCGTCGAGGACCTGGGGAGCGAGCTTTTCCGCCGTGGCCGGGTCCGGCGTCTGGCCCGTGATCAGCCGGATCTGCCGCTGCAGATCCTGAAAGGTGATGATCTCGCCATTGACCACGGCCACAATGCGGTCAACCATCTGCGCGGCATGGGCGGAAGTCAGAAAGGCAAGAAAAACGAAAAACGTCAATACAGCGTGAACACTGTTTTTTTTCATAAAAAATGGTCTCGTTTCATTATTGTGAAGATCATCGGGAAGCCGTTTTCACGGAACCACGTTCCCATCCGGCGACTCCGGCAGACCGGGCGAGCGCCTGGAGGTTTGCGACGACATGAGCAATGCGCCCAACGTACTACCCTTCAGTGCTGGTCGAGTCCAGTTCAAACTTCGGCAGGCTCCGGACGGTCCTCCGGCAGGGTTATCCTGTCCTTGAGAGCCAGCAGCATGTCCTTCAACGCATGCATGGCCAGGGTCGGCGAAGCGCTTTCCGGAAGACGCAGCTCCAGCTTGGCGGGCGGCAGAATCCGGGCCGCGGCCGCGTTTTCGCCGACCCAGCCCATGAGTTTTGCCAGGTCCACGTTGTGTCTGGTCTCGTCCCAGTGGATGAGCGCCCTGTCCTCGAACAGGTCCACCCGCACCGCGCCCAGCCTGCGCGCGTCGATCTTGATCATGAGCACGGCCACGAAGGTCTTCAGGGCCTCGGGCAGGGAGCCGAAGCGGTCGCGCATGTCGTCCACGATCTCCACGATGGCCCCCTCGTCGTGACAGGATGACAGGGCCTTGTAGTAATGCAGGCGTTCCTTGCCGTCGGCCACGTACTCCTCGGGAATGAGGGCCTGAAAGCCGAGGTTGAGTTCCGGCTCGATCTGCGTTTCGACCTTGCCGCCGCGCAATCTGGTCACCTCTTCCTCAAGCATCTCCAGAAAGAGGTCGAGGCCGACCTTGCCGATGGTACCGGACTGGGCCTCGCCGAGAATGTTGCCAGCCCCGCGCAGGCGCAGGTCCTCCATGGCCACCTTGAAGCCCGCGCCCAGATAATCCATGTCCAGGATGATTTTCAGGCGCTTGCGCGAGGTTTCCTGCAAGCGGTCCAGATCGGGAATGATGAAATAGGCGTAGGCCTGCTCGCTGGAGCGCCCCACCCTGCCGCGCAGCTGGTAAAGCTGCCCTAGGCCGAAGAGCTGGGCCTGGTCGACGATGAGGGTGTTGGCGCGGGGAAAATCCAGGCCCGACTCGACGATGGCCGTGCAGACCAGTACGTCGAGCTCGCCGTGCCAGAACTTGTGCATGGTCTCTTCCAGATCCTGGGCCTTCATCTGGCCGTGCCCCATGCCGACCCGGGCGCCCGGCACCAGGGAGGACACGAATTCCGCCACCCGCTCCAGGCCCTGCACCCGGTTGTAGACCCAGAAGACCTGGCCGCCCCGGGCCAGTTCGCGCTCCAGGATGGCCCTGAGCTGGGCCGGATCGCGCTCAAGCAGGGACGTCTCCACGGGCTTGCGGTCGCGCGGAGGCGTTTCGATGACGCTAAGCCCCCTGATGCCGGACAGCGAAAGCTGCAAGGTGCGCGGAATGGGCGTGGCGGTCAGGGTCAGGACGTCGATGGTGGAGCGCATCTTTTTCAGACGCTCCTTGTGCTTGACGCCGAAACGCTGCTCCTCGTCCAGGATCAGAAGCGCCAGATTCGCGAATTCAACGTCCTTGGAAAGCATGCGGTGTGTGCCGATGAGGACGTCCACCTGGCCGCGCCTGGCGGCTTCGAGGGTCCGTTTCTGGCCCGCCGCGGGCACAAAGCGGCTGAGCAGCCCCACGGTGATGGAGAACGGTTCCATGCGCTGGCGGAACGTCTGGTAATGCTGCTCGGCCAAAACTGTGGTCGGGCACAAAAGCGCCACCTGCTTGCCGTCCATGACCGCTCTGAAAGCCGCGCGCAGGGCCACCTCGGTCTTGCCGAAGCCCACGTCGCCGCAGACCAGCCGGTCCATGGGCTCGGGCTTTTCCATGTCGGCCAGGACGTCGGCGATGGCCTTTTCCTGGTCGCGGGTCTCCTCGAAACCGAAACTGGCCTCGAATTCCCAGTACAGCTCGGAAATGGGGTTGTACTGGAAGCCCTTGGCGATCTTGCGGAAGGCGTACATCTCGACCAGGTCGCGGGCGATCTTGGCAATGGACTGGCGCGTACGCTCGCGGGCCTTGGTCCAGGCCGAACCGCCCAGACGGTCCAGGGCCGGGGCCGCGCCGTCGGGCCCCTTGTAGCGCTGCACCTGGCCAAGGCGGTCCACGGGCAGGTAGAGCCGGTCCTCGCCGTCATACTGGAGCAGGAGATAATCGTTGGCCACGTCCCCGAACTTGATGCGGTGCAGGCCCCCGAAACGGCACAGCCCGTAATCGCGGTGCACCAGAAGATCAGCGTTCTCCAGCTCATCAAAGGCGTCGAGCCCCTTGAACGCCTTGCCCGCGCTGCGCTGCGCCTTGGGCGCGCCGGGCTGGAGCACGGATTCGGGCAGGATCTGCATCCCGGCCCAGGGCAGCCGCATGCCATGACCCAAGGACCCGACCAGCGCGTAGATGCCCCTGCCCTTGGGCTCGTACTCGGTCTTGAGCACGTGGTCGTCCTGGGCCGCGAGTTGCAGGAATTTCTTGCGCGACTGTTCGGTATGAAAGCAGAAGACGGTCTTGGCGTAGGTCTTTCGCCAGACGTCAAGCTCCTGCATCAGCGCCCGCCAGGGACGGCTGCGGCTTTCGGGAGTCCAGAACAGGTCCTCGAAGGAATTCACGCCCTCCTCGGGCAGATCCATCCCCTCCTCGCGCACGCCCATGACCAGGCTCTCGCAAAGGATCTGCCGGTTGTCCTCCCAGATCCTGCGCACATCGCCGGGAGTCTGGATCAGGCCGTGACGGGGCCACTGCCGTTCGTCGTCGCGGAAATAGTTCTGCCAGGCCCAGCTCGTCTCATCGAGCTTGGTGCGCAGATCCTGGGCCTCGGCCATGATGAAGACGCTTTCCTCCGGCAGCCAGGCCTCCAGTCCCACGGTTCGGGGATAGTACATGCTCGGCGGCAGATGGGGGTGGACCTGGAGCAGCTCCTTTTCCAGCTCGGCGCGCGCGGGCTTTGAAATCTCGCCCAGGCGCAGCCAGCCGTCGTACATGGCCCTGGCCTCCTCGCGGTAGGTGTCGGCGCCGATGCAGCCCGTCACGGGCAGGATGGTCACGGCTTTGAGATCGGCGCGGGATCGCTGGGACATGGGCTCGAAAAGCCTGATGCGCTCCAGGACGTCCCCGAAGAATTCCAGGCGCAGGGGATGCTCGTATCCCGGACAGTATATGTCCATGATGTCGCCGCGCAGGGAGGTCTCACCCACGGCGGTGACCATGGAGACCCGCGAATACCCCCAGTTGACCAGGGTTTCGAGGAGATCGTCCTGGGACATCTCCTCGCCTTCGCTCAAATCCAGGTGCTCTCGTTGCAGAAGCTCCGGATGCGGCCACTTCTGGATGAGATTTTCAAGGGGCAGAAGCACCCCCCGCCCTCGCTTCTTCCGGGCCAGGGCGTACAGAGCCCGCCAGCGCTCCGGCCAGGGTGAACGGCGCGGGTCCGCCACCGAATAGTGGGGAAACCGCAGCCACTTTCGATCCCAGAAAGCATGATTTTTTTCCTCGGACGAAAAAAGACGCGCCAGTGAATCGTAAAGGGGCAGGTCCGCGCTCGGCGGCAGCACGAGCACGACATTGCGCCCCTGTTCGAGCAGGGCCTGGGCCAGATACATCTGCGACGCCGGGCCGCTTTTAAAAATTCGGGTCTGCCGCTCCGATCCGCTGACGAGCTTTTGCAGGGCTTGGGAAATGATCACGTGACGACCGGTCTGGGTTGGAGGAAACGGGGAAAAGCCGCCCCCGGTCTGGAGGCGGCTGCCTTGCATATGCGAAAACGGGCCGGGCCCGCTTGCGAACAATCATTCTACGTTGCCCAAAAGAGAGGCAAGGTCAAGCTGTTGCGCACAAAACGATATCCGTTCCCGATTCCGTCCTGTCAGGGCCGGACATTTTGGTGGACAGGGCTGTGGCGGATGCGTAATGGACTATGCGTACGTAACCGGTTCAACCTCTCCCAAGGAGCAGTTCATGGCACGATTCCTTCCCAACGAGGATCCCTTCACCCTGGAAGACCAGCTCAAGATCCTCGGCAACGACGAGTTGCTCGATTTCTGGGAAGAAAGCCAAATGCTCGACCGCTACCTGGAGCCCGCCGAGCACGAGGAAGCGCCGTCGCTGCACTACGAGAACGCCATCCTGAACGAACTCCGCCTGCGCTACTCCCTGGGCCAGATCTGAATCCCCTTTCATCGCGCTCCCAAAGCTCCCTTTCCGGGAGCTTTTTTTTGGCCTCGCTCCGTCCCCGGACGCATCCCTTTCCATCACGCTGGAGGCCCCGGACGCATCGCGTCCGGAGCGACCCCGCCGCTTCCGAACGCCCGCGAAGCGGTCACGCTACAGCGGCCACAGCAAAACCAGAAGCGGAAGCCCCAAGGCGACGACCACGCAGTCCATGGGCAGCCCCATGCGCCAGTAGTCGCCGAAACGGAATCCTCCGGGGCCCAGGATCAGGGTGTTGTTCTGGTGTCCGATGGGGGTCAGGAACGCACAGGAGGCGCCAATGGCCACGGCCATCAGAAACGTGTCCGGATTGACCCCGAGCCGCATCGCCGCGCCCAGCCCGATGGGAGCCATCACCGCCGCCGTCGCGGCATTGTTCATGAGGTCGGTCAAGATCATGGTCGTGAGCATGACCACGGCCAGCCCCACAAGAGCGTTGCCCCGGGCCACGCTGTCCAGCAGCAGGCGCGCGATCAGATCGGCAGCGCCCGTATTCTGCATGGCCCCGGCAACAGGCAGCAACGCGCCCAGCAACACGATCACCGGCCAGTCCACAGCCTCGTAGACCGAACGCAGAGGCACGGTGCGCAGCGCCATGGACGCAAGCACTCCGGCGACGAACGACACTTCGGCGGAAAGCACCCCCAGGGCGGCCAGGCTCACCGAAATCACCATGATCCCCGTTGCCGCGAGCGCCTTGCGCTTGTCGGGGATGCGCAGATCCCGCTGCGCCAGGGGCACGCAGCCTGAATTGCCGGCGAACCCTCTCAGGCTGTCAAGCCGTCCCTGCATCAAGAGCACGTCGCCCGGCTTGATCCGCAGCGAGCGCAATCGGGCCATGGTGCACTCGCCCTGCCGGGCGATGGCGAGCAGGTTTATGCCGAACCTGGTTCGCAGCAAAAGGTCGCTGGCCGAACTTCCGACAATGCTGGATTCCGGCAGCACCGCCATCTCCATCAGCGCGGTCTCGTCCTCGCCCGGTGAAGTCTTGGAATCCTGGCCGGTCGCCGCTTCTTCGGGCTCCATCGATTCCAAGACCTCGGCATGACCTTCATCGTGAGGCTCGGCGTCGTCAGCCCCGGGCGATTGGCTCCCCTTGTCCTCCTCCAGCCTGAGATCAAGCCGCGAAAGCACTTCGTTCAACGCCTCCACGTCAGCCTCCAGAACCAGAATGTCTCCGGCATGAACTATCTTGCCGGGCCGGGGAGAACGGACATGGATGTCGTTGCGCACGAGGTCGAGCATCTGCGCATCGAGCTCCTGCAGAACGGACTTGATGTCCCGCACCCGCCTGCCTTCCGTGGCGCTCCCTTCCGGCACGCGGACCTCGGTGACATAGGCGCTCATCTCGAAGCCCGCCGCTCCCGCCTGTCGGCGCGCGGGGACAAGACGCCAGCCGATGAGCACGATAAAGGCTATTCCCGCCAGAGTCAGCGGCAGCCCGACCATGGAAAAATCGAACATGCCGAAAGCGTCCATGTCCGGTTGCTTCGCGCGAAAGCCCGCGATGATCAGGTTGGGAGGGGTCCCGATCAGGGTCGTGGTGCCGCCCAGGATCGATCCGAAGGCAAGGGGCATCAAGACCTTCCCCGGAGGCAGGTCCAGACGTCCGGCAACCTGAATCGCGACCGGCATCAGCAAAGCCAATGCGCCGACATTGTTCATGAAGCCGGAAAGCACGGCGGCCAGGGCCACCAGGGCCGCGATGCTGAGCGTCGAACCGGCGCGGGCTGGCAAGACGGTCCTGGTCAGCACGTCGACCGCGCCGGAGGATTGCAGGCCGCGGCTGAGCACCAGCACGCAGGCCACAGTGACCACGGCGGGATGGCCGAATCCGGCAAAGGCGTCCTGCGGCTCGACCAGGCCGCAAAGCACGCAAGCCACCAAGGCCCCCATGGCAACCATGTCGTGCCGCCACCTGTCCCATAAAAACATGCCGATGGCGGCGGCGAGAATCGCCATGATGAGCGCCTGATCGTACGTCATACTCATTTCTCCCGGGATGCCTGCTTCCTATCCTGAAAACCGGCATCCGAACAGGAGAAAAAATACGAGCCGGGTCGCACCTGGCCCGAAAACGACAAACCCCCGCGGCGAATGGCGACGGGGGTTTGTCATTGTCTCAGCCGGTTCGGGGACCGGCGGGTAATCTGGAGCGGGAAACGAGATTTGAACTCGCGACTTCAACCTTGGCAAGGTTGCACTCTACCACTGAGTTACTCCCGCATTGATGGAGGCGGCATCCAGATTTGAACTGGAGAATGGAGGTTTTGC
>Ga0265295_1000561_pt1 | contig 73698 bp, 66 predicted proteins | sample Munlansysbiofilm_FD_192503 | JGI IMG/M metagenome (GOLD analysis project Ga0265295, IMG submission 192503) | Leachate microbial communities from a municipal landfill in Southern Ontario, Canada - Methane capture system biofilm | ecosystem: Engineered > Solid waste > Landfill > Unclassified ...
GTCGAGATATCTCAGCACAGGCTTGAATATGCGCTGCACGGTACCGCAATACGACCCCATTTCGTCCATGAACAGGCAGCCGTGCCGTTCTCTTTCCGGACTCAGCGTCTTTTCGATTTCTTCACGCGACCGTACCCGGATCGTTTCGCCGGCCTCAAAGGCCGGAAGGCCGGGCTGAACAGGGCAGCAGGCACGGTCGAGAACCTCTTCGATCCGGTTGCGGCATTCGCAGCTCAATACGCAGGGACCGATGGTGGCAATGGCGCGCCGTATTTCCCGCCGGTGCAGGATGCGGCTGGCCAGCGGACGCAGTCTGGGGATGAAGGCGATCGGTTCGGCCACGAAGCCCAGGCGTTGTTTGAAGCGATCCAGTCCTGCGCCGGAACCGTACCATTCGGGACCGTTGTAAACGGCTTCGACCCCCGGCCTCTGCATCATGGTCTGCACGACCGAGAAGAAAAGTGCCGGGCAGGGATGGCAATTCAGCAGGCTGTTGCGCGAGGAACTGTATAACAGGCTCACCACCGGACCCAGCCGAATCAGGATCAGGTAGGCTCCGAGTTCTTCACCGACAAAGGCGCCCCATGCCTCGACCTCCTCCACTTGTTCCCCGGCCTGGCAAAGGCGCCGCCACTGGGCATCGTTGGTGAACATCGGATCGGAGCGCCCCTGGCGGGCCAGGGATTCCTGATTCAGTGGCATGCCCAGGCGCTGCAGTTCGTCGAAATCCATCGGCCGGACGCGGCAGTGTTCAAGCCCTTTTTTGACGCTCCAGCGACCTTTTTTGTCGAGGCTGTCCAGCCCGTAGTTTCTGTCGCGGATAAAGTAATTGTGGCTGGGATTGGCGGTTGCCGCCGGCGGCGCCGCATAGTTGAGGCCGACGATGGGATGGCGTTTGAACAGGGAATCCATCTCTTTTCTGGAGGGTGGCGTCGTTTCGTACAGCGGCATCCGGTTGAAAAAGCCGCAACTCGGACCGATCCAGATGCCGCTCGGGGTTTCCATGACCTTGTATCCGATAAGCCTGCAGAATTGCGCATAACCCGCGTAGTCCATGTATTTCCCGCCTTTTTTTGATTAAAAAAACAGGTGCCGGCCTGTTTGCCGCGCATCAGGGCTTTTGCAGCCATTCAATCCGCCAGAAATAGTAACAGCAGCGGTCGCAGGGGCCGAAGCGCCGGGTCCCCTCACAGATGGCGTCTTCCAGCAGTACGATGCCTTTGATTTTTTTGAGCTTGTGGTCGCGCTCGTCCACGGCGTTGGTTACCGGCCGCAGGATTTTCCGCATGGTGCCGCAATAGGGTTTCATTTCCTCCATGAAGGTACAGCCTTTGAGCTGCCTACGGACACAGAGGGTGGCTTCGATCTCCTCGATGCTGCGGACCCGGACAAAATCGCCGGCGCGCGGATCGATGACCGGGCTGGCAGGAGTATGGCCTGGCTGTGTTTTCTCCTCTTTGCTGAACAGGCGGGTAAGCCTGACGAAGGCGTCCATTTTCTGCAGGACACGGCGCTTGTGACGGGGATGCATGCGTCGCGTGATGGCAAGCCTGAGTCGCAGTAAAAACGGCGGCTGCAGCACTTCTCCGTCCGGATCCGCCATGGTCTTCAGACAATCCTTCTGGCACCCTGGCCGCTGTGGGGATGCATGAGGTTTCACCGTATTCTCCATAAGGTGGAAAATTTCCCTGGTTGTCCCGTTTGCCAAAGGTTATGTGTTTTTCGTGTGGTTCAGCGCCGGCCGCCAAACAGGGAGCCGAGAATGCCGCGTATGATCTGGCGTCCGAGCTGACTGCCGATGGTGCGCGCCGCGCTTTTGATCATGGCCTCGCCGACACTCTGGCGTTTCGGTCTGGCGCGGGTCGCTTGCGGCGGTTTGCCTGCAGGGCCCGTATCGGAGACACTGGCGGCGCGTTGCTGCAGCATTTCGTAGGCGCTGTGGCGATCCGTGGCCTGTTCATAGCGTCCTCCAAGTGGGGAACGGGCGATGATTTCGCGGCGCTCATCTGTCGACAGGGGGCCGATGCGGGATTCCGGCGGACGGATCAGGGTCTGCTGGACAGGCAGGGGACGCCCCTGGGCATCGAGGGTTGAGACCAGAGCCTCGCCAATGCCGAGGGCGGTGATGACGGCCGCCGTATCCAGCCGGGGATTGGGGCGGAAGGTGCGCGCCACGGTGGCGACGGCCTGCTGGTCCTTGGGAGTAAAGGCGCGCAGGGCATGCTGGATTTTGAGGCCCAGCTGGCCCAGGACACTTTCCGGAATGTCCAGGGGGCTTTGGGTGACGAAGAATATCCCCACCCCCTTGGAGCGGATCAGGCGCACCACCTGCTCGATTTTTTCCAGCAGGGCCTTGGGCGCCTGGGAAAAAAGCAGGTGCGCTTCATCGAAAAAAAACACCAGCCGCGGCCGGTCCGCGTCCCCGGCTTCGGGGAGCTGCTCGAAAAGCTCGGCCAGCAGCCATAACAGGAAGGTGGCGTAGATGCGGGGCGATTGCGCCGCCAGTCGGGTAGCGTCGAGGATGCTGATGACCCCTCGCCCGGAAAAATCGACATGCAGGAGGTCGTTGAGCTGCAACGCCGGTTCCCCGAAAAAATGATCGCCTCCCTGCTCTTCCAGGACCAGCAGCTGCCGCTGGATGGCGCCGATGCTGCTCGCGGAGATGTTGCCGTAGGTCGGCCGCAGCTGGCGGGCGTGCTCGCTCATCCAGGCCAGCATGGCGCGCAGATCCTTCAGATCGAGCAGCAGCAGTCCCTGGTCGTCAGCGATGCGGAAACAGGCAAACAGCAGGCCACTCTGGGTTTCGTTGAGATCGAGCAGGTTGGTCAGCAGCAGCGGGCCCAGTTCCGAAATGGTGGTGCGGATGGGATGGCCGTTTTCACCATGGATATCCCAGAACACTACCGGGCAGGGATGCGGCGCATAGTCCGGCAGGGGGATTTGGGCCAGTCGTTGTTCGATTTTGGCGCTGGGTGTCGCGGCTGCCGCCAGCCCGGAGAGATCACCTTTGATGTCCGCGGCGAAGACGGGCACTCCGAGTCGTGAAAAACCCTCGGCCAAAATCTGCAGGGTTACGGTTTTGCCGGTGCCGGTGGCGCCGGCGACCAGCCCGTGGCGATTGCTCATGCTGCCCAGTTGCTCGATGCTCAGGCCGTCGGCAGCGCCTATGATCAGGTTCGGATTGCTGTTCACGTCCAAATCTTGCCCTCCATGCGGTTCGGTTCCGTGCCGTGTGGCGGTGTTTTTGCCCGGGTTTTCGCTGGCCGTTTTTCGGTTCGACTTCAAGGTAATCGTCGGCTAAATAGGTAAAAAAGGCAATGATTTTGCCAGCCTGGTGAAAAAGATGTATCCTGCGCGCCGTGCAGTTCCCGCGCCGGCGGCCTGGCTGATGTTTTCTGACTCTTCATGCCGCATGGGTTTTTTTGTTGCCGGTTCTCACGCAGGCATGGCCAGGCATTCCTATGGATAGATGTTCTGAACGATGTCCAGCACCATATGGGTTTTTTCATGGAATAAAACGATATCCGTGCCGATTCTGGCCCGCAGGTAGCCGTCCGGCAGACGCCGCAGGTGCCGGTCGAGGTCAGCGGGCAGGCGATAGGCCGCCAGCCCGGGCGGCAGTTGGCCGTTCCGTGCAATATGCTTGCGCAGGCCGGGCGGCAAGCGTTCCCGCCGGGCCAGGCCGGGTGGCAGGCGCCGGCGGTAATAATCGTGGATGATGCCCCTTTCCCGCTCGGAAAAGATCAGGTCGCCACGGATATCCCGCCCCTGCAGGGAAACCCGGCCATAATCGGGGTTCGCAATACATCCGGTTATTTGCGTTGCGCCGGCAAACAGTATCGCCAGCAGTAAGATGAAAGGATAAAAAAGGGCTTTCATGACATCCTCCTGGAATCACTATTGATTGCTATTTTAACAGAGAATCGGAAAACTGAGTCGCGAGGCAGGGTTTTTCCGTACCGTTTATGGGCGCGGTTTCCTGTCCGTTTCCGGCGACGCTTTCAAAAGGCCGGCCTGCCGGCGCATCTTCGGGCAGACAATTGTTGTTTCAAGGTGTATACTGCGACCTTTTTGGAGGCTTTTGCCATGATCCCTTTTCTCTGGCCCCTCATCGGAATCGCGTCATGACGACACTTATGCACAATGGCCCCCGGCTACGCCTGATCATACTTCTGCTGGGCGCTTTGACGGCCATCGGTCCGCTGACCATCGATACCTACCTGCCGGCTTTTACCGCCATTGCCGCGGACCTGTGCACGGATGTGGCCACGGTTGGCCTGTCCATGAGCAGTTATTTTATCGGCATCGCCTTCGGCCAGTTGATTTACGGGCCATTGCTCGATGTTTTTGGCCGCAAGCGGCCACTGGTTTTTGGTTTGCTGCTGTACGGGGTGGCTTCCTTCGGCTGCGCCCTGAGCTGGAACGTGCAGTGGCTCATCGGCCTGCGTCTGGTTCTGGCTTTGGGTGCCTGTGCCGGAATGGTCGCGGCGCGTGCGGTGGTGCGGGATCTTTTCCCGCTGCACGAAACGGCACGGGTGTTCTCCTTGCTGATGCTGGTCATGGGGCTGGCACCCATCGTGGCGCCGACCTTGGGCGGTATCATCGTCGGCAGCCTGGGGTGGCGTTATATCTTTATCCTGCTCGGCGCGGTCGCCGGGCTGATGCTGCTCGGTGTGCTGCTGATACTGCCCGCTACCGCCGGTCACGGCCGCCGCGAGGCGCTGCGCCCCGGCCGGGCGTTGCGCGATTATCTTGCGGTGCTGTCGGTACCGGGATTCACGCCGCGCATGTTGACCGGCAGCTTTTATATCGCCGGTTTGTTCGCGTATCTGACGGCTTCGCCGCTGGTGTTCATGGACCTGTTCGGCATGTCCGGTCCCCGCTACGGCTGGACCATGGGATGCAACGCCCTGGCGCTGATTGTCGGCAGTCAGGTCAATGCCAGGCTGCTGAAACGTTCTTCCCTGGAAAGCGTGATGTGGGGCAGCAACCTGCTGCAGCTCGCTGCCAGTGCGCTGTTTGTGGCCGGGATGCTGGCAGGTGCCGTTTCCCTCGGGCTGGTGCTGGCCTTTGCCGCCTTGTACATGTTCTGCCTCGGTTTTCTACTGCCGGATGTGACGGCTTTGATCATGGAGCCTTTCGGCAGGGAACAAGCCGGCAGCGCCTCGGCGCTGTTGGGTGCGGTGCAGATGCTGGCCGGCGCCGTGGCCGCCGCCCTGGTGAGCTGGGGTTACGACGGCACGCTGGCGGTCATGGCCATCGGCATGCCGCTGTGCGCCCTTGCCAGCGTGGCGCTTCTGTGGCGGGAGCGCCGCGGAGGCCTGGCGCGCGTCTGACGCTACCCTTTTTTGTCCGAACCGGGCGGGGTTGAATTTTGCTCGCCAGCTGCTATGTTAAGCCAGTGCCAACATCACACGTCGGGGAGGAAACCATGGCCACCAAAATCGCGATCAACGGCTACGGGCGGATCGGCAGGCTGGCCCTGGCCGCCATGTACGAGCAGGGGCTTATCGGCACGGATCTGGACATCGTGGCGCTGGTCGATCTGAATCCGGATGCCCGTTATTTCGCTTACCGCACCCGCTACGATTCGGTGCACGGACGGTTCCCCGGAGAGGTTGCGACCGCCAGAAGCCGCGCCGAACTGGAGGTCGACGATACCCTGATCGTCAACGGCGACGAGATCCTGTGTTTGGCCGCCCCGGCCAGTCCCGACCGGTTGCCCTGGAAGGCCCTCGGGGTCGAATATGTCATCGAGGCCACCGGGCGATTCAACAGCATGGACAAAGCCGGCCTGCATCTGGCAGCGGGAGCCCGTAAGGTGATTCTGACGGCGCCGGGCAAAGGCGCGATGAAGAGCATCGTCATCGGCGTCAACCAGGACACCTATGATCCGCGCACCGACCATGTCATATCCACCGCTTCCTGTACCACCAACTGCCTGGCGCCGCTGGTGCATGTGCTGCTGAAGGAGGGCGTCGGCCTGGAGCAGGGGCTGATGAGCACCATCCATGCCTATACAGCCACCCAGAAGACCGTCGACAGCCCCTCTAAAAAAGACTGGCGCGGCGGACGGGCGGCGGCCATCAATATCATACCTTCCACCACCGGGGCGGCTCGCGCCGTGGGGGAGGTGATTCCCGAGGTCAGGGGCAAGCTCACCGGCATGGCTTTTCGCGTGCCCACGCCCGATGTGTCGGTGGTCGATCTGACCTTCCGCACCGCGCGGGCTACCTCCATCGAGGAAATCGACGGCTTGATGAAAAAGGCTTCGGAAACCTACCTCAAGAACATTCTGGAGTACATGACCGAGCAACTGGTGTCTTCCGATTTTCTCAATTCCACCAGTTCCTCCATCTACGACTCGCCCGCCACCCTGCAGAACAACCTGCCAGGAGAGTCGCGTTTTTTCAAACTGATCTCCTGGTACGACAATGAGGTCGGCTATGCCAACCGGGTGGTTGACATGCTGCGCCTGATGATCGCCTCTCAGAAGTAGGCCGCAGGGCATTTATCCGGGCCTGCTTCCACCCCCGACAGGGCCGGCGATCGCCGGCCCTGTCCGTTTTTACGGGTTTTTTGTGGAACGGGATGCTGCAAAAAATCTTTTGGGGAAAGGTGGCGGGCAGTTTTATACTGTGGCCGGATCTGTCTGTTCTGATTTCCATTCCGGCCAAAGGGCAAGGACGCTGTTCGATGGCGGGTCTGTCTTTTCCCGAAAACAATTCGGAGCCGAGTACATGCACAGAATCGTGGTACATGGGGGCAATGCGCACCGGGATGATTTCCTGGCGGTCAGCGTTCTGCTGGCTACGCTGGAAGAGGCGGAAGTTTTGCGTTGCGATCCTTCCTCCGAGCATCTCGCCGATCATAAAACCTACGTTGTGGATGTCGGCATGGAGTACGATCCGGCGCGGCTGAATTTTGACCACCACCAGGACAAATCCCTGCCATGTGCCTTCCACCTGGTCATGCAGCACCTCGGTCACCACCAGGACGCCCAGGCGGTATTCGGCTGGTATCCCTTCATGAGCATGATGGACGTCAGGGGGCCGCACAGGACCGCGGAGCATTTTGGCGTCGATGCCAGCGTACTGCTGGCGTCCTCTTCCCCAATCGACGGTTATATTCTTTCCAGGTTTGCCAGGCTCGAGGTGCTGTGTCCGGAAGATCTGCTTTACCGGTTCATGCGGGAAATGGGGAAGGACATGCTCGCTTTGATCCGGCTCAAGAAAGAGCGGCTGGGAAGGCTGAAGCGGGAGGCGCGCATCGTTGCGGTGAAGCAGTTCAAGGCGGTGGTGTGCTGCATCGAGGATAACCCGAAGCTGTCCATGGAGCTTTATCTGAAATCCCTGGCCGATGAGAGCGTCGTGATCTGCATCACGCCGTCGGTGCGGGGTGCGGGGTGGGAGTTGCTGCGCCTCGGCGACAGCAGGCTGGTCGATTTCCGTGCCATTGCCGATTGCCCGGAAGTCCTGTTCGTGCATGCCAACGGCTATATCGCTACCACGCGCAGCCTGATTCCTCTCGAACAGGCGGTGCAACTGGCTTCGCGGGCGGTGGTGGAGCCTGCCTTCGAATCAGATAAGTAGCCTCGCTTCCTGACGACAGTTCGCCTTTGCCTGCCTGCTGCGCTATCTGCGGCCGGCCAGCCAGGCGCAGCCGATGGCGCCATTGTGCTGGGGATGGGCCGGGATGAGGATCTCGGCGGAGCTGAAGCGACGCAGCAGTTCGACGAAGGCGCCGTTTTTAGCTACGCCGCCGGTCAATACGAGGGTATCCTGGGCGAAGCGCGCCAGCATCGGCGCCACCCGCTTGATAAGTGTCTGATTGACACCGGCGCACAGGGCTTCGAGGGAGTGACCCTCGATGATCTTGCCGATCAGCTCGCTCTCGCCGAAAATGCCGCAGGTCGCATCGAGTGAAACCGGATGCTCGAAATGGCTGGCCAGCTCCTCCAGGGAAACATCAAGCACCTTGGCCATGTTTTCCAGGTAGCGCCCCGATGAGGCAGCGCATTTGTCATTCATCAGGAAATCGACCAGAATACCATCTTCGAGGCGGGCGACCTTGCTGTCCTGTCCACCCAGATCGAGCAGGGTAAAGGTTTCCCGGCCGGTCTGAAAGCGTGCGCCGGCGATGTGGGCCTGAATTTCAGGGACCACGGTGGCGCCGGCCAGATTGATGGTGTTGCGTCCGTAGCCGGTGGCGGTCAAGGGCGTGGTTTGCCATTCCTCGGGCGACAGAAGACCCAGATCCTGGTAGGCGAGCAGCAGCCGGTCGTCGCGACGGCAGGCGTAACGCTTGTAAAAGGGGATGGTATCGTAGCTGTGCAGCCAGGCGATGGCCTCACCGTCAAGGGCCGCGAATTTGACCTGGCGGCTGCCCAGGTCGATGCCGATGCCGGTCATGAATGCCTCGCCTTGATCATTTCGATGAATCCCTCCAGCCGGATCCGCGTGCGCGCATCGAGGGGCCCGGGACGGTCGCCTTCGAGGGTCAGGATCGGCAGTTGCCGCAGGCGGCGTCGCACGATGAGGTCCTCGATCTGGCGAAAACAGAAAGACTGCACATAATGGATGACGCCGTCGATGCGGCGGCGCGCGATTTCCTTTTCGATGTCATCCAGCCGCACGAACACGTCGTAGGGATAGGTGTAGCTGCGGTATTGTTCGACCAGCGATGTGGCGTGGTACGGCATGGAGAACTGGCGCTGGGTTTCGTTGAACACCACCCGGCCGCCGAGTTCTTCGGTGACAGCATACAGATCGGTGAAAATCGGCGGTACGCCGATGTAGGCCAGGCGCAGACCGTCCGGAAGGGGATCGCGACGCCGGGCCTCTTCCAGGAAGGCATCCGCCTGCTGTTCAAAGACGGCCGGCTCGCCGTTCATGTCGGAGGTGCAGACCTGCCAGAGATGGTTTTCCGTGCCGGTGACCCGGTTTTCCTCCCAGGTGAGCCGATCGATTTCGTGAACCCGGGCGCGGATGGCATTGAGGTAGCGCCAGGCTTCCTCGGTTTTTTGTGGAGTGACGCCGAAGTGCTCCGCCAGCTTGCGCATCTCATGTTCCAGGGTAGTGCCGGAGCGATCGTAGGGGTAGGCAAAGGGGATGGTGGTTATCCCCTGCAGCTGCAGCACCTCCATCAGCGCCTTGGTGTTGGAACAGTCCCCTTCGGTCACGGCGATGATCTCGCGGATGCCGTGATGCAGGGCGGCGCTGTAGAGTCCCTTGATCCAGCCGCAGCAATTGCGGGGGAAGCCGGCCATTTCCGCCTCGTCGATGAGGGACTGGCAGGCGGGGTCTTCAATGAAGATATTGTTCAGATCGACGGGCCGCCGGCCTGCGGCGATGACGATTTCCAGGGGGATGGTAGTGGTAAATCCGACCATAGTGCTGATATCTGTATGAACCTCAGTCCTGTCTTATGAACAGGTAGTAGATGAAAACGAAGACCAGAATGGCGCCGCCGCCAGCGAAAACCAGAACCGGCGAACTGCCGGCGCTGTCGATGGCTGGTTTCTGCTGCAGGGTATAATCGACGACGCAGGCGTAGCCCACCGTGGTCAGCATTATGAAAAGCAGCGCCTGCCGTTTCAGAATGATGGCGATCAGACAAATGGCCCCGACGATCGTCAGAAACCAGGGGTTGTAAATCAGGTCGCCAAGATTTGCCTCGCGCAGCATGGTCATGACATGCTCGGTGCGCAGTTTTTCGAGAAAATCCCTGGCTGTCGAAAGGTCCATCAGCGATCATCCTTTCCTGGGGCAACCATGAACCTGTATGGCTTTTTTATCGAAAGAATCGCTAATATATCAGAGAGGCCGGCCAATCCCAAGCGCAAAATAGCGATGCATCTTGACTTTGCGTCTGGGTTGAACCTAGTATACCCCTTTTAAAGCTGCCACGTAGAGGGAGAAAAGGGTTGCCGGACCGGGCTATTGGAGTATTCGACTCAGGGGTTGGGGGACTGACGGTCCTCAAGGAGATTCAGCGGTTGCTGCCGGGGGAAGACCTGCTCTACCTGGGGGACACGGCCCGCGTTCCCTATGGCACCAAAAGCCCCGCGACGGTGAGGCGCTACGCGATGGAGGCGGCCGCCTTTCTGACCCGCCGCCGGGTCAAGATGCTTGTCGTGGCGTGCAATACCGCCTCGTCCGTGGCACTGGCCGATCTCGAAAACCAATACAAGCTGCCGGTTATCGGTGTGATCGAGCCCGGCGCGAAACGGGCTGTGTCGGTAACCCGCAGCGGTCGCATCGGCGTGATCGGCACCGAGGGCACCATCAAGAGCGGCGCCTACACTGTAGCCATCAAACGGCTTGCCCCCGATGCCGACGTGGTGTCCATTGCCTGTCCGCTGTTCGTTCCACTGGTGGAGGAAGGCTGGCTGAACCATCCCGTAACCCATCTGACGGCGCGGGCTTATCTCGACAACCTGCGCCATCTCGGGATTGACACACTGGTCCTCGGTTGTACCCATTATCCCTTGCTCAAGCCGGTGTTGCAGGAGGTTCTCGGCCCGGAGGTCATTCTGATCGATTCCGCCGAAGAGACCGCTTTCACCGTTGCCGCCATGTTGGGGCATTGCCATCGCCTCCGGCCCTCGGGGGAGATCTGTACCGCGCAGTTTTTCGTCACCGATGTTCCCGAGCGGTTTCAACGGGTCGGCAGTGAGTTCCTTGGCTGTCCCCTCGCGACCGTGGAACAGGTTGCCCTCGACTGACATGGCTGGCAAGCCCCTGTTGAGCCTTCCGGTCAAGGAAAAATGCCATGGAGCCCGCTTCCCGTCGTTATCTGATTCCCCTGCTGATGCTGTTGCTACTGGCCGCCGGATTGTTTGCCTACCAGGCCACACGCAGGGCCAAGCAGCATTCGCCTCCTTCAGCCGTAACCGTCGAGCCGTTGCCGCAGCGCGAAGTCATTCTGTATTTCGCCAGCCGTAATGGCATGGGCCTGGTCGCTGAAGCCCGCGATGTTGCGGATGCCGGGGAAAATCGCCTGGCAGAGGAAATCATCCGGGAACTGGGCGACGGACCGGACGGCGATCTGGTTCCGGTTCTGCCAGCGGGTGCCGTGCTGCGTGGCTACAGTGAACTGGACGGGGTTGCAACCCTCGACTTCAGCCGCGAGCTGGTTTCCGCGCATCCGGGCGGCAGCATGTCAGAACTGCTGACGGTTTACGGTCTGGCCAACAGCCTGGCCGTAAACGTTCCGCACATCCGGAAAGTACGCATTCTGGTGGAGGGGCAGGCCGTGGAAACCCTCAAGGGCCACGTCGATCTGCGCCAGCCGGTTGCCGCCGATTTCCGTTTTACCGACCCGGCCGCCGAGAACGCGGCAGCCACCCCACAGGAGAACTTGTAACATGGCCGATTTTGTCAACGCCATCAAGCAGCGCGTTCTGATCCTGGATGGTGCCATGGGTACCATGCTGCAGGAGCGCGGCCTCAAGGCCGGCGGCTGCCCGGAAGAGATGAACCTGAGTGCTCCGCATGTTGTGGAAGCGGTGCATAGGGAGTACGCCGAGGCTGGCGCCGATATCATTGTCTCCAACAGCTTCGGCGGCAGCCGTTTGAAACTGGCTCATTACGGGCTGGAACACCGGGTGCGCGAGATCAACGCCGGCGCTGTGGAACTGGCGCGTCGTGCTGCCGGCGAGGGGCGCTTCGTGGCTGCGTCCATGGGACCGACGGGGCGCTTTTTGCAGCCGGTGGGGGATGCCGGCTTCGATGAAATGGTCGAGGTGTTTGGCGAGCAGGTGCGCGCTTTTGCCGAGGCCGGCGCTGACCTGATCACCCTGGAGACGTTTCTGGACATCGCCGAATTGCGCGCAGCGGTGATCGCCTGCCATGAATTCTCCGATCTGCCGGTCATGGCCCTGATGACCTTTGAGGACGCGGGCCGCAGCGTGCTTGGCACCTCGCCGGAAGCCGCCGCCGTGACCCTCGAAGGTCTGGGCGTGACGGTGGTCGGTTCCAATTGCGGGCTGGGTGTGGAAGGTATCCATGATGTGCTGGCCCGCATGCGCAAGGTCTGCGCGACGCCCCTGATCGCCCAGCCAAATGCCGGATTGCCGCAGCTGATCGACGGGCGTACGGTGTTCAATGCCACCCCGCAGGACATGGTGGCCTATCACCAGCGGTTGCTCGACATTGGCGTGCGGGTCATCGGCGGCTGCTGCGGCACCACTCCCGCCCATACTTCCGCCATGCGCCAGGCATTGCAGGGCCTGACACAGGACTGGACCCCGCCGCCGCGGCGCTGCCTGCTGTCGAGCCGCACCTCGGTGGCTGAAATCGGCGGACAGGCCGCCTGTGCCATAATCGGTGAACGCATCAACCCCACCGGGCGCAAAGCCTATGCCCAGGAACTGCGCGAGGGGAAAACCGCCTATGTCCGGCGCGAGGCCCAGGTTCAGGTGGCCGCCGGCGCCCATTTGCTGGATGTCAATTGCGGAGCTCCCGGTGTCGACGAGCCTGCCGCCCTGGAACGGGCGGTGCTGGCGATCGAAGGGGTGACGCAGGTGCCGCTGGTGCTCGATTCCTCCGATCCGGCGGCGCTGGAGCGGGGGCTTAAGGTCGCCGATGGCAAGGTGCTGATCAATTCCGTGTCGGGGGAAGCAAAGAGCCTGCAAGGGATTCTGCCCTTGGCCAGAAAGTACGGCGCGGCGGTGATTGCTCTGGCGCTCGACGGTTCAGGCATCCCCGAAACCGCCGAGGAACGCCTGTCGGTGGCTCGGCGCATTCGCGACGCGGCCCTGCAGTCTGGCATAGCGCCGCAGGATATCGTGGTGGATTGCCTGACTCTGACCGTGTCGGCGGAGCAGAAGCGGGCCATGGAGACCATCCGCACCCTGCGCCTGGTTCGTGACGAGCTGGGCATGGCGACGGCGCTGGGAGTCAGCAATATTTCCTTCGGGCTGCCGTGTCGCCCGGTACTGTCTTCGGTGTTTTTCGCCATGGCCCTTGAGGCCGGACTTTCGGCGGCGATCATCAATCCCCGCGACGAACGCATGATGGATGCCTACCGTGCCGCCATGGTGCTGCTCGGCAAGGATCTTCGGGCCGAGCGATATATCGCCGCGTACGCCGATGTCGCTTCCGCGCCACCGGCATCCGCCACCCCCGATATCGCCGTCGGGATCCGCGAACGCCTTTCTGCGGCGATTATCGAAGGCGACAAGGATGGCGTTGTGACCCTGGTCGAACAGGCCCTTGGCGAAGGCCTCGATACGGCGGCTATCAGCAACGAGGGTCTGCTTCCCGGCCTGGAGGAGGTCGGCCGGCGGTTTGGCGAAAACCGCATTTTCCTGCCTCAGGTCATGCAGTCGGCGGAAACCATGCAGGCGGCCTTCGCGCGCCTCAAGCAGGAAATGCACGGTTCGGCCGTCGCATCCCTCGGGCGTATTCTGATGGCGACCGTTGAAGGGGATATCCACGATATCGGCAAGAATATCGTTTGTACCCTGCTGGAGAATCACGGTTTCGAAGTGATCGACCTGGGCAAGAACGTGCCGGCCGAGCGTATTCTGCAAAAGGCTCTGGAGCTGCAAGTCGATGCCGTGGGCCTGTCGGCCCTGATGACCACCACCATCGAACAGATGCGGGTGACGATCGCACGCCTGCGGGAAGCGGGCGTCAAGGTCCTGACCATGGTTGGCGGTGCGGTGGTGACCCAGGAATACGCCGATGAGATCGGCGCCGACATGTATGCTGCCGATGCCCTGGAGGCCGTGGCCAAAGCGAAGCAGCTGTTGGCTGACAGACGCTGAGTCAGGCGCGATTTTGTTGCGCCGCACGATAGGCTGTGATAACTATGGGCGGCCTCTTTTCCGTCCTGGTAAACCGCGAGGGACCCATGGTTGGTGGCTTCAATCATAACTTTCGATACAAGGGCCGCATGTTTCACGTGCAGACCGAGGATGGAGGCTCCCGGCATCCCCACATCGTCACCCTGTTGTACGAGGGGGGAACCATCCTGGCCTCCAGCAGGACTTCCTATGCCGACCTGCTTGGCGCGGACGACCTGCGGCCTCTGGTCGAAGAACGCATGAAATGCCAGCACCAGGACATGTTGAAGCGTCTGCGGTCCGGGGAGTTCGATGCCAGGGCCGGATGCACCGAAGGCTCTGTTGCGTTGTCCGACGCCCTTCCCCGTTCCTGCGGCGGCGTTTCGGGCGTATCAATTCAGGATCAGCCCAAAGAGGCCGCAACGAACCCGGCTGCCTCGCCAGGTTCGCTGGACGAACTGGTGTTCGCCTATTTAGCCGGCAACGATCCCCGCTACACGAAATCGTAATCGTCTGCCCGCCGGCCGCGCCGGTCGAAGTCGCGACCTTCGCTGTGGGGCGGGCCCGGTTTTTTTGAGGAAAGGAAACGTAGGTACGATGTTGAGCCAACAAACCGTCCAGAAGCTTGAGCAGACCGCCAGGGAATTGCGCGTCGATATCCTGAAAATGCTGCATCAGTCCCAGTCCGGACATACCGGTGGCAGCCTTTCGGCCATCGATATCATGACCGTGCTGTTTTTCCACCAGATGAAGCATGACGCCGCTCGCCGGGACTGGGCCGAACGCGATCGTTTCGTGTTGTCCAAGGGCCATGCGGCACCAGCCCTGTATGCCTGTCTGTCTCGCGCCGGATATTTTCCACAGGAAGACCTTGCGACCCTGCGTCAGCTTGGCAGCCATCTGCAGGGACACCCCGATATGCGCAAGACGCCCGGCGTCGAAGTCTGTACCGGATCTCTGGGGCAGGGCCTTTCCCAGGCCGTCGGTCTGGCGCTGGCGAACCGCGTCGCCGGACGCGATTCCCGCGTTTATGCCCTGCTGGGAGATGGCGAACTGCAGGAGGGGCAGATCTGGGAGGCGGTGATGAGCGCCGCCCATTACAAGCTCTCCAATCTGTGCATCCTGGTTGATTGCAACGGCCTGCAGATCGATGGATTCACCGAAGACGTCATGAATGTCGGCCCGGTGGCCGCCAAGTTTGCCGCCTTCAACCTGCATGTCATCGAAACCGATGGTCACGATGTCGCTGCCGTGGCCCAGGCCCTGGCCGCGGCGCAAGCCTCCGATCGCCCGAGCGTTATCGTTGCCCGCACCGTCAAGGGCAAGGGGGTGTCGATTTTCGAAAACAAGGCCAAATACCACGGCGTGGCCCCCAGCGATGAAGAGTTGAAGCTCGCCTTGGAAGGCCTGGGCGCAGCGAGTTGACGTTCATGCCAGGAGTTTTTTTCGTTACGCTGTTGACGACATTCGTGCTTGAAGAAAGCCTATACAAGGAAGTGAAAAACCCATGATTGCAACCAGAGACGCATACGGCCAGGCTTTGCTGGAGCTTGGCCGCCAGAATCCGAAAATCGTGGCCCTGGACGCCGATCTGTCCGGTTCGACCAAGACCGCCCAGTTCGCCAGAGAATTTCCGGAGCGCTTTTTTAATGCCGGCATCGCCGAGGCCAACATGGTCGGCATGGCTGCCGGACTGGCCGCCGGCGGTCTGATCCCCTTTGCCTCGACCTTCGCGGTATTTGCCGCCGGCCGGGCCTTTGAGCAGATTCGCCAGTCTCTGGCCTATCCCCGAATGAACGTCAAAGTGGTTGCCACCCATGGTGGCATCACCGTCGGCGAAGACGGCGGTTCCCACCAGTCGGTAGAGGACCTTGCGATCATGCGCAGCCTGCCCAACATGACCGTGCTGTGTCCCGCCGACGGCCCGGAAACCGCAGCCGCCATCCGTGCCGTGGCGGCATACGACGGGCCGGTTTATGTTCGCCTGGGGCGCGGCAAGGTGCCGGTGGTTTTCCCCTCCGATTGCAATTTTGAAATCGGCCGCGGCGTCACTCTGCGCGATGGCGATGCTGTGACCCTCATCGGCACCGGACTGCTCACCGCCATGGCTCTGGACGCGGCCGAAATACTGGCCGCCAGGGGGATCCAGGCCCGGGTTCTGCATATGGGCAGCATCAAACCCCTCGATACGGAGCTGCTGCTGAAAGCGGCACGGGAGACCGGCGCCATCGTCACCGCAGAGGAACATTCGATCATTGGCGGGCTTGGCGGCGCGGTATGCGAGGCGCTCGCCGAAGGGGCCCCGGCGCCGGTGGAAAGAGTCGGCATGCGCGACGTTTTCGGCCAGTCCGGTCCGGCCGGAAAACTGCTGGAACACTACGGATTGACCCCTGCCAGCCTGGTTGCAGCCGCCGAACGTGTTGTGGCGCGCAAGCGCCCGTCGGCTTGAAACAGCGGGACGACCCAGTGGAACAGCGTGCCAACATTCTGATAGTGGATGCCGATCAGGCCCTTGGAGTTGCGCTGGAGCAGCTGCTCGGCAGCCAGGGGCATCTGGTGCAATGGTGCGGAACCGGCCAGGACGCTCTGCAGCGATTGGCGAATTGCACGCCGGATTTGATGATCCTCGATCTGCAGCTCCCCGATCTCGACGGTTGGCACGTTTACGAACAGGTCGGCGATCTTGGCGACGCCTGCCCGGTGGTCGTCGCCACAGGCCGTGATCTGCCGGAACACGCCGTGACCACGCTGCTCAACGGTCCCGGTGATTATCTGCGCAAGCCGGCTCCCGTGGAGGACCTCGCAACAGTGGCGCAGCGTACTCTGGAAAACAGCCGCCTGCGCAAGGAACTGGCCTGCCTGCGTTGCCAGAAGGGGGAACGCTTTAACCAGTCGGCCATCATCGCCTGCAGCCGGGAAATGCACCAGGTTCTGGAAATGGTGCAGAAGGTTGCCGACAGCGATGCTTCCACGGTCTTCATCCATGGTGAAAGTGGCACCGGCAAGGAACTGGTGGCGCGGGCCATTCACTATCAGAGCGCCCGAGCTGACCAGCCCTTCATGGCTATCAACTGTGCCGCCGTGCCTTCGACCCTGCTCGAAAGCGAGCTGCTGGGGCATGAGAAGGGGGCCTTTACCGACGCGAAAAATCTTAAAAAGGGCCTGTTCGAGCTGGCCGATGGCGGTACCGTATTCCTCGATGAAATCGGAGACATGGATCCGGCCATGCAGGCCAAACTGCTGCGGGTGCTGGAAGAGCGCAGCTTTCGCAGGGTTGGCGGAACCCGGGATGTCTGTGTCGATGTGCGCATCGTGTCCGCCACCAATCGCGATCTGCGCAAGGCGATGGAAGACAAATCCTTCCGGCCCGACCTCTATTACCGTATCGGTGTGATTCCCATTCATCTGCCGCCGTTGCGCGAGCGGCGCGACGATATCCTTCCGCTGGCCGAATTTTTCATTCGCCAGTTCAACCGTGAGTTCAGCAAACAGGTCCAGGGCATTTCGCGCATGGCCCAGAAAATCCTGCTCGAATATGCCTGGCCGGGCAACATCCGCGAATTGCGCAACGTTATCGAACGAGCCATCATTCTGGAGTGCGAGGATCAGCTGCTGGTGGAAAATCTGCCAAGGGAGCTGGTCTCCCAGTCGGTGGAAGATAACCGCGGGCCACTTAATTTTCAGCTGCCACCCGAAGGGGTCGATATCGAGGAAGTTGAGCGCGAACTGCTTCGTCAGGCACTCGAAATGGCCAGGGGCAATCAGACCCAGGCTGCCAAGCTGCTGCATCTGGGGATTGACGCGTTTCGCTACCGTATGAAAAAATTCGGGTTTTTATAAACATCGCTGGTGGAAGAACGCAAGCTCCACCCACTGGGTGATGAATAACTGGAAAACGGCGCCGGGACGATGGGGCGCCGTTTTTTTTTGCTGTTTCATGCCCAGCCCGGCATGCTCCCGCCACGAAATGCAGAATCGCCCTTGAGGTAGGATGTCAGGGGGTCGGCGCATAGCGTTGGATGTATCCATCCACGGCCACCTTGCGAGCGGTGTTCCGCGAACTCATGTAGCGGATTTTGCCGAATACCGGCCGCTGCGGACCCCAGGCGCGGTCGAAGCGGCCCATGACCCAGCCGATGCCGCCATAGGAGTTCGGGTCGCAGCCGTCCAGGGCGAAGCGGTCATTGAGTTCGCTCATGGCGGCCAAAGCCTGGCGGGGGCTTTCGCTCCAATGCAGGATCTTCTTGCCCCACAGCATGCGTAGATAGTTATGCAGGCGCCCCTCCCGTACCAGTTGCATCTGGGCGGCGTTCCACAGCGGATCGTGGGTCTGCGCCGTTTCCAGCTGCCGAAGGGTGTAAAGATAGGGTCGCGGGTCCTGGGAATGTGCTTCCAGGGTGGCCTGTGCCCAGTCGGGCAGCCCCTCAAAACGGTCGTAATCGTCCCGTTTGAAACAGAACAGATAGCCAAGTTCGCGCCAGGTGATCAGCTGGTCGAGAAATGCTTCGGCGGAAGCACTCAGGCCCCACCAGCCGCTGCGGCGTCCCCGGGTTTCCAGGGACAGGTCCGCGGGGTGCCAGCCTTGCATATCAAGCAGTTTCTGCACAATCTCGTGGCTCGCAAGGTGGCCGCGGCGCAGGTAGGGCGACAGGCCGCTGGTAACGTCCCGTTGCGGCTGGTTGCGGAAAGCTTCGTACAGGGCCAGATGCTCACGTAAAAACACCTCCAGCGCGGCATGGGCGGCGGCGCTGCCGCCCCTGATCGCCAGCGGCCGGGTGTCCTGGCCGATGGGCAGCTGTGCGAGGCGCTGCCGCTTTCCGTTCAACAGTGCGCGATCGGCCGCCGGCCAACCCCCGCTTATGGTGTCCGGCAGGGAAGGCAATGGCGGAAGGCTCACGCCGTTGAGAGGATCGGCCAGGGGTGGCTGCTGCAGGTGTGCAAGCAGGTGTTTCTGCATAAATCGCCGCAGGCTGTGAGCCGTGGTGAATTCACGGTCGGCAGCTTTCAGGGGCAGGATGCCGTTGCTGTCCACCCGCTCCAGCAGCACCGGCACACGTCGTGCCAGTTCCCGGGTTTCCCGTACCGAATCCCGTAGTGGTCGCAGGTCGCACACAATCAGACAGGCTTCTTTGGCAAGCTCCGTCAGAAGAGACGCGATCCGCCCGGGTCGATTCTCGACAAACGGGTAGTAGCTCGCCGGCTTGCCGGCCAGGCCGCGGGCGTTATCGGCCATGCCATCGAGGGCGAAGTGATGATGGCGCAGGTTGGCATACGGGCGTTCGCAGGACAGGGTTTCCACCACCAGCAGCGGTCGCTGCAGATCCACGGCATGCTCCACGGCGCGCTGCAGGGCGAAATTCCATCCGCTGCGGCGGGTGGCGTTCATCCAGTAGAGGACGTAGCGTCCGGCGGCTCGGGGAGTGGCGCCGTTGAGGGTTTCGATGCGGATGGCGGGAACCGGCATGGCAAGCCTCCGTGGTCAGGTTAAAGGCAAGCCCCCAGGCACAAGGCTTGCGCAATCGGTGTCGCGGAAAAATACCCGCAGGTCGCTGTCTCTTGACCGATCGGTGACATGGATGTGATGACAAGCAACGCCTTGGCTGAAACACTGTGGACAAGGGGCGGAGCAAAATGCAGAACCTCAGGGTTTCGATGGCGATGACGGGTTTGGCGCTTCGCAGTCGAAGCGATCGGCGAGGAAACAGATGTCTGGAACAAAGCCACGTTTAACAAGCGCGGTTTTGACCCGTTCGGAAATGTCGCTGGCCAGCACCCGCTCCAGACGGATTTCATGTACGTAGGCCTTGATCGTGAAGCGGGTCAAAAAAGCGCGGTCATAGTGGTCTTCCACCAGCACCCGTATCGGCTTGTCGAGCTGCACGTAGGGGGAGCAGACGGCCGCTTCCCAGGCGATCTGCCTGACCGGTGCGATGGGCACCGTGGCCGGAAGGTGAAATTTTACCACCACCATCTCGTTGAGCTGTCCGGTGTTGGAATTGCTCACCGATCCGGTCTGTACCATGCTGTTGGGAAACGTCACCACCGAATCATCGAAGGTGCGGATCTGCACGGCGCGCAGGCCGATATTGATGACCTCGCCGTAGTGGTCTCCGACCTCGATCATGTCGCCGACATGGAAGGGTCGCTCAAACAGGATCAGGATGCCGGCGACGATATTGCGCACCAGATCCTGGGCGCCGAGGCCGACAGCCAGACCCGCGGAGGCGGAAATCGTCAGCAGGGTGTTGAGCGGAGGGTGGATGATGACAAACAGGATATAGGCGAAGGAGGCGATCCAGGCCAGCAGCCGCAACACCGGATAGAGTCCGGAGATCAGCAGGCGATAGCGGCTGAACCGGTTGGCCAGGTATTTCATGAGGCGGCGCAGGAACAAAAGGCCGACAGCGGTTGCGGCGAGGATCAGCAGGCTTGTCACCAGCCGGTCCATGGACAGATATTTGTCTATGAACTCAGGAAGTTCAGGTAGTTGAAGGTCTTTCATGGCCGCCTCGCGATCGTCACTGGATAATGTTGCGCGTCTCCAACAAGGACGCTGTCGGGGCAAAAAACAGGGGATTGAGCTGGTAAAAGGGCTCGTCTTCGGCGGCGCGGGCGGATTGCAGCAGATTCATCTGGGTCAGATAATCCAGAAGCATCCGGCTCTGCATCACGGCGGTCCCGAAAATGGCGGCATGCTCCCGCGGCGAAAGGCCGCCATGGGCGAGAATTTCGGCCAGCGCGTAGAGCTGCGGTCGTTCCAGGTTCTTCAGTGCCCCATAGTCGAGTTTATCGAAGGGGGCGACGCGCAGGGACTGCTCCTGGGCATCGAATTCCAGGTAATGCAGCCAGTAGAAAAGGGCTGCCTGCATATTGCCCCGGGTGGCGGAAAACAGGTCGGAAAAGAAGCGGTCGCGGAGATTGGCCTGATCGTCTTTCCCTGCCGGGTTGTTGGTCTTTGGTGCCGGATTGCCGCCATTGAGGAAGCCGACCGGATAGCCGCTGGTGTGCAGGCGCAAAAGCAGGGCGTCGCGGATTTCGGCCTGGCTGTTGAACTGGGTTTGCACCTGGTGGGTGAAATAACGGTCGATGTCAATCAGGTGCTTCATGCGCTGCCACGGATATTTGCGGCTGGTTGCCACCCACAGCAGGCGATGTCTGCTGGTCAGAACCAGCCGCAAAAAAGCGCGGCCTACCTCCAGGCCACCTACGGTTCTCAGTACCAGGTGGTGGAGCTCTTCCACAATGATGACGCTGCGCGGCATGGTTTGAAGATGCTTTTCAACATCGGCCAGCCCACTCGGCGCATGCGGCAGCGCAAACCGCTCCTGGCACCACTCCAGAAACGGGCCTTCATCGGTCAGTCGCTTCTCAAGATTGAGGCGCAGCACCGGAACCTGGTTGCCGAGCTCACTTTGGAAGCAGTTGACCAACGAGGTTTTGCCGCTGCCATCGGGGCCGGTGACGGCGATGCTGCACAAAAGGCCCTCCTGCCAGCGCTGAAAAAGCTCCCGCAGCGTATCGAGATCCTTGTTCTTGCCAACCATGAACTCACGGTTTTTCAACGCCCCGCATGTGAACAGACGCCGGCACACCGGCGGCAGTTTTTCCGCCTTTTTGAGGATGGCTTCGGGAGTTGGCATGTCGGCGATGCTGCGTGCCACGGCTTCCGTTTTGGCGTTGCGCACATCGCCTCCCGGCCACATCCGTCGCACACCCTGCCACAAAAACTCCACGGACAGGAAGGCCTGCTGCAGCGGTTCCCGCAGGCTTTCGCGCCACTGTGTGCATTGGCGTCGCAGATGGCGCAAAGCGCGCAGCCGTTTCAGCCTTAACCGTTCTTTCCAGCCGAGGATGCGTTGCAGATCCTTGGAGATCAGGGTGAGCATTTTGCCGCATTCCTGCCTCAGATCCTCCAGCGACTGGCGGGATAGTTCCTGGAGCGGTTCGGCGATAGTCGCCAGTTGCTGCTCGGTGCGGCTGATCGTTTCCGTGACCAGTTGGCTGGTATCGGCCAGTTTTTTGCGGAGCGCGGCGTGATCCGCATCATCCTTTCGGGCTTCGGTGGCCAGACGGCTGCATTCTTCCGCGGCTGTTTCCAGGTTGAAGCGCAAACCGCGCCACATGTCGGCGCAGTTGCGGCTTATCTGCTCATATCGCTGCGCATAGGCGTCGCCCGCCGGTCTTTCTTCAGCGTGCAGGATGACCGGGCGGTGGCGATTGACCGCATCCTGCAGCGAGGGCTGCAGAATCTGGTAGCGGCGTTTCAGACGCATCCGCAACTGGCTGTATACTATCCTGACGATCGGCCGCAGTTTCCCGGAGCAGGCTTTTTCGACGATCCCCGGCCCTTCGATCTGCCAGATGCTGCAACCTTTCAGATGGCTGTGCTGGTGACGGTCCCGGATCAGAACCAGTTCCTCGGGTTGGTTGCGCATGATCTGGTTCAGGGCATCCGTGACGCTCTGAACCGCCTGTTTCCAGTAACGGTTCTGGGGGCGCACCTGATTCAGGCTGCGTTCCTGACGAACCCGCACGCGGTCATACAACCATAAGATGCGCGCCTCGATGGTCCGGGCCAGGCGCACCAGGGCTTCTCCGTCGGGAGGCTCGTTGGCCAGGGTTTCCTCGAAGGCCTTGCCGAGTAATTCGGCACTGCTGCGCAGGTGCCCGCTTACCTCGGCAAGATCCCTGGCGAGGATTTCATCGGCGGCGGCCAGCTCGGCAAGGTGTTGATCGATGGCCTTGTCAAACCCCGCGGTCAACTCCCCCAGCAGCGCCTCGAGTTGCGGCTGCTGGTCCACGACACTGAAAAAACGGTCGCGGCCGGCCAACTGATCCAGATATGCCCGACATGCGGATGGGTTCACAGCCAATGTTTCCTTCTGAAGAATTTGAACATGCCGCAGGCCAGAGTCAGCATCAGCAGCCATAGCAACGGATAGCTCCATCGCCAGTGCAGTTCCGGCATGTATTCGAAGTTCATGCCGTAGATGCCGGCGATGAAGGTCAGCGGTATAAAAATGGTGGCAATGATGGTCAGCATCTTCATGACTTCATTCATGCGGTTGCTGATGTTTGACATGTACAGATCGAGCAATCCCGACAGGACATCCCGCAAGGTTTCGACCGTGTCGATGATCTGCACCGAGTGATCGTAAACGTCACGCAGGAACACGCCGGTCGCGGGCGCGATGAGCGACGAGTCTTCCCGTTGCAGGCCGGATATCAGCTCCCGCAGGGGCCATACCGCTTTGCGCAGCAGAATCATTTCGCGCTTGAAATGATGAATGCGTGACTGGATGTCGGGTGTGGGGTGGTCCATGATGATTTCTTCGAGATGTTCGATCTCTTCGCCGAGGCTTTCCATGATGATGTAGTAGCTGTCGACGATGGCGTCGATAAGCACATAAGCGAGATAGTCCGCGCCCATGGTGCGCAGTCGTCCCTTGTTGCCGCGCAGTCGCTGCCGCACTCCGTCGAATACGTCCCCCTGCTGCTCCTGGAAGGACAGCACATGGTTGCGGCTGAGAATCAGGCAGACCTGCTCGGTGTTTACACTGGCGGTAACCGGGTCGTAATGGGGCATTTTCAGCACCATGAACAGATAGTCGTCGAAAGTCTCCATCTTGGGTCGGTGCGTGGTGTTGACGATGTCCTCCAGAACCAGCGGGTGCAGGCCGAAGTCGGCGCCGAGCTGTTCGAGGATGCCCAGCTGGTGAATGCCGTCGAGGTTGACCCAGGTTACGCCAGGGCCGTCGCGGTATGGTCGGCATTCGGCGGCCGAGGCAAGGGATCGTTCTTCCAGATGCGCAGGGCCGTAGTTGAGCAGGCCGATCCGTACTGGTTCGGTGCGCTGCCGGCCGATATGCACCATGGTCCCCGGCGCCCGGCCGGCTTTGTGCGAGGTTTTATGCAACAGTTTTTTCAGCACCACCGGTGCTGGCTGACGTCGCTTCCGAAACCGCATGGATCCTCCTTTCGCAATGCTTGGCGCGGACCGCCTTTCTGATAGAATCTATCGTATTACACGGCGTTTCGCATCCATTAATTTCAGGCGGGATGCTCACAATGACGGTCAGGGGAGAACGGACCGGATCCTGAGTACCGGAACAATGCGGGGTCGGGATTATCAGGGAGAGGTGTGCGAATGGAAAAAATCCGTCTCGGTATCAGTGCCTGCCTGCTCGGGCAGAAGGTCCGCTATGACGGCGGGCATCAACTCGACCGTTTTCTGCGGGATACCCTGGGAAAATTCGTGGAGTACGTGCCGGTTTGCCCGGAGGTGGAAACGGGCCTGCCTATTCCCCGGGAAGCCCTGCGGCTGGTCGGAGAGGCCCAACATCCGCAGCTGGTGTTTTCCAAAAGCGGGGAGGATGTCACCGAGCGCATGACGGTCTGGGCCAGTCAGCGCCTGGCGGCCCTGGAAGCCGAGGATCTGTGCGGATTTGTTTTCAAGTCCCGGTCGCCGAGCAGCGGCATGGCGCGGGTCAAGGTCTACGACGCCAACGGCGTGCCGAGCCATAACGGCGTCGGCCTGTTCGCGCGCCTGTTCATGGAACATTTCCCGCTGCTGCCGGTGGAGGAGGATGGCAGGCTGCACGATCCGCGCCTGCGGGAAAATTTCATCGAAGCCATTTTCACCTTCCGGCGCTGGCGTGACTTTCTGGCTGGTGGGCCCGATGCGGCGGGGCTGGTGGATTTTCATGCCCGGCACAAATTGTTGCTCATGTCCCACAGCGTGGAATTGGCGCGGCAGATGGGCCGCTTGACGGCTCGCGCCGGTCAGCTTCCCGAGGCGGAACTGGTTGGTGACTATCAGCAGCTGCTGTTGCGTACGGTGCGTACGCCGGCCACCCCCGCCAAGCACTGCAATGTGCTGCAGCATGCCCTGGGATATTTCAAACGGCAGCTCTCCGGCGACGAAAAGCAGGAGATGCTGCAGCTTGTCGAGCAGTACCGGCACGGCAGCGTACCGCTGGCCGTGCCGCTTACCCTGCTCAACCATTATGTGCGTAAATATCAGCCGCCGTGGCTTGACGAGCAGGTGTACCTGCATCCCCACCCGGTGGAGCTGCACCTGCGCAGCGGGTTGTGACCCGGCGGCCGCCTGTTCAGAGCCTGCACGACAGCGAGGATCAGCGATTCCTTCCGCCGCCACCGCCGCGACCGCCACCCATGCCGCCGCTGCGACCGCCGCCACCACCGCCACCCATGCCGAAATGGCTGGCAACGTTGGGCGCATCGGCCCGCGACAGGCGCCCGGACTTATAGGCCTGTACCGCTTCACGGGCCGTTCCGCTCACGCCGGTGATAACCTGAATGCCGGCGGCTTCGAAGGTGCGGAAGGCGTTGGGACCGCAATTGCCGGTCAGCACCGCGACCACGCCGCGCTCCGCCATCAGCTGCGCGGACTGGATGCCGGCGCCGCCGCCCAGTTCGAGGTTGGGGTTGGGCATCGATTCGCAGGTCAGGCTGTCCGCGTCGATGATCAGAAAATACGGGGCGCGGCCGAACCGTGGGTCGACCGCATCGTCGAGGGTTTGCCCTTGCGAGGTTACCGCGATTTTCATAAAGCGTCTCCTTTGCTTTACAGCTCCTGTTTGAGGTGGTTCCAGATCTGTTGCATGGCTTCAAAGGCCGGACCCCGGCCATATTCGATAACGGTCTTGCCGGCCAGCAGGGCGTCGTTGACCTGTCGGTCGAAGGGGATGCGGGCAATGACTCTGGCGTTGCGTTGCTGCGCGATTTCCTCGATGCGCTGTGCCTGGCCGGCGTGCAGATCCGCCTTGTTGATAACGATCAGCGCGGCAATTTTGAAGTGTTCGGCCAGTTCCAGAACCCGCTCCATATCATGCACGCCGGAGACGGTCGGTTCCGTGACGATCAGGATGCGATCCGCGCCGCTGAGGGAAGCGATTACCGGGCAGCCGGTGCCGGGCGGTCCATCGCCCAGAATGTAATCGTGGCCACCGGCTCTGGCCAGTTCGGCGGCGGTGCGGCGCACCCGCGTGACAAGCCGGCCCGAGTTTTCCTCGGCAATGCCCAGGCGCGCGTGGGCCAGCGGGCCGAAGGGGGTCTCCGAAACATACCAGGTACCGACCACGTTGGGCGCCAGCTTTACCGCCGCGACCGGACAGACCATCTGGCACAGAGCGCAGCCCTCGCAGCCCAGCGTGTCGACCTGAAACACCAGCCCCTGTGCCGAATCGGTTTTTTCCACCGGATGAATGGCGGCGAAGTGGCAGGCTTCGGCGCATTTTCCGCAGCCGATGCAGAGTTGCGCATCGATGACTGCCTTGTCGCCGCCCTCGAATTCGTGGGCCTGGCGGACGGTTGGTTGCAGCAGCAGGTGCAGATCGGCGGCGTCCACGTCGTTGTCCGCCAGCACTTTGTTCTCGACCAGCATGGCCAGCGAGGATACCACCGTGGTCTTGCCCGATCCGCCCTTGCCGCTGATGACGGTGATTTCCTTGAAATTGCTCGTCGAGGGCATTTCAGCGGGGATTTCGCTTGAGGGGCTTACCTCCAGAGGTTCATCCGCGGGCGGCGGGGGTGGCGTGTTTCCGGCGAGGGAGGCGATGGCCGCGTAAATGGACAGCAGATTGCCACGCACTTCCGGGAAGGCATCCACCAGGCTGCCGCCGCCGGCATAGGTTTCGGCATAGGCCCGGTTGAAGGGGATGCGACCCAGCACCGGGACGCCGACCTGTTTTGCGTATTCGCCGATGAGGGCATCGGTGCCATCCGACCGGTTGATGACGATGCCGGTCGGGAGGCCCTTGCGCAGGGCCAGCTGCACGGCCAGTTTAAGATCGTTCAGGCCGAAGGGGGTCGGTTCCGTGACCAGCACCGCGACATCCGCGCCGCTGAGGGTCTCGACCACCGGGCAGGAGGTCCCCGGCGACGCGTCCAGAATGGTGATGGCCCCGGGGCGAACAAGGGTTTTCAGGCGGCGGATGACCGCCGGTGCCATCGCTTCGCCGATGTTGAGGATACCATGGGCAAAAGCATAAGGCTTATGGTCGGGGGCCGCTTCGATGCGGCCGATTTCGATCGGCTGCTCGGTAAATGCGCTGACCGGGCAGACCCACGCGCATACGCCGCAGGCGTGGCACAGTTCGTTGAACAGCAGCACCTTCTGGTTGATAAAGGCCAGGGCGTTGAAACGGCAGGCCTGGGCGCAGCGGCCGCAGCCGATACACAAAGACTCGTTCCATACCGGCTTGTTGGCCTGCACCGGGCTGCGATGGCTGAAATCGGGGCGCACGAACAGGTGATCGTTGGGTTCCTCGACATCGCAGTCGAGCAATTGGACGTCGGCGCCTTTTTGCGCCAGGGCCTGGGCGAGATTGACGGAAAAGGTGGTCTTTCCGGTACCCCCTTTTCCGCTGGCTACGGCAATAATCATCGGTAAATCCTCCAAATAACTTTTTAAGGGGCGAGTTAATTTCGCGAAAAGTCCGTCCCGTCCATGGTGCTGGCTACGGCCGGGCGTGGCTGGATCCTGCTTCGCTTGCCCGGTAATACACTTCGGCCCCGCGCGTTTCGGGCTGGACTCTGGCGTCACGGACCAGCCGGCCAAGGTATTTGGCCACCTCGTTGTCGTGCAGGCCGAAGGTTTGGGCAATCTGCGCGGCGGTGCAGGGCCGGCGAAGAAGCATGGCGTGAATGCTTTCCAGATTGATTTCGAATTTCTTATCGGCGCTGCCATCGAATTCGGCGATCACTTCCGCCCGCGGCTCGAACAGAAGGGACAGGTCCTCCAGTTGTTTGCGGGACAGTGGCATGGCAAAATCCTCAGCCGGAGGCCGCACCGCGGTGTTGAGCTGGATACGGTCCGGCGCGATGGTGGCGGCCAGCGCGGCGATCTTGCGCAGGTCGGCGGGGATCGCGTTCATGCCGCCGACGAGAAAGACTTCGAGCCACAACTGCCCTTTGAATTCGCTGCGAAAACTTTGCAGGCCGCTCAGCAGATCCGCAAAGCGCAATGTGGGGTGGGGGCGGTTGATCCAGCCGCTGAGAGAAGCCTTGACCACATCGGCTTGTGCCGCTGCCTGCCGGACCTTGGGCAGATGCAGCAAGGTGCCGTTGGTCAGCAAAGCCGACGGAATGTCACTATGCTCGCGAAGGTATTGCAGCACCGTGCCGAAGTCCCTGTGCAGGGTCGGTTCTCCGGATCCCGCCAGGCTGATGTAGTCGGCGCTCTGGCCGCTGGCCAGCCAGTCCTGCAATTCCGCCAGAACCTGATCTGTCGGTACATATTCGCGGCGATCCAGGGTGGTGCGGGGCGTGCGGCCCAACTGGCAGAAAACGCAGTTGAGCGAACACGTTTTAAGGGGCGTCAGGTCGACGCCAAGGGAGCGTCCGAAACGGCGCGAGGGAACGGGGCCGAACAGATAGCGGTAGTTTTTCATGTTGTCTTCCCTGCCTGGTGGTGGTCGTCGGTGTGCGTGTGAAGAGCCAGGCGATCATCCAGGAAAGCTGCCAGGGCCGCTTCCGCCCGACCGGTGATGTCGGATAAAACCCGGATACCGTAAGCCTGCAGCAGGATGGCCTGCGGCCGGGAGATGGCGCCGCAGATCAGCACCTCCACTCCCAGTTCGGCCAGCCTGGCGGCCCGGAAATGGGGCAACTCCGGTGGTATCGGACAAGTGTTCATACTTACGACGGTGTGTTGGGCGGTATCCGCTATCAACAGGCTGCGTGCCGCCTCGAACAGCGGTGAAACCCTTTTTTTCCAGATGGTCACGGCGATTTTCATCAGGATTGCCCTCCGTTATTCTTATATAGCAAATGTAATGCCAGGCACAAAACCAGCGAGCGGCGCCTAAAAACAACCGTGAAAACAGATTCTTATGAATGTAGGACGTAGTCGGCAAAAAAGGTAGGGTTGCAATGATGCAATGTTTATTGCCGGGAGGGTCGCTTATATGCGACTCTTGGCCTTAAATGCGGTGGCGACCGTCGGTGTTCGGCAAGGTGAGACCGAGGCGGCGGATTTTTCGGAACAGGGTGCTTTTGTGCATGCCCAGTTCCCGGGCGGCGGCCAGCCGGTTGAAATCGTGGCGCTTCAGGGCGGTGAGAATCATCTGCGCCTCCGTGGCGCGACAGGCGTCGTCGAGGCTGTTGTGAGACGGCGGCGGCGCAATTGTCCGGCGCACTGCTTCGGGCAAAAAACCGGGTTCGATCAGGCCGTCGCCGCACAGCACAAAGGCGTGCTCAATGAAGTTTTCCAGTTCGCGGATATTGCCGGGAAACGGGTAGTTCATGAGCAGGGCCAGGGCATCCTGGCGGATGCCGCCAACCTGTTTGTTGCGCAGCAGGTTGAGGCGCTCGATAAAGACCTCGACCAGCAGCGGAATATCTTCCCTGCGCTGGCGCAGGGGGGGCAGGTCGAGGCGCATCACGTTGATGCGATAGAAAAGATCCCGACGGAAAGCGCCCTGTTCCGCCATCTCGGCCAGGTTGCGATTGGTGGCGGCCAGTACCCGCACGTTGACCGGTATCGGCCCGGTGCTACCGAGGGGCTGGATCTGTCGTTCCTGCAGCACCCGTAGCAGACGTACCTGAAATGCCGGGCTGATATCGCCGATCTCGTCGAGAAGCAGGGTGCCGCCTTCGGCGGTGGCGAACAGGCCCGGTTTGTTCCGGGTGGCATGGGTAAAGGCTCCGGCCTTGTAGCCGAACAGTTCCGATTCCAAAAGCGTGTCGGGAAGGGCGCCGCAGTTGACGGCGACGAAGGGCCGCTTTCGCCGCGGACTCAGATCGTGCAGTGCGCGGGCCAGCAGTTCCTTGCCGGTGCCGGTTTCGCCCTGGATCAGTACGGTGCAGTCGCTTTGTGCCACCTGCGGCAGCAGGGTGAAGATTTTGTGCATGAGGGGGCTGTGGCTGATGATGTCGCCGACACGCCGCCGATCATCGAGTTCCTGCCGCAACTGCTCCACCTGACTCATGTCTCGGAAGGTTTCCACTCCGCCCACCACGGTACCCTGTGCATCCTTGAGCAGGGAGGTTACCACCACCAGTGGAACGCGGCGTTGTTGACGGTTAACGATATAGGTCGAGGAGTCGACAAAGGACTTTCCCCGTTTCATGGTGCGGCGCAGAGCGCAGTCCGCCTCGCACATGTTGGAACGGAAAACCTCCCAGCAATATTTGCCGATGGCGTCCTGGCGGCAGATGCCGGTGATTTTTTCAGCGGCGCGGTTGAAGGAGGTTATGCGCCACTTGTGGTCCACGGTAAACACGCCATCTGAAATGCTCTCAAGGATGATGTCGGTAACATGGCCGTCGAGTTGCGGCGTGGCATTGCTTGACATGGTTTCGAAACCTGTAATAAAGGTGGGTTGCTACGCGCGATCGCCGGGGGCCTTTACGGTCGCGAGCATCCGTTGCAGGGCGGGGGTGGCAGGACGGCCCCATCGATGGCGGCTTTCAGATCCGCGGGCTTGACCGGTTTGGTGAAGATCGCCACCGGATCGAGTGCTCTGGCGCTGTCATACAGCAGGCCGCAGGAATAGCCGGTGATGAAGATGATGTCCCGATGTCCGGCCTGCATCATCTTGCGGGCCGTTTCGATGCCGTTCAGGCTGCCGGCAAGGCTGATGTCCATCAGTACCACATCGACGGGGTCGAGGGCCAGGCTCGCGAGGGCTTTTTCCCCGGTGGCAACCGGGGGGCTGATCTGATATCCCATGGCCTGCAGGGCACTGGCCAGGGCCAGGGCCGTAATGGCTTCGTCCTCCACAAGCAGTATTCTGATTTCCGCTGGCTGTTTCATGGTCTCGTCTGAACCCTGGCAGTTATCCTGAATCTCTGGATGGCTGCGACCCAAAGTCTGATGCTGCCCTCCCAGTATACACGTTTCCGGGGTCGGCATACAAATATGCCTGCCGAGATGAGCCACATCGAACCTGGATTCAACATCGGTCCCTCGGCATGACAGGGGGTTTTCTAGAACGGTTTTCTATTGATTCCGTATACAGGAATAAAATAGACTGACCCTGTATCCTTTGAACATGAGGTATGACTCGAGAAAAAACGAATATTGATTAGTTGGAAATATTTCATCCCAGGTGAATCTGCCCGTCCCTGTCAATCCTAGAAGGCATGCCGCGCTGCCATACGGAGTTTGCATGAGGACCTTCCTGGTCATCGAAGGAGCCGGACACGATCCGGAAATCTTTCGGAAACTTCTTGAAGAACATGGTTACAAGGTAAGCGGAACGACAGAGAGCGCCTGGCAGGTTGAACAGGCCCTCTACGCTTCGGAAAAACGGTATCGCCATTTTTTTGAAAATGCGCCTCTTGGCATTTTCCGTGCCACCCACGAAATGCAGTTGCTGGCCGTTAACCCCGCTTTGGTCCAGATGTTCAAATATGATTCGCAGGATCAAATGATCGCGGATATCAACCGGCATGGTTTTCGGCAAACGCTGTGTGTCGGAGAAGATCCCGGAAAAGAGGTGCTTGCACAGGTGCGACAATCTTCCAGTTGGCAGCAGTTCGAAGTCCGCTACCGATGCCGCGACGGCAGTTTTATCGATTGTAGCGTACGCCTCTGCAAGGTCGATGACTGCCCGGATCAGATTGAGGGATTCATCGAAGATATCACCGAGCGCAGGCAGGCCGACGAAGCGCTGCGTTTTACCCAGTACGTCGTGGACCATACCACCGACCAGGCTTTCTGGATAACCGAGGACGCCAGGGTTTTCTATGCCAACGAGGCAGCCTGTCGCGCCCTTGGCTACAGCCGCGAAGAGCTTGTCGGCATGTCCATTTTCGATTTCGATCCGGCCTATCCCGCCGAGGAATTTTTTCGGCGCTGGAAGCAGGTGCGTACCCTGGGATCCTATACCATCGAATCCGTCCATCGCGCCAGGGACGGCAGGTCCTACCCTGTCGAGGTTCGCGTCAATCATGTCGAGTTTGGCGGCAGGGAGTACCATTGCGTATTCATCACGGACATCACCGAACGCAAGGCAGCCGAACAGAGTCTGCGCCAGAGCAGGGAACGTCTGCGGCAGGTGATGAAAATGCTGCCCATCGCGGCTTACACCACCGACGCACAGGGACGCATCACTTTTTACAACCGTTGTGCCGCCGAACTGTGGGGGCGGCGGCCCGATCCCGACCGGGACCGCTGGAGTGGTGCCTATCGTCTGCGTTATCCCGATGGCAGCCCCATGGTTTGCGCCGAGAGCCCCATGGCCATGACGCTGGAAAAGGGGCGCCGGTTTCAAGGCCAGGAGATGCTTGTCGACCGGGAACAGGGTGGCATGTCGCACGTGATCGCCTACCCCGAACCTTTGTACGATAGTGCCGGCAATCTGATCGGAGCGGTCAACCTGCTGGTCGACATCACCGAACGCAAAACCGCCGAGCAACGCCTCAAGGCCTCACTGGAGGCAAAGGAGGTGCTCCTCAAGGAAATCCATCACCGGGTCAAAAACAACCTCCAGGTGGTCTCGAGTCTGCTGTATCTGCAGTCCCAGAAGATCGAGGATCCGGAGGTCAGGGCGTTGTTTGCCGAAAGCCAGAACCGCATCTGTTCCATGGCCCTGGCCCATGAACAGCTCTATCAGTCCAAAAGCCTGGCCGATATCAGCCTGCGGGAGTATGTGCACAGTCTGGTATCTCACATGCGTCAGGTGAATATGTTGCCCGAGTCACGCATCGAGTGTGAAGTTCTCGTAGCGGATGTGACCGTCGATATCGAAAAAGTCGTGCCCTGCGGTCTGCTGATTGCCGAACTGTTCTCCAATGCCATCAAACATGCCTTCCCCGATGGCCGCCGCGGCATGGTGAGGATCGAAATCAGTTCCCGGCAGCGGGATGTGAAGTTGTCCGTTGCGGATGACGGCGTGGGTCTGCCCGCGGGCTTCGACTACCGCCATACCCAGACTCTGGGATTGCAGCTGGTGTGCGCGCTGGTGGCGCAGCTCGATGGGGATATCTCCCTGGTTGGCGGCGCCGGAACCCGTTTTGACATCATTTTCCCCGTCGGGAGTCCCTGATTCCGAAGGAGCCTGTCACGGTGCAAGCCAGACTGTTGATTGTTGAAGACGAAGCCTTGATCGCGCTGGAAATCAGGGCCCGCCTGCTGCGCATGGGATATGCGGTATGCGGCATTGTCGCCTGTGCCGGGGAAGCACTGCAGTCCGTAGCCAAATGCAAGCCCGATCTGGTGCTCATGGATATCTGCCTCAAGGGTGTGATAAACGGCATCGAGGTAGCCGCTGACATCCGCGAAAAATACGGAATCCCGGTGATTTACCTTACTTCTCACGCCGATGAGGATACTCTGGCGCGCGCCAAAAACACCGCCCCTTACGGTTTTTTGCGCAAGCCTTTCCAGGAACAGGATCTTCGCATCAGCGTCGAGCTGGCTCTGCACAGGTATGCTTTGGACTGCCAGGCGCGGGAAAGCGAAGATAAATTTCGGCTGATTGCCGAGAATATCGACGACGTTTTCTGGCTCAGCACCCCTGATTTTGAAAAACTGGTGTATGTCAGCCCGGCGTATGAAAAGATCTGGGGTCGCAGGCGGGAGGATCTGCATCAGGATCCTTTGTCATTCATGGAGGGGGTCCACCAGGACGATCGCGACACGGTGCGGGCGTTGTTTGGCCAGCCGCCCGCCGAAAGCCTGCAACTGGAATATCGTGTCGTGCGTCCCGACGGTTCCTTGTCGTGGGTACGGGATCGCAGGTTCCCCGTGCTGGATTCCCGGGGGCAGTCTTATCGTCTGGCCGGCGTGGTGACCGATGTCAGTGCGCAGAAACAGGCGCAGACGCAATTGCTTGTGCTGAATCGGCAACTGCAGGAGCAGGCGACTCATGATCCTTTGACCGGCCTGCCCAACCGTCGCCTGCTGGTTGACCGGCTGGAGCAGGCTCTGGCCCTGGCCCGACGTACCGACGGCCATCTCGCCATGCTGTTCATCGATCTCGACGGCTTCAAGGAGATTAACGACCGCTTCGGCCATGTCACCGGTGACCGGGTCCTGGAAGCCATCGGCAAGCGTCTGCACGATCTGCTGCGTTCCACCGACACCGCCGCCCGAATCGGTGGCGACGAGTTCGGCATCCTGCTGGCGAATATCAACGACGACGGGGATGCCGCGCTGGTGGCCCGCAAGATCCTCGACGGGTTGTCGGCACCCCTGGTTCTGCGGGATCGGGAGATCCGGCTTGGCGCCTCCGTTGGCATCTGCCTCTATCCGCAACACGCACGGTCGGCGGACGAACTTATCAGCCGTGCCGATGCCGCCATGTATCAGGTCAAACATGCCGGCAAGGGCGCCTATGCTTTTTATCGCCAACAGACTTTTCCCTGAGAAGTGTTCTTTACGGATCCGGGTCAATATGGCCGGGAAGCTTTTTTTACTGAAAAATTGCGGCATACTTGATTCTGTCTCTGGGTGTGTTGTTTTTACCGTAAATGGAAAGGCCCAGCCGCCGCACCGGCGCCGTGATCGAAAAAAGGGTGCGTCGCGCGGCCCGCAACCCCGGATTCATCGATCTTGAAGCAATCGCTGATTTAATGCGTTGATCGTCCCGGAGGTCCCTATGTGTGCGGGATTTTCCTTGGCGTGACGCTGTGACAGGTGGCAGACAATGCGCGAGAAAAGACATCCAGCCGGGGCCGCGGCTCTGCGGCTGACCCCTCTCAATCGTCTGGCCAGCCTCAAGCTCAAGGCCGCCGGGGTCAGTGAACACCCTGTGGTGCTGCCGGTGTTTCAGCTCATGTCCTGGGGGCTGGCCGATTGTGCGTGTCTGGTTCACGAAGAAACCGCCGATGAACTGGTGCAGCTGGTTTGGCAGCCCGACCAGCGCGCCGCCCTCGATTACCTGCTGGCCAATGTGCCCGGCGGCGCCACGGCTTTTCAGCGCCGGTTGCTGCGCATGCCGCCGCGGGCTGCCGCCCGGGCTCTGCTCGGTGCCTTTGATCTGCGTTTGCGGTCCGATCCCCGCAATCCCTTCCCCTGAACCTCGTATGTTGCCACAAACATAGCCGGTTATAATTCTGGCTTGCGCGCCATCCGGCGGGATCCGGATTATCCGTGACCATGGCACCTTTTTTGGATACCATCACCGCCAGAGCAGTGGGGAGAGGCCTTGCGTTTTGCGGGCGGCACAATAACCTTTTTGGGGAGTGGCAGGTGGCGGAAATTTATCTTGACGGGGTTACGGCACGCATCGGCAAGCATGCCCGGCTGCAGGACATCCATCTTCGCATCGGCAACGGTCAGCATTGGGCCGTGGTGGGTGCCAACGGTTCAGGGAAGTCGGCGCTGGGCAGGCTGTTGTGCGGTGAAATGGAGGTTCTCCGTGGAACCTTGCACCTCGCCGGGAAATCGGTGTGTATCGCGTTTGAAACGGTCGACGAAATTCTTGGAATCGAGCGATACAACGACGACACCGATTTTCTGGACCGGATCGACCAGGGCACTCCGGTGCGGGATTTTATCCTGGAGGGTCGGCCCGAAGCCGCACGGAGACTCGAAGAGCTTGTCGGGCAGCTCGGCCTGGACGGGTTGCTTGACCGTGGCATCCGCTACCTGTCCACAGGCGAAATGCGCAAGGTGTTGATCTGCCGGGCACTGTTGCAGGAGCCGGAGCTGCTGGTGCTTGACGAGCCGTTCGACGGTCTGGATAGCGCTTCCCGTGAGGTTCTGCGCGGGCTGATCACCGCCCTGACGCAACGGGGGCTTTGCATTGTGCTGCTGTTGAACCGTTTCAGTGAAATTCTCCCCTGCCTGACCCATGTGGCCTATATCCGCGACTGCCGCCTTTTCGCTTGCGGCACCCGGGAGCAGATGCTTGCATCCGGAGCGCTGCGGCGGTTGCATGCTTTTCACTACAGCTTGCCGGATCAGCTGCCGCGAGGCGACAAAAAACAGGACTCCGACTCCTGGCCCGGGCGGGGACCGCTGATCGAAATGAAACAGGTGATGGTCCGCTATGATGGCAGATATGTCCTGAACGGTCTTGACTGGACGGTGCTGCCCGGTCAGCACTGGCAGATTTCCGGGCCCAACGGCTCGGGAAAATCGACCCTTCTGAGCCTGATTTCCGGCGACAATCCCCAGGCTTATGCCAATGACATCCGCCTGTTCGGGCGCCAACGGGGCACGGGGGAGAGCATCTGGGACATCAAGCGGCAAATCGGTCTGGTGTCCACCGCTTTCCAGGAAAGTTACCGGGTCGGGGTTACGGTCGAACTGGCCGTTGTTTCCGGGTTTTTCGACAGTATCGGGGTATATGGGCGCTACTCGCGCACGCAGCGGGACATCGCGCTGCAGTGGCTGGAGATCCTGCAGATGGCGGACAAGCGCCACGTGCCGCTGCGCGCTCTGTCCTATGGCGAGCAGCGCCTGGTCCTGCTGGCCCGTGCCATGGTCAAGATGCCGGTCCTGCTGATTCTGGACGAGCCTTGCCAGGGGCTGGACGAAGTCAACCGGGAGATGGTGCTGAAGCTGGTCGATCACCTCGGCGCGGGCGGGCATACCCAGCTTCTTTATGTGACCCACCATCCGGAAGATCGTATTCCCTGCATCCGGCACCGCATGGAGATGGTGGCGGCCGTTGGCGGCGGCTTTACAGCGCGGTTGAGCGAAGCGCCGGCCGGTCCCGTGCCGGAAAAAGCATGATTCGGGCCGATGGCCGTTTTTTCCGGGCCGCCGCTTGCCGTTCGGCAAATCCCGGGCACACTTCTTTTAGGGATCGGGCCGGTTAGCTTGGCGCTTGCTGTGCTGCTGCTTAAAAAGGGGGGACAATGTTCATGGAATCCATACGCGCATTGTTGGGTGACAGCCTGTACGAGTGGTCGCTGCAGATGGGGCATTTGCTGCAGAACCTCTGGAATTCACTGCTGGCATGGCAGATTCTGTGTCTGGTGCTGTTTGTCTGCCTGATCACTACCCGGGGCCGTCGGCCCCGGTAATCGTTACGGAACCAGGGCTTGGCAAAGCGGCTGTGCGATTCACGCAAGGCCGCCGGCATGGCACCGCTCAGGTGAATATCCGGCGGCCTTGGTGCATGCCTCGAGATTTATCCCTGCGTTTTTTCCACCCTGCACAAAAAACCGCGGTTCGATGGCGTGGCGGTAACGGGGTTGCGGCAGGAATCGTCGGTCAGGTTGTTGATGCCGTGCCGTGGATCGACTTCACCCCATCCCCAGCCGATGCAAATGGACCCGACATGCACCCGGTCGCAGAGGTGGGCCTTCATGTAAAGGCTGCCCCTGGGGGTTGTTACCCGCAGCGGGTCGCCGTTGCCGATACCGAGCCGGCAGGCGTCGTCGGGATGCAGGTCGACCACGCCTTCGTTTTCCTGGCGGCGCAGGGAGGGGATATGGTGAAACTGGGAATGGGTGTAACGACTGCTGCGCTCGCCGCTGATAGCAATGAAAGGGTATTCCCGGTGCTGATCGGCAAAGGCCAGGGCCGGGCCGAACCCGTTTTCAAAAGGGGTTGCCGGTTGGCCATGGCGCGCCAGCCGCGGGGAGTGAAATTCGACCTTGCCGGTGGGCGTTGCGAATCCGTTGCGACGGTACTTTTCGAAAGCGACAGGCTCCGTGCGGATGCCCTGCGGATGGCGGCGCAATTGCGCGGTGGTGATGCCCGCCGGTTCCAGCTGGCAGTCGATGGCCTGGTCGACGCTGTGCCAGGGGAATAATCTGTCCAGGTTAAGCCTGCGGCCGAGCTCGAACACGATTTTCCAGTCGGGCCAGCTGTCGCCGACAGGGTCGATCACCTGGTCCTGCAGGCATATCAGATTATGACGCAGGGCGGCCCGGTTGAGCTGGGTTTTTTCAAAGCATCCGCAGGCGGGCAAAACGACATCGGCCAGACGCGTGGTCTGCGTAGGGAACAGATCAATGACCACCAGACAGTCGAGTTTTTGCAACGCCTGGCGCACCCGGCGGGTGTCCGTCATGGTGACGGCCGGGTTGCCGGACTGCACGATGAGCATGCGGATCGGATAGGGCCGTTCTTCGAGGATGGCATCGATCAGGGCGGATTGCGCATGCAGCCCCCAATTGGGGTGGAAACTGCTGAACAGGGGATAGCCGCAGGTGATCGCCGGTAGCTGCGCGGGCAGCTGATCCTGGAGTTGGAGGTTGCGTGTCGGCACCGGCTGAGGCAGCAGGTCCCCGCCGGGGCGGTCGAGGTTGCCGGTCAGGGCGCGCAGCATGCAGACGGCGCGGGTGGCGTCAAAAACCTGCAGCTGCATATCCAGGCCGTTGCCATCGACGATGCAGGCGGGCGCGGTGGTGGCGTACAAGCGCGCGGCAGCGCGGATGGTGGCCGGCTCCAGCCAGGTATCCGCGGCGACAGTTTCGGCGGTGAAAGGCCGTGCGGCACGGCGCAGTTCCTCGAACCCGGTGCACCATTGCGTCACGAAGGCGCGATCATACAGCCCCTCTTCGATGATGGTGCTGATCATGGACATGGCCAGCAGACCGTCGTGGCCGGGCTTGATCTGCAGCCAGATATCGGCCATCTCCGCCAGTGGGGTGCGCAGCGGATCGACAACAATCAGGCGTGCACCCTGCCGTCTTGCCTGCTGAATGGCTTCGAAGGCCGGCGGGCAGGTGTTGCGGTCGTTTTTCCCCCAGATCAGAACGCAGCGCGCATCCTTTGTCTGGGGGATGGTCATGGCGCCGTAGGTGAAATGGTGGGCCATTTCCCTGGCGACATGGCAGACGGACCCGTTGCCGATGATATTGGGTGAACCGAAGGCCTGCATCAGGCGACTGGCATAATCCCAGGGCGCTCCCCAGTCGGCGGCCATGCCGCGCAGCCAGGCCACGGATTGGGGGCCATGACGCTGCCGGATTTTTTCCATCTGCGAGGTGACGGCGCCAAGGGCCTGGTCCCAGTCCGCTTCGCACTGCTGTCCCTTACGGTTCCGGATCAAGGGGACGGTGAGCCGCTCGGGGGCATAGGTGATTTCCACTGCCGCCAGCAGTTTGGGGCAGGAAAGTTGCTGATCGGGGGGCGCGAGTGATTTGCGCTTGACGGCGATGAGCCGGCCGTTTTCCACCTCGGCTTCCACCGGACAACAGGCCGAGCACAGGCGGCAGATGGTATCCTTTTTCATGGCGCGCTCCTTTTCGCAGGCAGGCGTTTCGGTCAGCGCCGGGCCTTGATATAGCAGCTGCGGATCAGCTCGAAATGATTGGCATGGGTACGGATTTTCCACCAGACATGTCCCCGGTTTTCCATGGACCAGCTTTTCCGCAGACCCGGCAGTTCGCCGCGCAGCAATGCTTCGATATTGTCCAGGCCCCGACCGGCAAAGGGCTGGCTGGTTTTGCCCCCCAGCCAGTGACGTTCCTCGGCGGTTTCCAGGGACCAGGAAAAGGGATCCGAAACCAGCACCTGTGCCCCCGTCGAGAGGGCTACGCGGTCCATCTCGGCCAGATGCCGCAGCGGACAGGGCAGCTTGTCGACCAGATTCAGGGAAGCCAGGCAGGAAAAAGTACTCGACCGGAACGGCAGGGCCTGGGCGTCAGCCACCAGAAATTCGACATTGTGGCCATGCCAGGCCGCAGGCAGCCGCAGGGTGGTTTCCCGGACCAGCTGCCCTTCCTCAGGCAGCAGTACCGTCCGTCCTCGTCGAATCAGCAGTTCCCGGGCGGTGCGGATAAAAGATTCGGATTTGTCGATGCCGATGACGAAATCGAACCGGTCGTGGATTTCGAAGGCAAACCTGCCGACGGCCGAACCAATGTCCAGGGCCAGGCCCTGGCCCGGCGCCATCAGTCCGGCCCAGCGGTGGTAGGCGTCGGAGGCTTCGCTGTCGCCGAGCAGGTCGCCGTAATGGCTCCAGAGGTAAGAGGCCAGTGCCCGGGGCGATTCATAACCGGTGCCGGCCTGTTTTGGCGAGGTTGCCGGTGGTTCGAGGTATGCCAGTCCGTCACGGATCGGATAGGCGTGACCGCAGGCTGGGCAGATCAGGTCGCCCTGCAGGATATCTCCCCCGCATTCCTGACGAATCTCCGGGGTGAGGGCGACTTCGGCCGGCCGGCAGGCAGGACAGATCAGAACCTTCAGCAATGGCTTTTTCATGGTTGATGCCTTCGCGAAAAAGATGGAGCAGCATAGCGGCAGACACCACAAAGCACCTGCACCAAATTCCCCTGTGTATAAAAAATACCACAAATTTCCATCATGCCTGTCGCCGGTTGCCATGCCGGCCCTCTTGACAGCTGCACGGGCCTGCCGGCATTATTTTCAACATTATGAACGAGCTGCATATATCCCATCGCACAGCCGCAACCACCGGGGTCGTCGGGCGTTTTGCACCCAGCCCCACGGGCGCGCTGCATTTTGGTTCACTGGTGACGGCGGTAGGCAGCTACTGCTTCGCCAGGCAGGCCGGAGGCCGCTGGCTGGTGCGCATGGAGGACCTGGACGGACCGCGACTGGTACCGGGGGCCGCGGACGAAATACTGCGGACCCTGGAGAGACTGGGGTTGGAGTGGGACGGTGAAATCCTGGTTCAGAGCCGTCGCGTCGAGCGCTACGAGGCTGTTTTGGACCAGTTGCGTCGAAGCGGCCATCTGTTTGCCTGTGCCTGCTCCCGCAAAGAGGTGCTGGCCAGCGCGCCCCATCGCGGCGAGGAGGGGCCGGTCTACGCCGGTACCTGTCGGGATGGCCTGCCGCCAGGGCGTCCGGCGAGAGCCTGGCGCCTGCGCGTGCCGCATTGCACGGTCGGCTTTCACGACTGCCTGCACGGCGAGTACCGGCAGTGCCTGGCGGAGGATGTCGGTGATTTTGTGTTGCGCCGGGCCGATGGCCTGTTTGCCTATCAGCTGGCGGTGGTGGTGGACGATGCCGAAAGCGGCGTTACCCAGGTGGTGCGCGGAGCCGACCTGCTCAGCAGTACGCCCCGGCAGATCTATCTGCACCATTGTCTCGGATTTGCCGTGCCCTGCTATGCGCATCTGCCGCTGGCGCTGGCGCCGGATGGCGAAAAGCTCAGCAAACGCCACGGTGCCGTGAGCCTCGACCGCGACGGCGGCGGAAATCTGATCTGCCAGGCGCTGAGGTTCCTGGGGCAAAATGTGCCGGAGGGTTTGCAAGGCGCTCAGCCTGCGGAGGTGCTGAGCTGGGCGGTGCGGCATTTCGATCGTGCGAAGGTGCCGAGGAGCAGGTAATGAATGCTGCAGAGGCCGGAGCCTGCAGTGGCTCCGGCCTCTGCAGGGATTACCAGTTGGCCGGCAGGTCGAAATAAGTGGTCAGGCCGGTGCGCAGGCTCCAGTTCTCGCTTTTGCTGATGTAGCCGACGGAGCCGCCCAGGTCCCAGGTAAAGCGTCCCAGGCGGGCCTGAATGCCGGCGCGCAGGGCACCGCGGCTGTTGAGCGAATAGGAGCCTTCCATGCCCTCGACGGACACCAGGGCGTCGAGTCGGTCTTCCAGTACCGGGATTCTTACGCCGACGCCATATTTGATCATGTCGTGCTGGCTGCTGCTGCCCGAATGCGGATTGCCGAGAATCGCCAGTCCGGTGTTGACGAACAGGCTGAACAAGGGATAATTGCGCGTGAACAGCGCTTCGATAAAGACATCCGCGTCATCGGTGCCGAAGTCGTTTTTGTCGTCGGCATTGGGCAACTTGGTGGCCAGGCGCAGGGCGATGGCCGGCAGGCGCAGCGATTCCTGCCAGATGCGGACTTTAAGACCCATCGTCAGGTCGCCGCTGCCCCATTTGTCGCCCTGGCCGTCTTCACGCAGATGCAGGTAGCTGTACAGCAGTTGGGCTTCGACGCGTTCAGCGAGACCCAGGGTAAGAGTCAGGGACGGGACCTCGAAAACCCTGCGGTCGCGGTCTTCGCTCTGGAACAGATTGTGCGTGTCGTCGGCGTAGGAGAGGCCGACGCGAAGCTCGGCCCGGTTTTTGGGGAGCAACTGGCCGTCCTGCAGGCCGGTGGGTTCAAGACTGGCGGCCAGGCAGGGGCCGGAAACCATCAGCAGGCAGATACAGGCAAACAAATGTTTGCGGACAAGGGCCAAAAAGGCTTTCATGGGAGAATCCCTCCTTTGAAATTAAAAAAACCTAAATAGATGAGCAATGTAAAGGAATTTAACCCCTTCGCGAGGGTCTGTCAACAATCCCTTGACTGGAGCGCTTTTCTCTGCTCCGATGCCGCCGTGAACAAGGCAAGGCATGGTTCTTGCGGTGGCATCATGTGTTGACCTGGTCGGTGCGATCGCCTGTTTTTCCCTGGTTGGTCTGGACGGCGCTGCGCGCCGTCCGGCAGGTGCGCCGGTGGGTGGGGGAAGAGTCGTTTTTAGATGAAAAACCTATGACGAAAGGCAGGAAAGCTGCTTTTCAGGGAGGAAGGATTTATGGGGCGCACGGGATGGATGATGATACTGTTTCTGCTGACGACGATGGTATCGGTCGGCTGCTCCAGCGGCGTTTACAATGTTCCCAAGGACCAGTACCGATCTCTGGTCAAGACGCTCGGGGTTTTGCCGCTGATTGTGGATGACGGATCGTCGATCCGCCATCCCGAGGCAGCGCAGGTTATCGAGGCGCTGCGGCGGGCCAACGCCGGCAAAGAGGTGGCGCTGGTTGAACTGTTGCGCGAGAAAAAGGCCTACTTCGATGTGCGTGCGGTGCCGGGGCAGCCGGATGAACTGTTGCGCAGCATCGCCGTGTCACGCAAGGCCATGGCCGACAAGGATGGCGGTTATGTTTATCGTTTCCGCCCCGATGCGGTTGCTGAGTTGGCCCGGAGCGCGGCGGTCGATGCCCTGCTGGTGGTCGTTTTCAACGGTGCCCCGAGGCAGGAACGGCGTTGGGATCGCACCCGAATCAATTACCTGGATGCCGTCTATGATAGTATTCTGGTATCCGCGGCGGTGGTGCTGCCCACCGGGGAGATCGTCTGGGAATCCCGCAGTCCGGTCGGAGAACCCTTTTTGAACCTGCAATATCCGGATTTCGACGAGGCCTATTATAACCAGACCGATCAGGTGGCGAAAAAATATATCACGGTGCCGGGCCTGGAGCGGGCCCTGACCACACCGGACAAGAGTTGGCTCGGAAAGAGCCAGTTGCCGGTTCCCTATCACGCATTGTTCAAAAACCTGGCTTCCGGCCTCAAGCCGGGACTGCTGAATCCTTTCGGCAAGCCGGCTGACGAATGATCGTCTGGCTCTGCGGGGCGTCCTTTTTCCGAAAGGGCGCCCCGCAAAACCGAAAGGACAGTGCCTTGAAAAAGCAATTAAGCCATTGACAGTTTGTTTCAAACAAGGTAGATAGAAGCATAATCAGTTCGCTTCTTCAGGACAGAAATCCCATACCAAGATACCTTTCGGAACATCATCCCGTTAAAAAAACAGTTTGCCCGGCAACATAAAAGGAACCAGATTCCCAATATTCGGTGCAACGGCGTGTATGTCGTGTGCCGCATCCATATATAGATAAGGAAAATCGTCCCACCCTTTCTGCAGCTTTTCCAGGATCTGTAACAATCCGCGCGGTTCGGGCGATCGCGGTGACGGGCTCAGGCGGTAAATCCGCCCCATCGGAGCCGGCATGCATGACGGCCGAAGGACAGTTGTGGCCGGCGTGCATTCACAGGAGAAAAAATGAATTTAAAGGAACTTAAGGAAAAGAAGATTACCGATTTGGCGGCTATTGCCAAGGAACTCAAGCTGGACGGCGCCGCCGGTATGCGCAAGCAGGATCTGATCTTCACGATTCTCAACGCGACCGCGGAGAAAAACGGCGCCATTTTTGGTGAAGGGGTGCTGGAAATCCTGCCGGACGGCTTCGGTTTCTTGCGGGCTCCCGATGCCAACTATCTGCCTGGACCCGACGATATCTATGTGTCGCCATCGCAGATCCGGCGCTTCAACCTGCGCACTGGCGATACGGTCGCCGGACAGATACGTCCGCCCAAGGAGGGTGAGCGCTACTTCGCCCTGCTCAAGGTCGCCGAGGTCAACTTCGAAAATCCTGCCATCGCCCGGGACAAGACCCTGTTCGACAACCTGACTCCGCTCTATCCCCAGGAGCGCATCGTTCTGGAGACCACCCCGGACAATCTTTCCATGCGCGTCATGGATCTCGTGACGCCCATCGGCAAGGGCCAGCGCGGCCTCATCGTGGCGCCGCCCCGCACCGGCAAAACCATCCTGCTGCAGAACATCGCCAATTCCATAGCGGTCAATCATCCCGAAGTTTACCTCATTGTCCTGCTTATCGACGAGCGCCCCGAAGAGGTGACGGACATGCAGCGTTCCGTCAAGGGCGAGGTCATTTCCTCCACCTTCGACGAACCGGCCACGCGTCACGTGCAGGTCGCTGAAATGGTCATCGAAAAAGCCCGCCGCCTGGTGGAACACAAGCGCGACGTGGTGATTCTGCTCGACTCCATCACCCGCCTTGCCCGCGCTTATAATACGGTGGTGCCGCCGAGTGGCAAGATTCTGTCCGGCGGGGTCGATTCCAATGCCCTGCACAAACCCAAGCGCTTTTTCGGCGCGGCCCGCAATATCGAGGAGGGCGGCAGCCTGACCATTATCGCCACGGCGCTGGTCGACACCGGCAGCAAGATGGACGAGGTCATTTTCGAGGAGTTCAAGGGGACGGGCAACATGGAGGCGGTGCTTGACCGGCGTCTGGTCGACAAGCGCACCTTTCCGGCCATCGACGCCAACAAGTCCGGTACCCGCCGCGAGGAGCTGCTCGTCGGGCAGACCCAATTGCAGCGTCTGTGGTTGCTGCGCAAGGTGTTGTCCTCCATGAATGTGGTCGACAGTATGGAGTTCCTGCTGGAAAAACTGTCTGCCACCAAGACCAATGAAGAGTTTTTCGATTCCATGAATCAGTAGGGTTTTTGTTCAGAAAAGGCTTGCGATCAGCGGTCTTAAATGGTAAAAAATACGCTTTGCCTTGCAGCGCAATACGCTTTACGTTATCGCCCTGTACCAAGCCAGGGCATCAAGGAGAAAATGCCATGAAAGAAGGAATCCATCCCAAATACGAAGCGGTGGAGATCAAGTGCCACTGCGGCAATGTCATCGAAACCCGGTCGACCAAGTGTGCCGATATCCAGGTTGAGGTCTGCTCCGCCTGCCATCCGTTCTTCACCGGCAAGCAGAAACTTCTCGATACAGCCGGTCGGATTGATCGTTTCCGCAAAAAATACGCCAAAAACGATAAGTAATCGCCGGAGACGGCCCCTCGGGGCCGTTTGTTCATTGCATGCAGGCAGAAGCGGCAGGGGTCGTTTCTGCCCTGTTGCATTTGGGCCTGATGGTTGCCGGCTCGCAGTATGTGCCGCGGTTTCCATGGGCCCGGGTCGGGAAAAATATGCGCGTAAAACTGTTGACACATACTCCCGAACCCGAGCGGCTGGTGGCTGCCGCCGCCCGGCTGTGCTATTCGGCCTCTTCCGTCGAAGACCTGCTGCAGCAGGACGGTGACCGCCGGGAGGCCCTTCTCGCCAAGATTCTTGCCGTCGGTCATCTGTCTACCCTGGAGCATGTTTCCTTCACCTTTGGTGTCGAGGGGATCAGTCGCGCCTGCTCTCATCAGCTGGTGCGTCATCGCCTGGCATCCTATTCCCAGCAGAGCCAGCGCTACGTATCGCACCGGGAGCGGTTCGAGACTGTGACCCCTCCGTCCATCGCCCGGGATCCCGCCCTTGTGGAGATTTTCGAGGCCGCGATGCAGGAAATGCACCGGGTTTATGGCAGATTGATGGAGGCCGGGGTGCCTGCCGAGGATGCTCGCTTCGTGTTGCCAAACGCGGCGGCCACCAAGCTGGTTCTGACCATGAATGCCCGTGAGTTGCTGCATTTTTTCGCCTTGCGCTGCTGCCGGCGGGCCCAGTGGGAAATACGTGACCTGGCGGTGGAGATGCTGCGCCTGGCACGTGGCGCGGCGCCGCGACTGTTCGCCGCGGCCGGTCCCGGCTGCCTGCACGGCGCCTGTCCGGAAGGGGCCATGGGTTGCGGCCAGGCGGATCAGGTGCGCAGGGAATTCGCCGACCTGTAACATTCCGCCATGATCGGACCAAGGCGACAGAAAGCAAAGGTATGTTCAACAAGCTTGAAGAAGTGGAAGACCGGTTCCGTGAGGTCGAAGGGCTGCTGGCCGACCCGGCCGTGGTGTCGCAGCAGAAACGCTTTCTGGATCTGACCCGGGAGCACGCCGAGCTTCTGGAAGTGGTCGAGGCCTATCGCGACTACAAGCGCGTGGGTGAGGAGATCGAAGGCAATCGTGAATTGCTGCAGGACAGCGATCCGGAAATGCGCGATATGGCCCGGGGCGAACTGCCGCAACTGGAGGCGCGGCGGGAGGAACTGGCGAGCCAGCTCAAGGTTCTGCTGTTGCCAAAGGATCCCAATGACGACAAAAACGTCATTCTCGAGATCCGCGCCGGTACCGGCGGCGACGAAGCGGCCCTGTTTGCCGGCGATCTGTTCCGCATGTACGGCCGATTTGCCGAGACACAGGGCTGGAAGGTCGAGACTCTCAGCGTTTCCGAGTCGGAAGCGGGCGGATTCAAGGAAGTCATCGCCATGATCAGTGGCGCCCGGGTCTATTCCCGGCTCAAGTACGAAAGCGGGACCCACCGTGTGCAGCGGGTGCCGGAAACCGAAGCGCAGGGACGAATCCATACTTCCGCCTGTACCGTGGCGGTGCTGCCCGAGGCCGAGGATGTGGATATCGATATCGATCCGGGCGATCTGCGTATCGACGTTTACCGGGCTTCCGGCGCCGGAGGGCAGCACGTCAACAAGACCGAGTCGGCGGTGCGCATTACCCATTTGCCGACGGGAGTGGTCGTTTCCTGCCAGGATGAAAAATCCCAGCACAAAAACAAGGCCAAGGCCATGAAGGTGCTCAGGTCGCGCATTCTCGACCGGATGGTTGCCGACCAGCAGGCGCAGATGGCCGCCGATCGAAAAAGCCAGGTCGGCAGCGGCGACCGCAGTCAGCGCATCCGCACCTACAATTTCCCCCAGGGGCGCTGTACCGATCATCGCATCGGTCTGACTCTTTACCGGCTGGACAGCATTATGCAGGGCAGCCTGACCGAACTCATCGAGCCCCTGACCTTGCATTATCAGAGTGAGGCGATGGCGGCCCAGGAGGCTTGAGCTTGGCGCAAACCTGGACGGTTCTCAAAATTTTGCAATGGACCGCCGATTTTTTTCGTGACAAGGGGATCGAAGGCGGCCGGCGGGATGCCGAACTGCTGCTCGGTGCCTGTCTCGGTCTGGACCGCGTTGGCCTGTACCTGCATTTTGATCGCCCCCTGGAAGCGTCCGAGCTGGCGGCATTTCGTGCTCTGCTGGTGCGCCGGGCCCGCCGGGAGCCGTTGCAGTATATCCTCGGGGAAACGGAATTCTGGTCCCTGCCACTGGCTGTTTCGCCGGCGGTATTGATCCCCCGGCAGGATACCGAGGTTCTGATCGAAGAGGCCTTGCGGGTTGCCACGGGCGGCCGTGTGCTGGATGTCGGCACCGGCAGCGGCGCGATCGCGATTGCCCTGGCCAGTGAGTGGCGCGATGCCCGGGTTGTGGCTCTCGATATCTGCCCGCGGGCTCTGCAGGTGGCTGCGGGCAACGCGCGACGCAACGGTGTCGAGGCGCATATCCGGTTTGTCGAAGCCGACCTGGCGCTGCTGCCGGAGGGGCCGTTTGATCTGATCGTGTCGAACCCGCCGTATATTCCGCGTGCCGATCTGGACGGGCTGATGCCCGAAGTCCGCGACTTCGAACCCCGCCGCGCCCTCGATGGCGGCGACGACGGGCTCGATCCTTACCGGATCCTGGCGGCTCAGGCGGCCGGCCGCCTGGCGCCCGGGGGCTGGCTGCTGGTCGAGGTCGGCATCGGCCAGGCGTGCCATGTTCAGAAACTGTTTGAAGCCGCCGGTCTGCAGGAGAGTTTCTGCCGGGCCGATTATGGCGGTGTGCCGCGGGTGGTGGGGGCGCGACGCGCCACTGGCGGGTGATTTCCGGAACCTGACGGCCCCATTGGCCGATCCTGCAAAATGAAACAAGCGCCCTCTATTTGAACAAAGGTGGTGGCGGATTTGGAAAAAATAATCGTTCATGGTGGAAACCGGCTCAAGGGTGAGGTCCGGGTCAGCGGCGCTAAAAATGCCGCGCTGCCTTTGCTGTTCGCAACCTTGCTCGGTTCCGGACGGCATCAGCTCGAAAATGTCCCGGATCTGCGGGATATCGGCACCGCCGAAAAACTGCTGACCATCCTCGGAGCCGAAGTGACTCGGGACGAAGGTGTGTTCGCGGTCGATGCGACGCGGATTCAGAGCGTCGAGGCACCTTACGATCTGGTCCGCACCATGCGCGCATCGGTGCTGGTGCTCGGGCCGTTGCTGGCACGGCTGGGTCATGCCCGCGTCAGTCTGCCCGGGGGCTGCGCCATCGGTGCCCGCCCCATCAATCTCCATCTCAAGGGTTTCGAGGCCATGGGCGCTCGCATCGATCTCGACCATGGTTACGTGGAGGCCCGCGCCAAGCGTTTGCAGGGCGCCAACATCTATTTCGATTTTCCCACTGTCGGCGGTACCGAAAATCTGCTGATGGCGGCTTGCCTGGCGCGCGGAACGACGGTTCTCGAAAATGCCGCCTGCGAGCCTGAAATCGTTGACCTGGCCGCCGCGCTGACGGCCATGGGGGCCCGTATCGAAGGGGCCGGCACCGATCGCATCATCATTGAAGGGGTCGATGATCTGCAGCCGCTGCGCCATACCGTCATGCCCGACCGCATCGAGGCGGGCACCTTTATGGTTGCCGCTGCCATGACCCGGGGTGACGTGCGTTTGCTGGGGGCGAGGCAAGCCGATCTCGAGGCGCTTGTCAGCAAACTGCAGGAGGCTGGCGCCGAAATCAGCATCGAAGATCATGTCTTGCGTGTGCAGGGCCCGCGACGCATTGCTCCCGTCGATATCAAAACCGGTCCGCACCCCGGCTTCCCGACGGATATGCAGGCGCAGTTCATGGCGTTGATGAGCATCGCCGACGGCACCAGCGTGATAACCGAAAACGTGTTTGAGAACCGCTTCATGCATGTATGCGAATTGCAGCGGCTCGGCGCCGATATCGCCATCGATGGCAAAATGGCAAAGATCAACGGTGTCAAGGGATTGCTTGGCGCCCCGGTCATGGCTACCGATCTGCGGGCCAGCGCCTGTCTGGTGCTGGCCGGCCTGTCCGCGGAAAATACCACGACCGTGTCGCGCATTTACCATCTCGACCGTGGATACGAACGCATCGAGGACAAGTTCCGCGCTCTCGGTGCGCGGATTGAACGGGTAAAGGCGTAACTGCTGTCCGTTGTCCCTGGTCCGTGGTTCGTCGCAAAAGACCATGCCGCTGCTCGATGATGAAACATCGTCCGCGGTAAATTGTCTGCCGGCACCTCGATCGCGACAGTGGACGACGAACCATGGACAACTGACAAAGGACGAATGAATTATGAGCGATTACATAACGTTTGCCCTGCCCAAGGGGCGCATCATGCAGGACTCCATGGAGTTGTTCGCCAAAATCGGCATCACCTGCCCTGAAATGCAGGGCGATAGCCGCAAACTGGTGTTCGAGAATCCCGAGACCAAATTCCGCTTCATGGCGGTGCGGGCCACCGATGTGCCGACCTATGTCGAATACGGTTGTGCCGATCTCGGGGTGGTGGGCAAGGATACCCTGCTGGAGCAGGGCAAGGACCTCTACGAGCCTCTCGATCTGAAGTTCGGCTATTGCCGTCTGGTGGTGGCCGAGCCCGGAGAGCTGTTGCGCGATGAGGATCCTGCCAGTTGGTCCAATATCCGCGTGGCGACCAAGTATCCCAATGTCACCGAACGGTTTTTCGCCGGGCGCGGCGTGCAGGTCGAACTCATCAAGCTTTACGGCTCTATCGAACTGGCGCCCCTCGTCGGTTTGGCGGAGCGTATCGTCGATCTGGTTTCGACGGGAGCGACCATGCGTGAAAACGGTCTGGTGGAAGTGGAGACCATTGCCGAAATCACCAGTCGCCTGATCGTGAACCGCGCCAGCCTCAAGACCAAGCATCAGCGTATTACCCGCATTATCCAGGATCTGGAAAAGGTTCTGGCAGCGGAATCCGCCAACGGTTGAGGAGCGAGCCATGATGCGATTGCTGTCATTTGACGATGCCGGATTCGAATCCGCCCTCGGTGCGATTGTCGCGCGGGGGGAAAAGCCCCCCGAGGGGGTCGAGGAGACCGTGCGGGAAATTCTGGAGGCGGTACGGTTGCGCAAAGATGCAGCGCTGCTCGAATATACCGCCCGTTTCGACGGCATGAATCTTACCCCCGCCGGGCTGGAAGTTTCACCCGCCGAGATCGACGCGGCGCTGGCCGCTGTCGACACGGTATCGCTGCAGGCGCTGCAACTGGCCGCCGATCGTATCGCTGCCTTCCATCGTCGCCAGAAAACCGAAACATGGTTGACCACCGACGAGCAGGACGTCGTGCTGGGCCAGATGGTGCAGCCCCTGGAACGGGTCGGGATCTATGTGCCTGGCGGTAAGGCCAGTTACCCCTCCTCGGTACTGATGAACGCCATTCCCGCCAAGGTTGCCGGCGTGGAAGAGGTTGTCATGGTGGTGCCGATGCCGCGCGGGGAAGTCAATCCCCATGTGCTGGCGGCGGCGCATCTGGCCGGCGTCGACCGTATTTTTAAAATCGGTGGCGCCCAGGCGGTTGCCGCGCTGGCCTACGGCACCGAGACCGTACCGCGGGTCGACAAGATCACCGGCCCGGGTAACATCTATGTCGCCACTGCTAAAAAAATGGTATTCGGCCAGGTCGACATCGACATGATCGCCGGGCCGAGCGAAATACTGGTGATCAATGACGGCAGCGGCAGCCCGGAGCATATTGCCGTCGACCTGCTGTCCCAGGCCGAGCACGACGAATTGGCGGCCGCTATTCTGGTGACCACCGATGCCGGTTTCGGCCGCCGTGTGCAGCAGGCCGTGGAGGAGCATCTGTCCACCCTGCAGCGGGCCGCCATCGCGCGCCGTTCCATCGAAGATTTCGGCGCCATCCTGATCGCCAGGGATCTGGACGAAGCGGTGGCGCTGAGCAACCGCATCGCTCCGGAGCATCTGGAGTTGGCGGTAAGCGATGCCTTTTCCCTGCTGCCGAAAATCCGCCATGCGGGCGCCATTTTTATGGGGCACCACTGCCCCGAAGCGGCAGGCGATTATCTGGCCGGCCCCAACCATACCCTGCCGACCGGCGGCACGGCGCGTTTCTTCTCGCCACTGGGCGTGGACGACTTCGTCAAGAAATCGAGCATTATCTCTTTTTCCCGGGCGGGGCTGCGGCGGCTGGGTCCAGCCATCGTGCATCTGGCCGGGTTGGAGGGGCTCGAAGCCCATGGGCGTTCGGTCAGCATTCGCCTCAGCGATCTCTAGTTCCCGTCCTTGTGGGCGGGCCTTTCACAGCCTGTGTCAACCATCTGCTGGCAAGGGGGTTAGCCATGTCTCGCAGCGCCACCATCGATCGACAGACCGGGGAGACCAACATCCATTTGAGCCTGACCCTCGACGGCCGGGGGGAAAGCCGTATCGACACGCCGGTTCCCTTTATGAACCACATGCTGACGTTGCTGTCCCGTCACGGTTTTTTCGACCTGACGGTTGCGGCCGAAGGCGATATCGAGGTCGACGACCACCACTCGGTGGAAGACCTGGGGATCTGTCTCGGGCAGGCGTTCGCCGCGGCCCTCGGCGATAAACGGGGCATCCGCCGTTACGGTGCCGCGACTGTCCCCATGGACGAGACCCTGGCCTCGGTGTGCCTCGATTTTTCGGGACGGGCCTGCCTGGTCTACAACATGGATCTTCCCAAAGCCAAGCTCGGTACCTTCGACGTGGAACTGGTCGAGGAGTTTTTTACCGCATTCTGTAACCACGCCGGGGCCAACGTGCACGTCAATCTGGTCTACGGCCGTAATCTGCACCACATGATCGAAGGCGTTTTCAAGGCCTTCGCGCGGGCATTGGACGAGGCTACCGGTGTCGATCCCCGCATCGAAGGGGTGCTGTCCACCAAAGGAAAGCTGTAACGGATGATTGTGATTGTCGATTACGGGATGGGCAATCTGCGCAGCGTGCAGAAAGGCTTCGAAAAGGTCGGCTTCGAGGCCCGGGTGACGGACGATCCGGCGGTCGTGGCCAGGGCCGACAGGCTGGTGCTGCCCGGCGTAGGCGCGTTTCGCGATTGCATGGACCAATTAACCAGCGGCGGCTTCGTCGAGCCGATTCTGCGGCATGTGGAATCCGGTCGGCCGTTCCTCGGCATCTGTCTGGGGCTGCAGTTGCTGTTTACCGAAAGCGAGGAGTTCGGCCATCACAAGGGGTTGAACATCGTCCCCGGACGGGTGGTGCGCTTCCCGGGGGACATGCGCTGCCGAAGCGAGGTGCTCAAGGTGCCGCACATGGGCTGGAACCAGATCGATATCCGCCGTCCGGCCCCTATTTTCAACGGGATCGAAAACGGCGAGTCGGTCTATTTCGTGCATTCCTATTATGTCGTGCCCGAGGATGACTCGGTGGTTGCCGCAACCACCGACTACGGTCGCACCTTTTGTACCGCCATCTGGCGGGACAACCTCATGGCGACCCAGTTTCACCCCGAAAAGAGCCAGCGGGTCGGCTTGAAAATCCTCAAAAACTTCGGAGAGTTATAATGATTGTCATCCCGGCTATCGATTTGAAGGAAGGGCGCTGCGTACGTCTCGAGCAGGGCCTTATGGAGAAGGATACGGTCTACAGCGACGATCCCGGCGCCCAGGCCCGCAGCTGGCAGGAGCAGGGCGGCGAATTGCTGCACATCGTCGATCTCGACGGCGCTTTTGCCGGCGTGCCGCGCAATCGTGACGCTATTCGCGCCATTGTCGACGCGGTTTCCATCCCCACCGAACTGGGAGGAGGGATCCGCGACCTGGCGACCATCGAGGCCTACCTGAAGCTCGGTATCGATCGGGTGATCCTCGGCACGGTCGCCAAGGAAAACCCGGATCTGGTGCGCGAGGCCTGCCGCCTGTTTTCCGGGCACATTGTGGTCGGCATCGATGCCCGCGACGGCTTGGTGGCGGTGCGCGGCTGGGCCGACGTGACCGAAAAACTGGCCAGCGAACTGGCCAGGGAGATGGAGGGCTTCGGCGTCGAGGCGATCATTTATACCGATATCTCCCGCGACGGCATGATGGGCGGTCCCAATCTGGAGGCGACCCGCGCCCTGGCCGAATCGATTGAGATCCCCGTTATCGCATCCGGGGGCGTGTCCTGTCTCGACGATATCGCGCGCCTGATGACCATTGAAAAGTACGGCGTGAGCGGCGTGATTACCGGCAAGGCTCTCTACACCGGCAGCCTCGATCTGCGCGAAGCCGTGGCGCTGACCAAGGGTAAAGCCTGATTCCGCGCCGATTTTGAGGATTCCGACAAAGCCTGCAATTTTGATCTTTGCCTATAAATTGAATCTTTACCGTGGAGAGCGCTGAGTCCACGGAGACGGGTCTTTGGTTTGAATGCTTCCTTTGCGACCTCAGTGGTCTCCGCGGTGCAAAATCCGGTTTTTCCCGGTTTTTGATCCAATTAATTAACCCGCAGCCCTTGTAATCGGGCCGCGGCGTTCTTATCTTGTGAAGGGCGAGTCATGCTGACGAAACGTATTATCCCCTGTCTCGATGTCAAGGACGGGCGGGTGGTCAAGGGAGTGCAGTTCCTCGAACTGCGCGATGCCGGCGACCCGGTTGAGGCCGCCGAAGCCTACGATGCCCAGGGCGCCGACGAACTGACCTTTCTCGACATCACCGCCTCCAGCGACAAGCGCAATATCATTCTCGATGTGGTGGCGCGCACCGCGGAGCGGGTGTTCATGCCCCTGACCGTCGGTGGCGGCATCCGTACCATCGACGATATCCGCAACCTGCTCAACGCCGGGGCCGACAAGGTATCCATCAATACGGAAGCGGTCAACAACCCCGCCTTCGTCAAGGAGGCGGCAGAGCGTTTCGGATCCCAATGCATCGTGGTGGCCATCGATGCCCGACGCGTTGCCGGCAGCGATCCGCAGCGCTGGGAAGTCTATATTCATGGTGGCCGCACGCCGACCGGCATCGATGCCATGGAGTGGGCGATGCGCATGGAGGCTTACGGCGCCGGCGAAATCCTGCTGACGTCCATGGACAAGGACGGCACCAGGGACGGCTACGATATTCCTCTGACCCGTGGCATCAGCGATCTGGTGAGTATCCCGGTCATCGCCTCCGGGGGCGTCGGCAATCTGGAGCATATCCATCAGGGACTGACCGAAGGCGGTGCCAGTGCTGCCCTCGCCGCCAGTATTTTTCACTTCCGCGAGTACACGATCCGCGAATGCAAGGAATATCTGCAGCAGCGCGGCGTGGCGGCGCGGCTGTAAGTGGGCGCTACGGCCGGGAGACAGAACCATGACCGATCAGAACAACATCACCTACGATGCCGCAGGACTCATCCCCGCGGTGGTGCGCTGCGCCGCCAGCGGCGAAGTGCTGATGCTTTCGCAGCTCAATGACCAGGCCCTGCGGCTGAGCCTGGAAACCGGCCTGCTGCATCGCTACTCGCGTTCCAGAAAGGCGCTGGTGGGTCCCGATGCCGGCAACGCCCAGCGGGTGAAGGAGATCCGCCTGAGCTGCTCCGGTGACAGCCTGCTGGTGTCGGTGGAGCAGGATGGCGAATCGCGCCATTGTTTCAAGACCGTGATTTTCGGACAGCAAGGCTCTCTGGCCGCGCCCCGGGGCGATATCCTGGAGCAGGTTTACCGGGTGGTGCTGGAGCGACGCGACAACCCGTCGCAGAAGTCCTATGTGGCTTCCCTGTTTGCCAAGGGCCTTGACAAGATTCTCGGCAAAATCGGCGAGGAAGCCACCGAGACCGCGGTGGCCGGCAAGGGTGGCAGCGCCGACGAAGTGGTTTACGAAGTCGCCGATCTGTTTTTTCACGTACTGGTACTGCTCGGTTATTACGATTTGCCGCCGGAGCGCGTCTATGCCGAATTGCGGCGGCGGTTCGGCCTGTCCGGCATCGAGGAAAAGGCCAGCCGCAAGGGGTGAAACACATCTTGCGCGCGGGCCGTGGCGGCAGGTGTGTGAGTCGAGGTCCCGAAATTGCCGGTTTCCGTTGACGTTTTTCATAAAAGGTGGGTCAGCATGAGTCTCAAACAACAGCTTAGCGATGCCATGAAATCAGCCATGAAGGCCAAGGACAGTCTGCGTCTCACAACCGTGCGCATGGTACTGGCGGCGGTCAAAAACCGCGAGATCGAGCAGCGCGGCGAGCTGGCCGACGAAGAGGTGGTCGGTGTCCTGTCTTCCCTGGTCAAACAGCGCAAGGAGTCGGTGCAGCTTTACAGGGAAGGCGGCCGCGCCGAATTGGCCGAAAAGGAAGAAGCCGAGTTGGCCATTCTGCAGGAATTCCTGCCGGCACCCCTCGCTGTTGAGGAAATCGCCTCCCTGATCGAACGGGCAGTGGCCGAGACCGGAGCCGCAGGCCCCCGCGACATGGGCAAGGTGATGAAGATCGTTTCCGCCGAAACCCGCGGCCGCGCCGACGGCAAGCTGGTCAGCGACATGGTCAGGGAGCGCCTCGCCCACGGATAATGCCTATGGAGGGTGTCGCATGAATGTTGTCGATATGGCCATACTCGCCGTTCTGGGCCTGTTCCTCGTCAAGGGGCTGGTGCGGGGCCTGCTCAAGGAACTCTGTTCCCTGCTCGGCCTGTTCGGCGGGTTGGCGGTCGCCATGCGGTTTCATCCCTACCTGGCTGAAGGCTTGCTCAAAACCTTTTCCATGCCGCGTCAGCTGGGCGTGATTATCGCGTTTGTCGCCCTGTTTTTACTGACGGCCTTGATTTTTGCGATAATCGGGTTTATTCTGTCACGTTTCGTCAAGTTGCTTTTTCTCGGAGGCTTCAACAGGGTTGCCGGTGGCCTGTTCGGACTGCTGCAGGGTGGAGCGATATTGATTCTGGTTCTGTACGGGCTGAGTCGCAGCCCGCTTCCCGAATCCGTGCAAAAACCCATGCTTCAGTCACGTCTGGCGCCGCCCCTTGTTGAAATGGGCGCCTCCCTGTTCCGCTACGGCGGGCCGGCCGATTCCGCGTCGGGAAGCAAGTCCTGAAACATTATGCAGGTCCATGGAGTTGATGAGCGAAGAAACCCTGCGGGTTCTCGAATACGATAAAGTTGTCCGACTGCTGGCCGGCCATGCCGTCACCGAGCCGGGACAGGAGCGGATTCTGGCTCTGCATCCGCTCGATAATCCGGCCCAGGTGATCGAAGCGCTGGCGGAGGTTGCCGAAATGGCGGCGCTTGTCGAGCAGCAGGGACGTCCACCCCTGGGTGGTTGTCGTGATCTGCGCCGCAGTTTGCGACGGCTGCATGCGGACGGCAGCTGGCTGCCGGCCGAAGATCTGCTGGCCGTACTGTCTTCAGTGGAAGCCGCGGCTGCTTGCCGTGGCTATTTTGCCGGGCAGTCCCGTGCTCCGAAACTGGGGCTGCTGGCTGCGGGGCTGGCGGCCTGCAACGCTCTGCAGCGGGAAATCCGCGCCAGTATCGGTAGTCACGGTGAAATTCTGGATAGCGCTTCCTTCGAACTCGGCGATCTGCGCCAGTCATCTCGGCAGTTGCGTGCCCGCATTCGCCGCAAACTCGAAGACATGCTGCATGCCGAAGCATTCAACGGCGTTTTTCAGGATACCATCGTCACCGAGCGCAACGGCCGTTATGTAGTACCGGTGCGTGCCGATCACCGTGGCCGCATCAAGGGGCTGATTCACGACGAGTCGGCCAGCGGACAGACCCTGTTTGTCGAACCGAACAGCGTGCTGGAGTGGAACAACGAACTGCAGGCGCTGCAGCGCGCCGAACAGCGGGAAGAAGAGCGCATTCTGCGGCGCCTGTCCGCCCTGGTGCGGGATCAGCGTGGGCCGCTGGAACACAACCAGAACTTGCTGGCGCTCTTCGATCTGCGGGGGGCGGCCGCCAGGTTCGGGCAGATGTGCGGCGCGGTCGTACCGCAAATCGTCGACCAGCCGCTGCTCGACCTGCGTGCCGCGCGGCATCCGTTACTGATGATCGGGCCGCATGGGGAGATCGATGCGGCCAGGGCTGTTCCGGTTGATCTGAAGCTCGGCCGGGATCGTCAGGTTCTGGTGATCAGCGGACCCAACACCGGTGGCAAGAGTGTTGCCCTGAAAACCATCGGTCTGCTGGTGCTCATGGTGCGCTCCGGCCTGCCGGTTCCCTGCGATGCGGACAGCCGGCTGTTTCTGTTTTCGTCGGTGCATGCCGATATTGGCGACGAGCAGAGTATCGAGCAGCAGCTTTCCACTTTTTCCGGGCATCTTGCCCGCCTGCGCCGGATTCTCGAGGCGGCGGGTCCCGGTACCCTGGTGTTGCTGGACGAGCTCGGTACAGGCACCGATCCCGCCGAGGGCGGTGCTCTGGCCATGGCCATCCTGGACCATCTGCGGAATGCGGGGGTGCGTGCGGTGGCCACGACCCATCTGAACCTGATCAAAGGCTATGCCGCCACCCGGGACGGCGTGGAAAATGCAGCGGTTGAATTCGATCCTGTCACGCTGCGGCCGACCTATCGATTGCATTACGGCATCCCCGGTGCTAGCCAGGCCTTTACCATCGCCCGTCGTCTCGGTTTGCCTGACGAAATCATGCGGTGCGCCGAGGATTACCTCGGAGACGGCGAAAAGGCCGGGCTGGAGCTGATGGAAAGGATCAATGCCCGGCAGCACACCCTCGAACAGGAACTGGCCGAAGCCCGAAAATTGCGGGCGCGAGCCGAGCAGGAGCGGGCGCGGCGCAAAAAACTGCTGGATGATTTCGAGGCACAACGGCAGGCGCTGCTGGAAAAAGCCCGGCGTCGCGGCGATCAGCTGGTGCGCGATGCCGAACGCAAGATCAGGGATTTGCTGCAGCAGGCCCGGGAAACCGGACAGCAGGTGCCAGAGCAGGCCCGGTTGACCACCGAGATGCGCGCCGTGCGCGACGATCTGCATCGGGCGCAACCCGTGCCGCCGCACCGGGACCGTGCCCCGAAGTCGGTGACCGTCGGAGAGCTGGTACGCATCCCCACACTGCGCGCCGAAGGCGAAGTGGTGCGGGTACAGGGCGACGCCATCGAGATGACCGTGCAGGGCAAAAAGCTGCGCCTGCCGCTGGCGTCGCTGGAGGCCTTTCGTCCACGGCGGTTCGCGGTTCGTCAGAGTGGCGGCGCGGTGCGCGGCAGGGTGCAGCGTGATGCATTCAGCCCGCGTCTGATGCTGGTCGGCAAGCGGGTCGACGAGGCTTTGCCGCTGCTGGAGCGGTTTGTGGATGATGCTCTGCTGCATGGCATGCCGGAACTGGAAATCGTGCACGGCTCCGGTGAAGGGGTGCTGCGCAAGGTGGTGCGGGAATTTCTCGCCGAACATCGCGAAGTGGCGGGATTCCATGCGGCGGCCGTCGGGCAGGGCGGCGACAACGTGACGCTGGTGCAGTTGAGAAAGACATGACGGGCAGAATCGCGGAGGACAAGGTTGAGCAAATCCGCACGCGGGCCGATATCGTCGAGGTGATCTCGGATTACGTTTCGCTGAAACGTTCCGGCCGCAATCACGTCGGCCTGTGTCCGTTTCATGCGGAAAAGACGCCGTCTTTCAACGTCAATGCCGACCGGCAGATTTATCATTGTTTCGGTTGCGGTGTCGGCGGCGACGTGTTTGCCTTCCTGATGAATATCGAGGGTCTGAATTTCCCTGACGCCGTGCGGCGTCTCGGCGAACGTTACGGGATCGAGGTCGAGGAAGAGCAGGTTACTCCGGAGGAGGAGCGGCGGCGCGAAGAACGTGAACGGATGTTGCGGGTCGTTGAAGTGGCCTGTGATTTTTACCATCGGCTGCTGGTGGAAGATCCCCAGGGCAAGCCGGCCCGTGACTATTTGCGCCAGCGCGGATTCGATGGCGAGTTGGCCCGGCAGTTCCGCCTCGGATGGGCGCCCGGGGGGTGGGAAGCGCTGGCGAAGCACCTGCGAGCGAAGGGTTTTGATCCGGTCTGGGCACGGGACCGGCTCGGTCTGATCCGTGCCAGTCATGAACAGGGACGAGGCGATTACGATCTGTTCCGGGCCCGGCTGCTGTTTCCGATTTTCGACGAGCGAGGTCGGGCCGTGGCCTTCGGCGGACGTCTTCTGCAGGGCAGCGGGCCCAAATATATCAATTCCCCTGAATCGCCTATTTACCATAAAAGCCGGGTCCTGTACGGACTCTGCCAGGCGCGGGACGCCATGCGCCAAAGCGGTGACGCTATCGTGGTGGAGGGCTATTTCGATCAGATGGCCCTGTATCGGGCGGGGTTCTGCAATGCCGTGGCCACCTGCGGTACGGCTCTGACCGCGGAGCATGTACGGTTGCTCAAGCGTTTCGCCGACCGTGTGCTGCTATTGTTTGATCAGGATGATGCCGGTCGCAAGGCGACCGTTCGCGCCATGGACGTGCTGTTGCCCGAAGGGCTTCAGACCATGGTGGTGACCCTGGATGCCGGTGAGGATCCTGATTCCTTTCTGTGCAAGCACGATGCGGATGACATGCGCGAACGGCTGGCGGCGGCACGTCCGGCGCTGGAAATGTTCATGGCCCAGACCCTGGAGGAGCACGGGGCCGGGATCGAAAACCGGGCCAGGGCGGTGGAAAAGATTCTCGCCAGACTGCGACTGTTGCCGGGCGACATCGAAAGGGACCTTTATCTGAAGGAGCTGGCCTCCCGAACCGGGCTGGATGAAGCGCTGCTGCGTCGCAAGGTGCGACCCGTGGCGCAGCCCAGCGTGCCGCCGCGCGTCTCAGTGGTCACCGCGCGGCCACCGGCGGCGGTAGATTCCCGGGCGGTTGCGGCGGCGCCGAGCGTGGCGCTCAAGGCGCAGCGGATTCTGCTGCGGCTGCTGCTCAGTTACGAGGTGGCCCGGGACGAAGCCCGGCGCATCGGGATCGATGAGTTGTTCGATGCGGGGGATATGCACCTGCTTGCCGAACGGGCCGTCGCCCTTCCGGCGGAAAACGCTCCGCTCGAGGAAAAAATGCGAATTGATGACCTGGACGCGACCCAGCAGGGGCTGCTTTCGGGTATCCTGATAGAAGACGAAGGACTGTATGCGGAAAATTCCGACGAGCTTTTCCAGCAGTGCCGCGAAACGGTGAAGAAAGAGCGCATGAAGCAGCGGTTACAGCAACTGCAGGGGCTGATGCGCGAGGCCGAAAGAGGTCAGGATTTCAGTGGACTGGCAAACTGGCAGCGTGAATTTCAGGAATTGACGCGCAGACTCAAAGGGTAATTTTCCAAATCGGTACTTAACAAACCGATGACTTCCAATATTTGCAGGAAGTCCAGAGGAGAACATCGAGAATGGCCAAGAAGCATGGCATGGAAGAAGTGCAGCAGCTTATCGATATGGGCAAGGAAAAAGGTTACCTTACCTATGATGAGGTGAACGATTATCTTCCGGAAAGCGTTGTTTCTTCCGACCAGCTGGACGATGTCATGAGCCTGTTCGGGGAAATGGACATCGAGGTGGTCGATTCGGAGCAAAAGGTGTCTCTGCCCCAGACCCAGGGGGAAGGTGATGAAGAAGGCGGCGAATCCGGAGAGGAAGAGGAAACCGAATACGAAGCCGGGACCCTGGGACGGACCAGCGATCCGGTGCGCATGTATCTGCGCGAGATGGGACAGGTTTCCCTGTTGACCCGTGAGGGCGAAGTCGAGATTGCCAAGCGCATCGAGGAAGGTGAGGCGCTGGTTGCCAGAGTGATCATGAAGACGCCCATCGCCTTTCGCGAAGTGATCCGCCTGGGTGAAAAACTCGCCAGGGAACAGATTGGCGTGGCCGAGATCACCAAGGAGTACGAAGAGGAAGAGGGCGCCGATGCCGAAGGGGTGCAGCGGGAGCGCATTCTGGGGCTGGTGGAAAAGATCCGTCAGCATAACGAGCAGCTCATGGAGCTGCGCCAGCGGCTGGCTGACTGTGGGGACCGTCAGCAACGCAACGCACTGCGTACCCAGATCGGAGATATCAAGCTCGTCATCAGCGAGTTGATGCGTGAAATCCGCCTGAAGGACTTTCAGGTTGACAAGATTGTCGACCGACTCAAGGAGATGGCGCAGCAGGTCAAGAAAGGACTTTCCGAGGTGCAGGCCTGCGAGGATGAGCTTAAGCAGCCTCACAAGGAAATCAAGCGGTTGCTGCGGCGCATGCGCAAAAGCGACGAGGAAGCGCACCGCATCTCGCAGGAGCTGAATGTCCCCGTCGATACCCTGCTTTCGGTGGAAAAGCGTCTCAAGGGCGCGCAGCGCAAGTTCAACCGTGTCGAGGAGGAATCAGGTTTCGCACCGGAGGAGCTGCTGGAGTCCCTCAAGGAAGTGCAGAAGGGCGAGTGGCGCGCCAAGGCGGCCAAGAGCGAACTGGTCGAGGCCAACTTGCGGCTGGTGGTTTCCATCGCCAAGAAATACACCAATCGCGGCTTGCAGTTTCTGGATCTGATTCAGGAAGGCAACATCGGCCTGATGAAAGCCGTCGACAAGTTCGAATATCAGCGCGGTTACAAATTTTCCACCTATGCGACCTGGTGGATCAGGCAGGCCATTACCCGCGCCATTGCCGATCAGGCGCGCACCATCCGCATCCCGGTGCATATGATTGAAACCATCAACAAACTGATCCGTACCAGCCGTCAACTGGTGCAGGAGATGGGGCGTGAACCGGTGCCCGAGGAAATTGCCGAGCGCATGGAATTGCCGCTGGAAAAGGTGCGGCGGGTTCTCAAGATCGCCAAGGAGCCGATCAGCCTCGAAACGCCCATCGGTGAGGAAGAGGATTCTTCCCTGGGGGATTTTATCGAGGACAAGGGCGTGGTGTCGCCGCTGGAGGCGGTCATCAAGAGCAACCTGTCGGATCAGACGGCGCGGGTGCTGGCATCGCTGACACCGCGGGAAGAGAAGGTTCTGCGCATGCGGTTCGGTATCGGCGAAAAATCCGATCATACCCTGGAAGAGGTCGGGCAGGACTTCGCCGTTACCCGTGAACGCATTCGCCAGATCGAGGCCAAGGCGCTGCGCAAACTGCGTCACCCCAGCCGCGCCAAGCGGCTGAAGAGTTTCGTGGAAACCACTTGACACGATGAATCCGAAATTTTAAACTGATGGACTGTTCCGGGCCTATAGCTCAGTTGGTAGAGCCACCGGCTCATAACCGGTTGGTCCCAGGTTCGAATCCTGGTGGGCCCACCACTCGGATGGGTGATGAGGCGAGAACTCACGAATACATACAGTACCACCCCTGCTACCGAAGAGTGCAACGATAGAGTTGCACTCTTCTTTTTTCAAACTGGCTGCTTATGAAGGAACGCACCGTTCGCGTACAAGATCTGCTTGGCTTGCTGAACCGCCTGTATCCGCCGGCCCTGGCCGAAAGCTGGGACAATGTCGGCCTGCAGGCCGGGGATCCCGCAGCCCCGGTGCGTCGCGTCCTGGTCTGTCTGGATGTCTGTGAAGCGGCTCTGGATCGGGCGTTGCAGGCCGGAGTCCAGGTCATTGTCAGCCACCACCCGGCGATCTTCCAGCCCTTGAAACGCATCAGCGCCGCCGATGAAACCGGGCGCCTGCTGATGCGGGCGATTCGTGAAGGGGTTGCCATTATCAGCGCCCACACCAATCTCGATTGCGCGACAAACGGTCTCAACGATTGGCTCGCTGCGATTCTCGGCATCGAAAAAACCACGCCGCTGAAAGCCTGCGGCGGCACCCTGTTCAAGCTCGCGGTTTACGTTCCCAGAGGCTACGAGGAACGGGTGGCCTCGGCGCTTTTCGAGGCCGGCGCCGGAACCGTCGGCGATTACGACCGCTGTTCCTTCCGCGTTGATGGCACCGGCACTTTTCGCTCCGGACAGGACTGCCGGCCATTTATCGGCCAACCGGGCAGCATGGAGCAGGTCGCCGAGGTTCGCATCGAAACCGTTCTGACGCCCGAGGTGCAGGCCCGTGCCATTCAGCGCATGCTCAAGGCCCATCCCTACGAGGAGGTGGCCTACGATCTGGTGCCGCTGGCCAACCAGCGCCCGGATGTCGGACTCGGTCGCATCGGTTATCTGGCGGGTTCCGCCACCCTCGGCAGCTTTGCCCGGAATGTCAAGCTCGGCCTGGGGGTTCCGCATCTTCGTGTTGTCGGAGATTTGGAGCAACAGGTGGCCAAGGTTGCCGTGTGCGGAGGCAGCGGCGCTTCTCTGCTGGGTGAAGCCGTCCGGCAGGGCGCCGATGTGCTGGTCACCGGTGACGTGAAATACCACGAGGCGCTCGTGGCCCGTTCCGGCAGGGTGGCACTGATCGATGCCGGCCATTTCGGTACGGAACATATCATGGTCAAGCACCTGGCCGCAGCGTTGCGCGAGGCCGCTGCGGAACGGCGCATGACCGTGGAATTCGAAGAACTCGGGGGGGAGCAGGATCCGTTTGTTACGGTCTGATCCCCCCTTTTTATTGGTAGACGGCAGTAAAAAAGGTATTACCGGAGAACCAGGGAGGCAACAACGTGCACGAACAAATAGAACTTCTCAGGGCTTTGCAGGAACTCGACCGTGAATTGAATGGCATCCGTCAGGAACGCCGCAACCTGGAGAAGGAACAAGCGGATCTGGAAAGTGAAAAGCTGCGCATACAGGCCATGGTGGATAGCCTGGATGAGGAGATAAGCGGCTTTCAGAGCCAGATAGAAGAACTTCATCAGGGGTTGGCTCAGGAAGATGTCCACGTCAGGCGCTCAGAAGACCGGTTGCCGGAGATCAAAACCCAGAAGGAATATCTGGCGGTGCTCAAGGAGATCGATGCCACCAAAAAGATGACCAAGGATCTGACCGCGCAATGCGATGAAAAATTGGCTCGCATCGCCGATCTCCAGGCTGAAAAAGAGGAAAAGCTCGGTCAGCTGGAAGAACTCAAGGCCCGCTCCGAGGCGCGCGGTAATGAGATTACCGAAGCTCTCGGCGCCTGTGATAAAATGCTTGAGGAAAAGACCGGTCAGCGCAGCACGCATTTCGATCCGCTCCCCAAGCAACTTCAGAAGCGCTATGCCCTGCTTATGGAGCGGCGTGGCGGAGTGGCTGTTGTGGAAGCGCGTGACGGCAACTGCACCGGCTGTCACATGCACCTGCCGCCGCAGCTGTTCAACAGCCTGTTCCTGGAGCCGCAGATTCAGAGTTGCCCCCATTGCAACCGGCTGCTGTTCGTGACCGGGCGAGAAGACTGACAATTACCATGGGATGGTCAAAGAAAGCCAGGTGATCGCCGGCCTGCCCCGCTGAGGCGGAGGTGGGCGGGAGGAAAGTCCGGGCTCCGCAGGGCAGGATGGTTCCTAACGGGAACCGGGGGCGACCCCAGGGAAAGTGCCACAGAAAGTAAACCGCCCGCAACGCCTCGGCAAGGCGGGTAAGGGTGAAACGGTGAGGTAAGAGCTCACCAGTTCCGGCGGTGACGCCGGAAGCTCGGTAAACCCCATCCGGAGCAAGGCCAAATAGGGAAGTGTTTGAGGGCGGCCCGCCCGAGACTTCCGGGTTGGCTGCTTGAGGCCGCCGGCGACGGCGGTCCTAGAGGAATGATCATCGCCCTGCATGCGGGTAACCGGTGCGGGGAACAGGACCCGGCTTACGGCTCTCTTTGGCCATCCTTTTTTATCCCGACCATGTTTCAGAAAACCGGGACAGCGGCACGGGCCAACGGCACCGTGCCGCTTGACGTTGGAGCCTGATGATTCAGCAACGACACCAACTGTGGCAACGCACCCTGCGCTCCGTCGCAGCGGACTTTCAAGCCCTTGGAGATGAACAGCGGTCATGGATCGGCGAGGCGGTGCGCCGCATCGGCCGCGGCCAGCAGCAGCTGCACGCGCTGTTTCTGGCCGCCGACGGGCCTTCCCTGTGCAGCCGCTGTCAAGGCGCCTGCTGTGCCTGCGGTACCCATCATTTCACCTTGGTCAATCTTCTCGCCTGGCTGGCCGAAGGCTTGTCCCCCCCCGACCCCGACTTTGCCCTGACCTGCCCTTTTCTCGCAGCCGATGGCTGCCGCCTGGCCGTTGACAAACGCCCGTTCAATTGCGTCATTTTTCTGTGTGAACAGGTGTGGGAGCGCCTGACGCCGGTGCAGCAGCAACAGGCCCGGCAGCTGGAAGACATGCTGCGGCGGCAATACCTGGCCTTCAGCCAGCGCTTCGCGGGCGCCAGCCCGCACGGCCTGTTGATCCGTGCGGAGCGTCTGAACGGGCAGGGCTTGCTTGCGGCACCGGGTTCGCAGGCATCCGCGTCGGATTGCGGCGCCTGATTCTGTCTTTACGGAGGATTGTATTTCATGGATATCCACTTCAAGCAGCCCAACGGCCGGCTCGATGAACTGGTGCAGGAACTGGTGGATCTTGCCGGTGTGCATCATCCCGGGATTGTCAGGGAGATGCTGTTGGCCACCCTCTCCGCCGGTCAGGAAATCGATTATCTGGCCGATCTGAAGCTGATGCGCACCACCCTGAAGGAAATGAGCTTTACCAACCGCCTGTTCGGCGCCCACCGGGAGCGCAAGAAGGTTACCATATTCGGCTCCGCCCGCACCGGCAGGGAAGCGCCGATTTACCAGAAATGCGTGAGCTTTGCGCGGCTCCTGGCGGACAAGGGCTACATGGTGATAACCGGCGGCGGCGGCGGCATCATGCAGGCCGGCAACGAAGGCGCCGGCGCCGAAAATTCCTTTGCCGTCAACATCCGCCTGCCCCATGAACAGGAAACCAACCCGGTGATGAGCCAGAGCCCCAATGTCATCACCTATAAATACTTCTTTAACCGTAAAGTGGCTTTCCTCAAAGAGGCTGCCGCCGTGGCCCTGTTTCCCGGCGGATTTGGCACCCTCGACGAAGCCATGGAAACCCTTACCCTGATGCAGACCGGCAAAAATCCGCCGATTCCACTGGTGCTCATCGATAGTGACGAGGGCGATTACTGGGAGCGGGTGTTGAGTTTCATGAAAGACCCGCTGCTCAAGGCGGGTCTGATTTCCGGCGAGGATTTCAGCCTTTTCTCCATCACCCGCGATCCGGCCGAGGCGGTGGCCATCATCGATGCTTTTTACCGGGTTTACCATTCCATGCGGTTTGTCGGCAAGACCCTGGTCATCCGCCTCAATAAACCGCTGTCGCGGGAACAGATCGAGACGCTGGAGGACGAATTCCCCGAAATCAAGGAGCCCGACTGCCATTTGCAACAAACCGGGCCGCTGCCTGCCGAGAAGGATCAGCCCGATCTGCTGCCGCTGCCGCGTCTATCCTTCGAGTTCAACCGGCGCAGTTACGGCCTGCTGCTGGCATTTATCCGGCGACTGAATACCTTTTGAGCCGGCCGATCCCGCGCGAAGGAAAGGAAAAGCCCATGACCAGACATTCCCACTGTTCGTTCTGCGGCCATCCGTTTATCGACAATCAGCCCTGGCCCCGGACCTGCAGCAACTGCGGCCAGATCAGCTTTCTCAACCCGCTGCCGGTGGTGGTGATGCTGCTGCCCGTCGATGACGGCCTGCTGCAGATCCGTCGCGGCATCGAGCCGGGCCTCGGCAAGTGGGCCTTTCCCGGGGGCTACGTCAATCTCGGTGAAACCTGGCAGGAAGCCGGTGCCCGGGAGGTGCTGGAGGAGACCCATGTAACGCTGGACCCCGGGGAAATCCGCGAGTTCCGGGTGCGCAGCGCCCCGGACGGGACGCTGCTTATTTTCGGTCTTTCGGCGCCGCGCCGCGCGGCGGATCTGCCCGATTTCGTTCCGACCGACGAAACCACCGAGCGCGCTGTGCGGACCGCCCTGACCGGCATGGCCTTCCAGCTGCATGCCGAGGCCGGCATGGCCTATTTTTCCCGCCGGGAATACTGAAACCGATCCGTTAGCGGGCGGCACCGTCCGGTGCCGCACCGCCGCGCCTTTCTCAGGCTGTTTCAGGGGCCTTGCCGAAGAGCCGGTCGGTAAGTCTGACGTACCATGCCGCCGCCTGGACCTGTACGATATAGGCCATGGCGATAATAATGGCGATTTCCGCCCCCTTATCCCGAAAAACCGTCATGGCGATGGCCAGCGCGATGCTCAGGTTGCGCATCACCGTGCCATAGACCAGGGCAATGGCTTCACCCCGTGGAAAGTACAGTTTCCCCACCACCGTGCTCAGCAGGAAGTTGATCAGATACAAAAGGACCAGCGGTGCCAGATAACCCAGCAGCATGCCGGGGTTGCCGAGGATGCTGCCGGATTTGAGCGCCATGGCGACAAATACAATGCCGAGCACGCCTGCGGTGGACAGCATGGGAAATTTCTTCTTCAGGTCACGCTGGTAAGCCTCCTGCCCGTAGCGGCGGATCAGCCATTTCTGCGTAAGGTAACCCAGCACCATGGGCACAAAAACGATAAGGATGATCTGCTTGAAGACATCGAGCAGCGGGATTTCGATCACGGTCCCCATCAGCCATTTGGCATAAAACGGCGTGGCAATGGATCCCGCCACCAGACCGATGACCGTCATTTTGATGGCGGCATTGATGTCCCCGCCGGCAAACCCGGTCCAGGTGATGGTCATGCCGCTGGTCGGCAGCAGTGCCGCAAGCAGCAGGCCGAGCACCACCATCGGCTGGCCGGGGAAAAACCAGCGGCCCAGAAAGAAAGCCACGAAGGGAATAATGGCGAAATTAATGATCTGCGTCACCAGTTGACAGCGCTGACCTTCCCTGGAAAAAACCTTGTCGATCTGCAGGTTGACCATCATGGGATAAACCATCAGAAAGGTCAGGGGGATGATGCTCCCCTTGAGGGGAGATGCGTCCAGAAACCGGCCATACAAAAGCCCGACAATCATCATGGCGGGAATGGTCCAGATCAGGTTTTTTTGCAGGTAAGACAGAATCTTCCACATAAATCCTCCTTGAAACGACCGCTGGGAAACCACGTGCCTAAAAGATATGAATATATCTATAATACAATCATGGAACCTGACAAGCGATTTTTTGTTCTGCTGTCGTGTATTGGATCCCAGCGCGGGCGGATCATCCCGATCCGTGCCAAGATCCTTGCCCCCGGTCGGCTAACGGGCCTATAATCTGCGCATCTATTTTAACAGGCGTCCATCCGGAATTCAGGGATGAAAACACACTGACGAGGCGTGCATGGAAGACACACGGAACGATTCGGAAGAAATCAATGACCAAACGGCAAACGATGACATGGAGGATTTCGCCGCGCTGCTGGAGCAGAGCCTGCTCGGCGCCCGGGAACTGAAGCCCGGCCAGAAAATCGAGGCAACGGTGTTGCAGGTTGGCTCCCAGTGGGTGTTTCTCGATGTCGGCCAAAAAGGCGAAGGGGTGCTGGATATCCGCGAACTCCAGGATGCAGAAGGCAAGGCGGCGGTTGCGGTTGGCGACAGATTGCCGGTTTATTTTCTGTCCGGAGCCGGCGGTGAATTGCGCTTTACCACCCGGCTCGGCCAGGGTGCCGCCGGCGCGGCCCAGATCGAGGAGGCCTGGCGCAGCGGCATTCCGGTGGAAGGCCGCCTGGAAAAGGAGGTCAAAGGTGGGTTCGAGGTGCGCCTGGCCGGCGGCATGCGGGCTTTCTGTCCCTTTTCCCAACTGGGGATGCGCCGGGATGCGGATGCCGAGATACCGGTTGGCCAGAGCCTTTCCTTCAAGGTGATGCAGTTCGGTGAACAGGGGCGCAATGTCGTCGTATCCCACCGGGCCCTGATGGAAGAGGAGCGGGCGCGCCAGCGCGAGAGTCTGCGGGAAACCCTCAAGGAGGGGATGGTGGTCCAGGGTACGGTCACGGCCCTGCGGGAGTTCGGCGCTTTTGTCGATATCGGCGGGCTGGAAGGCTTGCTGCCGATTTCCGAAATCAGTTACGGGCGGGTCGAGAATATCGGTGAAGCGCTGCATGTCGGGCAGCAGTTGCAGCTGGCGATAAAAAAGCTCGACTGGGAGGCGGGGCGCTTTTCCTTCAGTCTCCGCGATACCCAGGCCGATCCCTGGAGCAAGGTCGGCACGCTTTACGCCGAGGGCTCTGTACATACCGGCACCGTGGTGCGGCTTGTTCCTTTTGGCGCGTTCGTGGCTCTTGAGGAAGGCATCGACGGCTTGATCCACATCTCCAGACTCGGGGCGGGGCGCCGCATCAGCCATCCCCGCGAAGTGCTGGAGGTCGGACAGCAGCTGCTGGTGACCGTCGAGCAGATAGACCGCGAACAGCGTCGCATCGCCCTGGCGCCCGCCGCGGCCGGCGCCGAAAGCGCCGCGCCGAAGAGCTACGTCGAAAAGCCCGGCGGCGGTTCCATGGGCACCTTCGGGGAGTTGCTCAAGGGTAAATTCGAGAAGAAGGGAAAGAAGCGATAGGTACGCGGACCGCCGGACGGGAAAAACAGGCACAAAAGGTGAGCGGCCCCCGGAAGGATTCTTCCGGGGGCCGCTCGATTTTCAGACAATTTCCACCAGCTCGATATCGAAGGTCAGCTCTTCGCCCGCCAGGGGATGGTTGGCGTCGAAAGTGACGGTCGTGTCGGTAAGGTCGACGACGGTGACCGCCACGCTTTCGTCGTCCTCGTCGGTCAGCTCCAGTTCCATGCCGACTTCGGGCTGCATGTCGTCGGGCAGCTGGCTGCGCTCGATGGTAAAGACGCACTCGTCATCGTAGTCGCCGAAAGCATCCTCCGGGCTGACCACGATCTTTTTCTTCTCGCCCGGCGCCATACCGACCAGAGCCTCCTCCACGGGAACGAAAAACTCTTCGTTGCCGATCACCAGTTCGTAAGGGGCATTTTCGTCGCCGCAGTCTCCGCACTGGCACGAGCTGTCGCCGGTCGTGGTGTCGAAGACGCTGCCGTCGTCGAGCCGGCCGGTAAAGTGAATTTTAACGCGATCGCCTTGTTTTGCCTGGGCCATGATTTTATCCTTCCCGTTAAGGGGTAGCAGTTTAAAGAAACGGTACCTGGACCGGCGGCCGATGGGCCATGGGGCTGTGAGCCGGCGGCGAAGGCCGTCGGAAAAAGGGGTGATACAACTATTGACGGTATCCCGTCAAGAAAAAAGTTATGGTTTTCCGCCGATGTAGGCAAAGCGCGGCAGGCTTTGCCCGTCTGTTTCGACCGTTTCGCAAAAGTTCGCCAGGGGGCGTATCCAGACGCCCATGTCGCCGTAAAGGGCTCGGTAGACCACGAACCATTCTTCGGTTTCGCTGTGTCGCGCAGTGTCCAGCACTTCGTAGAGGTTGCCCTTGAAGTGGCGGTAGATGCCTTTCGGGAGCATTTTTATCCCCAGGTGACTGTTGGGTCGTAACGGGACAGGGCGGATTTGCGAGGTTCTGCGCCCCAAGCCTATTCCTTCAGACGGATGCCGTTGTCGAGCAGCTCGATGCGCCCGGTCTTGTAGAGGCCGCCGACGGCTTTTTTGAAGGCTTTTTTGCTCATGCCGAGCTGCTTCCGGATAAGCTCCGGGGGGCTGTTGTCATGCAGGGGCAAAAAGCCGCTTTTGCCCAGGGCCTCCAGCAGGATCCCCACCGCGCGGTCGGTGCCGGCCTTGCCGGCGCGGTGCAGGGTGACGTCGACCTTGCCGTCGGTGCGGAGGCTTTTGACAAAGCCTTTGAGCCGGTCGCCGGGCTTCATTTCCGGCTGCACTTCGCTGCGGTAGAGCAGTGCGCTGTAGCGGTGCTCGACAATGACCTTGGCGCCGAGGTCGGTAAACTGCCAGATCAGCATGCTGACCGGCTGGCCTTCCTCCAGTTCGATGTTGTCCCGTTCCAGCCAGCGGTCGATGCGGCCGCTGGCGAAGCAGCGGCCCTGGTCGTCAAGGCAGACCCGCACCATGTAATACTGGCCCTGTTTCATGCGTTTGGGCTGCTCGCTGAAAGGCACCAGCAGCTCCTTCTCCATGCCCCACTCCAGAAAAGTGCCGCTCTGGTCGGCGGTGTTGACCCGTAGCAGGGCGAATTCGCCGACCTGGGCCAGTGGCTGGCGCAGGGTCGCCATCGGTGCGCCGGCGTGCAGGTAGACGAATACCTCCACGGGGGTGCCGGGGCGCGCGTTTTCAGGCACCTGGCGCGACGGCAGCAGGATCGGCTCCTCGCCGGTCCGCAGCCAGGCGCCGCGCTGGTCGATGTAGTCGATGGTCAGGGTCTGGACCCGGCCGATTTCCAACATAGCTGATCTCCTGTGATATTTTCCTGCTCCGGAAAACATCTAAAACCGAATATTTTTCAAGCATGCGCAAAATTGCGTCTGAAAGCAAGCCCGGGCAAAACAGCAAGGGGCCGCAGTCGCGGCCCCCTGGCATCTGGCAGCAGTGACATGCCGGATCAGTCCAGCAGCTCGGCAATCTTCGCGGCCATGCCGGTGTAGCTTGCCGGGGTCATGTCCAGCAGGCGCTGCTTGTCGTCGGCCGCCAGCTCCAGACCTTCGATAAAGGCGCGGATGGTATCGCGGTCGATGGCGTGGCCGCGGGTCAGCTCCTTGAGCTTTTCGTAGGGTTTCTCGATGCCGGCCTTGCGCATCACCGTCTGGATCGGTTCGGCCAGCACCTCCCAGGCGTGGTCCAGGTCCGCAGCCAGCTTGTGCTCGTTGAGCTTGAGTTTGCCCAGACCCTTGAGGGTCGAGCGGTAGGCGATCATGCTGTAGCCGAAGCCCACGCCCATGTTGCGCAGTACCGTCGAGTCGGTCAAATCGCGCTGCAGGCGTGACACCGGCAGTTTGGCCGACAGGTGGCTGAAGATGGCGTTGGCCAGCCCGCAGTTGCCTTCCGAGTTTTCGAAATCGATGGGGTTGACCTTGTGCGGCATGGTCGAGGAACCGACTTCGCCGGCTATGGTTTTCTGGCCGAAATAGGCCATGGAGATGTAGGTCCAGATGTCGCGGTTCAGATCGATGAGGATGGTGTTCCAGCGCACCAGGGCGTCGAACAGTTCGGCCATGTAGTCGTGCGGCTCGATCTGGGTGGTGAACATGTTCTGGGTCAGGCCCAGCTCGCCTTCGATGACCCGCTGCGCCAGCGCCGGCCAGTCGACCTGCGGATAGGCCGACAGGTGCGCGTTGAAGTTGCCTACCGCGCCGTTGAGTTTGCCGAGAATCTCCACCTGCGCAATGTTGCCGCTCTGCTTGCGCAGCCGCGCGGCGAATACCGCCAGCTCCTTGCCAATGGTGGTGGGCGAAGCGGTCTGCCCGTGGGTGCGGGCCAGCATCGGCAACGCCTTGTACTGATCGGCCAGCTTCTTGAGGAACGCGATGATCTCACCCTGCAAAGGGGTGAGCGCGGCCAGGCCGTCCTTGAGCATCAGCGCGTGGGAGAGGTTGTTGATGTCCTCCGAGGTGCAGGCGAAGTGCAGAAACTCCGATATCTCCTCCAGCGAAGTGCCGGCGATCTTTTCCTTCAGGTAGTACTCCACCGCCTTCACGTCGTGGTTGGTCACCGCCTCGATCTTCTTGATCCGTTGCGCTTCCTCCGGCGTGAAATCCCTCACGATGGCGCGCAGGGTTTGTTCCTCTTCGGGCGTTACCGCGCGGCACTCGGGGATCCCCGGTTCGGCGCACAGCGCCAGCAGCCACAGCACCTCCACCTTCACCCGGTTGCGCAGCAGCGCGTATTCGGAAAAACAGTCCGTCAGCACGGAAACCTTCGATGCATAACGCCCGTCCAGCGGGCTGATAGCCGTAATCATGGCAATCTCCTTGATTTTGAATAATCCTGCACTATAAACGCAGCGGCCCGATACTGCAAGGTTCTTTGGCCGTTTCAGGGACTTTGTCGTGAATCTCCAGCAATCTTGGATTTTACGGATTAAATAATATTGACAGAAAGAGTTGGTAGCGCTACAAAAAAGTGCCGTTTAATTTTTTCAATCAACATCTTCTTCCATGAAGTTCGCTATCCGGCCGAAATGGGCGAACCGGAGATCAATGCGTTTCTTGCGCATCTGGCAGTAAAGCACAACGTAGGCGCTTCCACCCAGAACCAGGCATTGTCGGCCTTGCTGTTTTTATATCGTTACGTCATCGGTCGCGAAGTCGGCGATCTCGGAGCGGTTATCCGGGTGCGAAAACCCAGGAGACTTCCCGTGGTCTTGACCCGTGACGAAGTCAGGACGATTCTCGGTGGCCTGGGAGGCTGTCGGACTATCCATGCGCCGGCTGCAAATTCGGCTGTTTGGCTCATATTTCAGCTCCTTTTCGGCCCATAGCTACGGCTATGAACCTTCAAACGAGCTCAGTGTCCATCCGGAAACTCCGGATGGCTACAGCGTAGTTTTCATATGGGAAACGAGCAATTTTTCGTTGTGGCAAGGAAATCAAGGGGTTGTGCGGAGGCGTACATCGGTACGCCGCACAAGCAAGCCTGCGGATTGACGCCGCCACGGCGGAAAAGGGCCGTTTCCGGATGAAAACGAGCTAAAATCTGATCTCAAACATCCAAATTTTTGCTTCGACCGGGATAATCCGACAGGCTGCTTGGCAGCCAGTTGTTTTATCCGGGTCCGTATAAAACACCAAAACAAATCATGCAAGATTCGTAAGTATTATAAAAATAAGGGACAAATAAGGAAAATTTGAACGGTCGGCCGGTTTTTTATAAGGGCAAATATTTTTATTTTTTCGTTTTATAAGGATCCTTCCATTTATTGTTGGGCTAAACAAGGTTTTATGAACAAAAAATTTCCAATTCTGGAATATGACTCAACCCGCATTGCTTTTATCGAGCCTTCAAAGGTCATCGCGCCCCTGGATATGCCTGAGTTTTGTGTAATCTGTTTTT
>Ga0265295_1000562_pt1 | contig 73684 bp, 65 predicted proteins | sample Munlansysbiofilm_FD_192503 | JGI IMG/M metagenome (GOLD analysis project Ga0265295, IMG submission 192503) | Leachate microbial communities from a municipal landfill in Southern Ontario, Canada - Methane capture system biofilm | ecosystem: Engineered > Solid waste > Landfill > Unclassified ...
TCGGCGCTCATGAGATCGATGCTTGGCCTCAAGATGCAAACATAATACAGAAGCAAATCAGAACCGTAATAAGTAAGTCAAGCCTCTCATTTCAATGAGGCTGGCTACCCTATGACTGAACTGTTACCTTCGAAGAATTTTGCATTTTGCGATAGGAATTACCATGCAAGACTATATACAGAGAAAATCCATTTAGGAGGATTATATGAGAAAAGTATTTGTCGTATTGTGTTTGGCACTCGTCATTGCAACTCCTGTTTTTGCACAGGGGCAGGCAGAAGCTGGAACTGTAACTATCGGTAGTGCAATCTACAAGTTCGATGATACATTCATGACCGGTGTCAAGAATGCAATCATCGCCGCCGCTGGTGAGAAGAGTGACGTCAGAGTTGACGTTGTTGACTCAATGAACATCCAGGCAACCCAGAATGAGAAGGTTGACCTTTTCATCACCAAGGGTGTCCAGGCTATGCAGATCAACCCAGTTGACCGCTCTGCCGCTGGAGTCATCATCGACAAGGCCAAGAAGGCTGACATCCCCGTAGTATTCTTCAACCGCGAACCCTTTGCAGAAGATATGGCAAAGTGGAACAAGATCTACTATGTTGGTGCAAAGGCTGAAGAGTCCGGTACCATGAGTGGCCAGATCATTGCTGACTACTGGAAAGCAAACAAAGCCAAGATGGACAAGAATGGCGACGGCGTACTGCAGTATGTCATGCTCAAGGGTGAGCCCGGGCACCAGGATGCTGAACTTCGCACTGAGTACTCCATCAAGTGTCTGGCAGACAACGGGATCAAAGTCCAGAAAATTGCTGAAGATACCGGCATGTGGGATCGTGTTAAGGGTCAGGAAAAAATGGCCGCTTTCATTGCTAGCCAGGGCGACAAGATCGAAGCCGTATTCGCTAACAACGATGACATGGCCCTCGGCGCAATCGAAGCCCTCAAGGCTGCCGGCTATTTCAAAGATGGCAAGTTCATGCCCGTCGTAGGTGTTGATGCAACCGCTCCTGCCCTTCAGGCTCTTGAAGAAGGCACACTCCTTGGAACCGTCCTCAACGACGCAGTCAACCAGGGCCGTGCAACATTCATGCTCTCCTATGACCTTGCCAAGGGCAAGACTCCTACCAGCGCTTCTATCGGCTACACAATCACCGATGGCAAGTATGTATGGGTCCCCTACCAGAAGGTCACCAAAGACAACTACAAGCAGTTCAGATAAGAATAGCTAGGTTATCGAATACCCTCTGGATCAGAACTCTGACCAGAGGGTTTTTCAGACAAAAAGGGGCAATTCAGCCTCTTGAGGGAATACAATGTATATTCTAGAGATGAATAATGTCTCCAAGTCGTTTCCTGGTGTCAAGGCTTTGGATGACGTCACACTCAAGGTGAAACCGGGAACGGTGCACGCCCTGATGGGTGAAAACGGTGCGGGAAAGTCCACACTGATGAAGTGCCTGTTCGGCCTGTACACCATGGACGAGGGAGATATCTCCTTCAACGAACAGCCTGTTAAGATTGATAACGTAAAAGAGGCCTTGAAGCTGGGAATCTCCATGATTCACCAGGAGCTCCACCTTATCCCTTACCGTTCGGTCATGGAAAACATCTGGCTTGGCAGATTTCCCCGAAAAGGTGGTGAGAGAAGTCCTTTCGTTGACCATGCAACCATGTACGATATGACAGCGAAGCTGCTTGACGAACTCAACCTGACAACGATCAAGCCGACAGATCTTTTGAAGACACTCTCAGTCTCAAAGGCCCAGAGTGTTGAGATAGCCAAGGCTGTATCCTATGACTCAAAGATCATCATCATGGATGAGCCGAGCTCCTCGCTGACAGAGAATGAAGTAGACCACCTGTTTACCATCATCCGCTCGCTAAAGGCGCGTGGGGTGGCCATCATCTATATCTCCCATAAGATGGAGGAGATCCTCAAGATCTCCGATGAGGTCTCCATCATGCGTGATGGAAAGTATGTCGGGACTTGGGAAGCGAAAGAACTTACCACTGCAATGATCATCAAGCGCATGGTAGGGCGGGACCTGACCAACCGCTTCCCACCCAGAAAAAGCAATCCGGGAACAGAGCTGCTGAGAATTGATTCCTACACCTCTCCCAACCCACGAAGTTTCAAGGATGTCTCCTTTACCCTGCATAAGGGTGAGATCTTGGGAATCGGAGGGCTGGTGGGGGCCCAGCGCACAGAGGTCATGGAGGCTATTTTTGGCCTAAGATTGCATACTGGTGGAAAGCTCTTTATCAAAGGAGAGGAGAAAAGCTGTAACAACGCCTATGAGGCCAAGAAACTGGGAATGGCCCTCCTGACAGAAGAGCGACGTGCTACAGGAATATTCCCGGTCCTCTCTGTACAGGACAACCTCCTCATTGCAAACATCTCATCGTATCTGAACAAGACCGGGTTGCTCAATGCAGCCAGGATGGCCGTTGATACAAAGAAAAGTATCAAGGATCTGGATATTAAGACCCCTACTGCCAAGACCCTGATCAAGAGTCTGAGCGGAGGAAACCAGCAGAAGGTGCTTATAGCCCGCTGGCTGCTCACTACCCCTGACATCCTCATCCTCGATGAGCCTACCAGAGGAATTGACGTCGGTGCTAAATATGAAATCTACGTCATCATGAGTGAACTTGCCGCGCAGGGCAAGGGCGTTGTCATGATCAGCAGCGAGATGCCTGAGCTTATCGGTATGACCGACAGGATCATCGTTATGAGTGAAGGACGGGTCGCCGGTACGGTGGACAGCAAGAGTACAAACCAGGAAGAAATTATGGAACTGGCGACAAAGTATGTCGGCTAGGAGGGGAATGCAATGAGTACAAATAGTCTAGTATATACACTATTGGGTAAGAGAACGGTAAAGCAGTTTATTATGGAGAAGGCAATATTCCTTGTCCTCTTGTTGTTGGTTGTTGTCATAGCGATTATCAACCCAAGAATCTTGAGTGTCAGGGTCATGCGTGACGTCCTGATGATGAGCTCAACAAAGGTCATCATGGCTTTGGGTATGATGTTTGTCATTCTCACCGGTGGTGTTGACCTCGGTGGTGGACGAACAGTTGGTCTTGCTGCAGTAATCTCGGCATCGATGCTGCAGACACCTGACTATGTGAGGCGTTTCTACCCTGAGCTTGGGCAGATTCCCATCCTGTTTCCTATTCTAATCGCAGTATTGGTCGGTACCCTGTTTGGGATGATCAACGGCATGATCGTTGCCAAGTTCAAGGTTCCCGCCTTTATCGCAACCCTCAGTTCCATGCTTATCATCTACGGTGTGAACTCCATCTATTTCAACATGGCTCCAAACAACAGCCAGCCCATCGGGGGGCTTCGCGCTGACTTCACCTATTTGGGATCAGGGTCCATAGGGTTTATGCCGGTGATCATCATATTTGCTGCAATCGTCGCCTTCATTGTCTGGATAGTGCTCAACAAGACGGTCTTTGGCAAGAATGTGTACGCCGTAGGCGGCAACCCCGAAGCGGCTGCAGTCTCCGGTATCAACATCACCAAGACGCTGGTCGGCCTCTTTGGCCTCTGTGGATTCCTGATCGCCCTCTCCGGCGTCCTGGAAGCAGCTCGCACCGGTGGAGCAACCAACAACTACGGAAGCGGCTATGAGCTCGATGCCATTGCATCCTGTGTTGTCGGTGGCGTCTCAACAACGGGTGGTGTGGGAACCGTCAGCGGCGTCATCGCCGGTGTGGTCATCTTCTCCTTCATCAACTACGGCCTGACCTTTGTCGGAGTGAATCCCTACTGGCAGAACATCATCAAGGGTCTGATCATCGTTGCGGCAGTCTCCTTTGATATCCGCAAGTATGTAAAGAAAAACTAGTTCTTGGAATTATGGATGAGGGGCAGGAATTTCCTGCCCCTTCACTGTGCTTGCTGATCTATTCTATTTTTCTATCTGTTTTCCGGCTCTGTTTCCCAGCCATTCTCTCTGCACATTCATAGGATGGTCTGGAACAACAGCCTCTGATGCTGTTCGCTGAACATGGAGGCCTTGGTCACCAGGGCATGCTCGACCATCTTCTCTACAGGCTTGGCGTTCTTCAACAGGTCTATAGCAGCCTTTACCGAACGGTAGCCAAGGTTGAAGCTGTTGATGACCACCAGGGCATCGATTACCCCCTGTTCCAGCAGCTGCACCTCAAATTGTGTGGTGCCGAAGCTGATGAGCTTGAGCTCCCTCCCTTCAGGAAGGGCATTGACCACCCCATGGGCGGTGTTCTCCTCAAGGGCGAAGATCACGTTGACCTTCTCATCCTCGGCCAAGATGTTCTCAGTAATTTTCCTGGCTATCGCCTCGTCAGTGAAACTGTAGGTCGCATACGCTATCTCAGCTTCCGCCCTGGTATCGAAGGCCGATACCAGGGCGCTTACCACGCTGGTCATGGAGGTTGAATTGGGGAGCGACCCTATCACCAGAGCCCTGATGGGCTGCCCCTCTTCAAAGAGTGAGAAGGCATGCTCAGCCATCTCCACCCCCACCTTCAGGTAGTCGGCGGTGATGAAGAGGTCCCCCGTGCTTTTTTCAAGACGGGTATCGGCAAGCACCACCTTGATGCCCTTGCTTCTTGCCTTTTGAACCGCATCCTCAAGGCGGGTGGTGTGGCTTGGGGAGAGGATTATTGCATCAAAATGCTGGGCGATCGCCTCCTCGACATACGCTATCTGCCCATCATAATCCGATTCATTGATCGGAGCCATAAACTCCAACACGGCTCCTGTCTCGCTGCGGGCATTTCGGGCCCCATTCTTCAAAGCCCCCCAGAACTCCCCGCCTTGCATCATGGTGATGACCGCTATGCGGTAAGGGTCCTGTTTTTCGTCACGCTTTGAGCATCCCACCAGGATGCTTAGTATCAGCAGCGTGATAAGTAATGGGATACTATGCCGTCTGGTCATTTTAGTACCACCTTGATCGGGTGAATGCTCTCCCCTTCCGGAATCACGATACGAACCAGCGTCCCCTCATCGAGCTCGCTGGATATCTCCAGGCCATAGTCCGAGCCATAGTAGAGCTGGACCCTCTGGTGCACATTGCGTACCCCTATGCCGCTGCCCTTAGGGGAGTGTGTTCCGCTGAAGGAGAGTATTTTGGTAAGTTTCTCCTCATCCATGCCAACGCCATTGTCCCGGACCTCCAGCACAATGGCACCTGGCCTCCTTCGGTAGACCCTGATGGTTATGTAGCCCATCTCCTGGAGGTACTTGATGCCATGGTATATGCAGTTCTCCACTATGGGCTGCACGATGAGCTTGATGGTTGGGCACTCCTCCAGCCCCTCCTCCATCTCGATGGAGAACCCAAACTTGCCTTGGTAGCGAATCTGCTGGATGATGAGGTAGTTGCGCACATGCTCAAGCTCCTCGCCCAAGGTGATGATGTCATGGCCCTTGCTCAGGGAGACCCTGAAGAGCTTTGCCAGGGCTGAGATCATGCGGATGACCCCTTCGGTATCATTCTGCTCGGCCATCCAGACGACAGAGTCGAGCGTGTTGTAGAGGAAATGCGGGTTGATCTTAGCCTGCAGCGCATCAAGCTCGAACTTGCGCTTCAGCTCCTGGCTCTTGACGATGTCATCCATGAGCTCGCGGATGCGCAAGATCATCAGGGAAAATGATTGGGAGAGGGCCTCAACCTCCTGGTTGCCCTTCACTGTCGGAGGCTCTGAGAAGTCCCCACGCTCGACGGCCACCATCAGGCGCTCAAGCTCCTTGATGGGCCTGCTTATCCACCCTGATACATACCTGGCCAGGAAGATGGTGATGAAGATGCACAGGATGAGGATCAAAGCCATGACAGAGGCGAACTGGTTGAGCCCGCTCATCAGCTCGTCCATGAAGGCTACCCCTACGATCCTCCACCGTGCATTGTTGACCGTGTCGATGATGACCAGCCTCTCACGCCCTTCAAAGGTGTTGGTGAAGGTGCCGAAGATGTGCTCCCCAACTGAAGCTATGTCCTCGTTGAAGATGTTGGAGTTGATCAGCTGCTGCAGCGGATGGTAGACGATCTTGTTGTTGTTGTCGATGAAGTAGACGTAGCCGGTGGAGCCAAGCTTGGCGTTTTTGGCAAGGCTGCTTACCGCTGAGAAGTTCATGTCTATGAGCAGCAGACCCTGCGCACTCTCGTCGGGACCCACCGAGTAGCTGATCTGCTGGCTGTACGTGATGACCCACGGGTAGGCGCTGGTGGAGAGCTGCTGCACATGAGGGCCGGTAAAGTAGAAGTTCCCCTCGCTGCCGAGGGTTCGGGAGAACCACATTTGTGCCGTGATCTCCTCAGGCGTCCTGAAGGGGGCCTCGCTGGTAGAGAGCACGGCATTTCCCTCAAGGTCGAAAAGGACCAGGGCGACAATGTCCTGCCTGCTGGACAAGATGGTCGCGAGCTTGTCCTCGACTTCATCCTTGCCCAAGGTGGTGACTTGTTTTGCAAGATCCCTTGCATACCCTGATATGGAGACGATGTCATTGATGTAGTAGCTCAGGTTGGCATTTATCTGCCGAACGATCTCGCGCGTAGAGACGGTTGCGTTTTCCCTGACGGTGGAGGAGAACTCAGAAAAGAGGATTGCCGAGACAATGAGGGTGAAGGAGATCGAGACCACAGCAATGGCTATGGTCACGATCGTCTTGATGCTCCAGTCCTGTGTTTGTCTTCTCATGGCCTACCTGTTCGCCTGACGGTACTGAGAAGGGGAGACCCCTTCATGCCGCTTGAAGCAGAAGCTAAAGTAGTTGGGCTCGGTAAAGCCCACAGCCTGTGCAATCTCGTAGGTCTTCCCCTCTGATTTTATCAGGAGCTCCTTTGCCCGGTTCATGCGTATGGCGGTCAGGTACTGCACAAAGGAGGTGCCCATCTCCCGCTTGAAGGTCGAGCTGAAGTATGAAGGGCTTACCCCGATCAGCTCACACACCTGGTCAAGGCCAAATCCTGCTTCGGTGAAGTGCTTGGCGATCAGGGATTTCGCTTCCTGCACAAACTGTATATGGGAGTTCTCCCGCTGTCCGCTTATGGCTGTGCGGATGGAGAGGGCAAGCTTGGTAAGCCAGCGCCGGGCCTTTCCCAAAGTGTTCAAGCCCCCCAGTTCAGAGAAGAAGGCGCGCGGGTCACCGTCTCCGCTGAGCTGGAAGAGGGTGCAGTCATAGCTTTCGGCAAGGGTGTTGAGCGATGAGCTCAACTCAAGCAGGAATGCGTGCAACCCTTCCAGGGAGAGGGAGGCTGCCCTCTCTCCGAAGAGGTTGTTCACACTCTCGGTCACCTGCTCCTCGGTTCCGAGCTTCACCGATATGATGACGTCACTGAGCAGTTCCTGCAGGTGGCTCTTATCCTCCTGGGTATCGGGTTTTTCCAGGTCGCTGATGACCAGTATCGGCTGTTCCGGGTAGAAGGAGCTGTAGTTCAGCGCTTCCAAGGCTTGTCTGTAGGATTGGGCTATGGCTGAGGGCAGATGCACCAGGTTCCCGACCCCGATGACAATGGGGAAGGGGAAGTACTTTGTCAGGTAGACATAGAGCTGCTCTACTTTCCTGAACGTCTGTTTGCGGAAGAGCGAGTCGTACTGCCCCTGGCCATGGCTGTTGGCGGTGAAGATGATCACTATCTGGTTCTCAAACTGGAAGACGATCTCCTGGCCTTCCTTTTGAAACACCTCCAAGGTGACCTCCAGGAGGGCAATTGCCTCTAACGGGTCGTCCTGTTCATCGTGGTCGGTCTCAAAGGTTGCCACGATGAACTCATCCCCCTCAAGGTTGAATCCATAGTCCTTTGCCTTGGCGATGAGGCTTGCATTGGTGTTCTGATGCACAGGGGTAAGCAGGGAGACCAGGAACTTCTCCCTGATGAGGGGAAGGGCCTGGTTGTAGATGCTCTTGAGGCGGTTCTGGTCCTGCATCCTGATGATGTCCTCATCGAGGTGTTTTGCCGTCCGCTCAAGCAGGTTGCAGATATCCTCGACGGTGACCGGCTTGAGCACATACTCACTGACATCATAGCGGATGGCCTGCTGGGCATAGGTGAACTCATCATACCCGCTGATGATGATGATGGTCACAGGCGGGTGAGACCTGCGGATCTCCTTGATGAGCTCCATACCGTCGAGATAGGGCATCTTTATGTCGGTGATGACCACATCAGGGTGGAGCTCCTCGATCATTTCAAGGGCTTCGATGCCGTTTCCTGCTTCTCCCACCACCTTGAAGTTGTACCGCTCCCAAGGGGTACGGTTGCGTATCCCCTCCCTCACCGCACTCTCATCATCCACAAGCAATATTGTATAGGCCATGGATGATATGGTAGTACGAAATGGGGGAGGGTGCAAGCTTCTTATGGTTTGCTCCAATGATCGAACATGGCTTTTGTGGAGCGGTTCATCTCCTCCATAAAAGAGCTGGTATGCTTCTTGAAGTAATAGTGGTCAGCGATGCTTCCTGTATTGTTGAAGGGGAGGACCTTTAAATCTCTTCTTCCTTGCTCGTGTTCAGAAAAAGCATGCTCCAAATGCTCCAGCGTAGGCCTTTCATACCGGTTTTGCATGAAGACCGCCTCCTGGGGGCATCGTGGTGTCTGCTTTCCCTTTGGCTCGCTCTTTGGGTTGCCGAAGATCAGCATGCAGGCGGGCACGGTATAGTGATCGAGGGCCAGCAGGTCGCGCATCTCTTCGAAGTTTTCAATGACGTCTCCTATATAGCATGATCCTATCCCAAGGGACTCGGCGGCGACCACCGCATTTTGTGCTGCGATGATGGCATCCTGCAGGCACAGGTGCAGGTCTCCCAAGCCGGGGTCCCTCCAGGTTGCCAGGCCCTCTTTCTCCCCCTTTTCCCTGGAACCTCCCTCGGTAAAGTAGGTCACCCACTTCTGCATGTCTGCAAGGAATACCCAGACCAAGGGGGCCTTTGCTATCATGGGTTGGTTGTCACAGAGCTTGGCAAGCTGGTCCTTCTTCTGTTGGTCATGCACCTCAATCACTGAGTAGAGGGCCATGTTTCCTGCAGTGGGGGCTCTGAGGGTTGCCTCCTTGATGGCGGAGATCTGCTCTTCTGTCAGCGCCATATCGCTAAATGCACGTACAGAACGTCTTTTTTGGAGTAGTTGTAATGTTTCATTCATACCATGAGTATAGCAACAGACCCCTTGTAATGCAAAGAGGCAATATACAAATGGTGATTTTTGTTCTATCATCAAAGATATGAAAAGTGTAAAGGCATACCGCTTCCGATGGCTCATCCTGCTCGCCCTCATGGCCCTGATCCTTGCAGTGGAGTTGCAGTGGCTGAACATGGCCCCAATAGGACGGGTTGCCAACCTCTACTACCAGGGGCAGGTCTCCACGAGATTCTCCAATCCTGTGGAGCTGCTCTCCCTTGCCTATCTGATCATTTTCGTCATAGGGAGCATCCCCGCCTCCTACATGATACACCGCCTGGGGGTGAATCTGAGCATCCGCATAGCTGCAGGGATGATACTCTTCGGAGCCCTGGGCAAGTGGATCTACCTCCCGAATTTTCCCATAGTCCTCTTTTGCCAGATCATCCTTGCCCTGGCGCAGGCGGTGGTGCTCAACAGCATCACCGAGATAGTCTCGCGCTGGTTCCCCATACGCGAAAGGGGCATGGCCGTCGGCATGGCCTCAGCCGCCCAGTACCTTTCGCTGGGAATAGTGATGGTCCTCTCCCCCCTGATGGTGGTCACCCGAGCCGATGCACCCAACTATGGCGGCGGGTTTGAAAGGATGATGGGCGTCTACGCCCTCATCTGTTCGGTCCTGGCCATTGTTGCGGCTTTCCTTATCAGGGAGAACCCACCCACCCCCTCCTCGGTCTTGGCAAGGGGTGAGGACGTAAAGTTTCTCGCCTCCTTCAGGGCGATGAACAAGATTCCCTCCCTAAGAGGTCTTATGATCATATTCGCCATAGGGTGGGGGGTGCTGGCGACCCTTCTGGTGAAGATTGATGCCATCAGCGCCTTGCTGGGCTTCCCTGATTCCGATGGCAGGCTTGGCCTCGTGCTGCTTGGCGGTGGCATGATAGGGGCGGTTCTGCTGCCCTCCCTCTCCGACCGGTGGCGAAAGCGCAAGGCTTTCTTTGTCTTTTGCAACCTCTGCTCGATCCCCGGAGTCCTCCTGCTGGTATTCAGCAGTGAGCTGGGTGCCATCTTCCTTGGCAGCAACATGATTGCCCTGATAGGGGCTTTCATCATAGGGTTCTGCCTGCTCAGCTCCATTCCCATCGGAAGCCAATACGCAGCCGAGCTCGGCCATGGGATCTCCGAGGAGATCATCCAGGCCATGCTGTTGCTCTTCTCCCAGGCCAGTGCCGCCCTGTTGCTGATAATCACGCTGGCAAGCAAGGGCGAGTATGCAGGTCAGCTGCTATCCGGCCTTGCAGCGCTGCTGTTTGCCGCAATGATGGGCAGTACCTTCCTCAAGGAGAGTGAGGTCATCATCACCGAAGAGGAGCGGCTGCACGAAGTCATCGAAAAAGAGATAGTGCACCTACAGTGATGACCATACGACAGGCAAAGAGAGAAGAGCTGCCCCAGATACTCTCCTTCATCAAGGAGCTGGCCCAATACGAGAACCTTGAAACGGAGGTGGTCGCCACCATCGAAAGCATGGACAGGTGGCTGTTTGCCCAGCGGAAGGCTACTGTTCTCTTCTGTTGTGAAGACGGAAAGCCGGTGGGCTTCGCCCTCTACTTCTACAACTACTCAACCTGGGAGGGGTGTTGTGGCCTCTATATCGAGGATCTTTTCATCCAAAACCCTTATCGTGGCAAGGGGTACGGCAAAGCCCTGATAGAGCATATAAGCTCCCTTGCCGTACAAGAGGGCCTCACCAGGGTGGAGTGGGTCTGCCTTGACTGGAACAGGATGAGCATCGACTTCTACAAGAGCCTGGGAGCAGTGAGCATGGATGGGTGGTCCACCTATCGCCTCAGTGGTGAGGCTCTCGCCTTGGTGGGTAATGCTAAGGGCAACAAGAAGAAATAGCACTGCTAAAACAAGAAAACAAGCTTCATACCACTATCTAGGTTTCGCAGCAACAGAGAGAAAAAAGTAGTATCATGCCAAGTAGGATGACCACCTGTTCCTTGATAGGGAAAACCCTCTTGCAATTCCTTCCAGTCGTCCACGTAAGCCCCCCTATTCTGTTTCGTCCTCAAATTTCTTGAATTTATTGAATTCTGCCCCAAGGCTGCCATCTTCATCCCAAAGACAACACAGAATCCTGTGCTAGATTCTGTGTTGTCATCCGATGGATCAGCTTTGTCATCCCAGCAGGATTGGCCTGTTGGCCTATCCCTTTGCCGCCCCTATTTCTTTGGCTTGGGAACCAGGCGCTCATCCCAGAGGTCAAAGCAAGCCACCTCATCAAGGTTCTTTCTGCTCCTTGCGCTATGCTCGCTCTCCAGGTGCTTCTCGCTCAAACCTTCGGTCTCCCCGGGATAGCCCAGGATGACCAGGGTCTGCAGGGTATCCTCATCCCTGATGCCGAGGACCTCCTTGGCATCCTTGGCGCTGTAGCCCGCTATGGGGTGGACATACAGGCCCTCGGCAACTGCCTGGACCTGGTAGGCCATCGCCGCCATCCCCAACTCAAAGGGGGTGTAGGTCACCTCTCCAAGGGTAAGGCCCCAGGAGGGGTTGGTTACAAACGCGGTGATGGCAGGAGCCCTCTTTGCCCAGTAGTTGCCTGGGGCGAGCGTCTCCTTGAGCTTGGCTAGGACCTCAGGGTCCCTGACGGTGATCATGCGCCACGGCTGGCTGTTCAAGCTTGAGGGGGCCATGTGTGCCGCCTCTGCCAGACGAAGCAGGACTTCATCCTCTATTGCTGTGGTGGCAAGGGCCCTCTTGGCCCTTCTTGTCTCTATCTCTTTGAGTATAGGCATTGTTTTTTCTCCTTTGGGTTATGCATTACACTTGTTTGCGTATCTATCTATTCGTAGGATAATCTGTCTTTCTTACTCTATAGGTTGAAGGTGATGTGCTCTGCACCTTTCAGCTGGCGGTGGAGCACAAGCCCTTCCTGATGGCCCTTTTCTCCCTCAGGAGCCTTTACAGAGGCTGTTTCTTGGATAGGAAGAGAATTCTGTGGGCCTGTATCCTGGGTAAAGATATAGCAGATGAACTCCTCCCGTCTTTGGTCGAAGTGGGAAAAGCTCACCGAAAGCTCTATGGGTATCGTGGTGCCGCTCTTCTGCCTAGTCAGGAGGGTAAGGGAGAAGTCCTGCTTTGCCCCCATGGCAGTGATGAGCCTCTCCGCTCCCCCTTGCTGCAGCATGGAAAGGTAGTCTATCCCCAAGGCCTCGTACTCAGTTCGGGAATAGCCGAGTATGTCGTAGAAGATGGGGTTGTGGAATGTCGTCACTATCTCGCCCTCAGCGGTCAGGTATCCCATCACAACGCCCCATTGGGCGCTGGTTGTAAGGAAATCAATCTTCCTTCTGGAGGCCCGCAGCTGTTCGCTCATGCGCATCTTGGAGTCGACATCAAGGAGGGAGGCTATTATCCTTTTGGGCTCACCGCTTTCGGTGAGGGTCCTATGCATCTGTATGTTGAACCAGCGCAGAGACCCGTTGAGCAGCTTCAGACGAACGGTAGTCCCTCTCTGCTTGTGCGTAGCGAGCACCTTTGCAACACACTCCTCAAATGCGGAGAGGTCCTCTTCATGGATGAACGGGGTGCAGTAATCCCGCTCTATGAGGGCCTTGGGCCCTATCTTGCCCAGCTGGAGCAGGGCAAGGTTGGGGCTCCTGTAGAGGGTGTCCTGCTCAATGTCCCACTCCATCATCTTGATGTTGGCAAGCTGCTCTATCATGGCATACCTGCCCTTGTACTGGCACATCTCGCCCCCTGTCCTGCAGACAGCCTCCTCTGCATTCATGCAGCAGAGGACAAGGTTCTTCTTTGCCGGGTTGTCCAGCCCTATCATGGTCAGGCTTCCAGCTTTTTCATCCCCCTTCGTATCAACCCAGGAGAATCTCTGCTTGAGGACCTCATCACTGGTGGGGAGGTTTCCGGCACGGGTGAAGAGGGAGAAACTCTCCTTGTATTCGGGCAGTATCCTTGTCCGCCTGACACCTTCAAGAAAGGATGAGAGGCTCCCTTGGCTGGGGAACGAGGGAGAGGGGGTGCGGGGGTTGCTATAGAGTTGCTGGTAGCGGTCGTCAGTGTAGTTGAAGAGGTACATCTCATCAAACAGCGACTTGAGCACCCTGCCCTGCACCTCAGAGAGGGAGAAGGAGCCCAAGTGCTGGAAGAACTGGTCGGTGATGAATGCCGGTCGGTGATGGACCAAATCCAAGGTGAGGAACTGTTCCACAGGCAGAGGCCTGCTGAAATAGAACCCCTGGAGGGTGTTGCATCCCAGCAGCCTGTAGAAGTCAACCTGCTGCTGGGTCTCGATACCCTCGATTACAAGGGGAAGATCAAGCAGGGAAGCCATGTTTACGATGCTGCGGATGATCTTCTCAGCCCTCGGGGAAACACCTATCTCCCTGGAGAACATACTGTCGAGCTTGAGGATGTCGATCGGCACATCCTTGAGGATATTCAAGGAGGAGTAGCCCGAACCGAAATCATCCATGAGGATGAGGAACCCCTCATCCTGCAAGGTGCGCATCACCTTAAGCAACTCTTCAGGGTTTTCCGAATAGACGCTTTCGGTGACCTCAAACATCAAGAGGGAGTGGGGGATGTTGTAGCGGTCGGTCTTCTCCAGGATGTTTTTCGCCAGGTCCTGGTTATAGAAATCAGAGCGGGAGAGGTTCACGGCGATGGGTACGGTCGGCCTGCCCTCATCGAGGATCCTACGCTGCAGGATACAGACCTGCTCAATGATATGGTCATCAAGGGGGATGATGAAGCCGTTCTCCTCAAAGAGGGGCACAAAGGCATCCGGTCCTATGATGCCGCGCTCGGGATGAATCCATCGTACCAGGGCCTCAGCACCGGTGAAGCGATTCTCCGTGATGCTGTAAAAAGGCTGGAGGAAGATCTGGAACTGGCCAAGGTCGAGGGCCTTGCGCATTTCGTTGACTATCGCCTGCTCCTTGAGCAGCTTCTTCCTCAAGGGGTCCGTATAGTAGGCGAACGGCCTCTGGTAGTTCCCCTTTGCCGTATTGAGTGCCATGTTCGCACGGTCACTCATCAGCGATATGCCCATCGATGGGTCGATGATCTCGTAGATGCCAAAGACGGAGCGGACATAGGCCTTCAGGTTGTTCGCATTGAGCTGCTCTTCCACGCTCTTTGCAAAGAGCGTGGCATCGAAGCCCTCTTTGGGGATGCACAGGGCAAACTGGTCTGAGTAGAGCCTGCCGTAGGTGCCCTTCTTGCCGATGATTTTGGAAAAGGATTCCCCAAGGCTTTTGAGTATTGCGTTTCCTGCAGAGTTTCCAAAGAGGTCATTGACCGTCTTGAACCGTTCGATGTTCCAGCGTATGAAGAGGTAGGGGGTGTCGGGGTTGCCCTTCAAGAGGGCCTCCGTCTTGCGATAGAAGGTCTCCTGGTTGTAGATCCCGGTCAGGCTGTCCCGCTCGATGAGGGCGAAGAGTTCTCGCTGGTTCTCCACCAGTTGGGTGGAGTCAAGCACCATGACACTGAACACAGGATCGGGCAGGCTTGCATAAGGAATCCAGGAGGCATAGAAGAAGAGCTCAGAGCCATGGTTCTCGTTGGACTTCATCTCAATGGAGAAGGAGAAGGAGGAGTGGTCGTCCATCGCTTTTTGCACATTCTCGTTGAAGGCAGCAATATCCTGTTCTTTGATGAATGCGTCGACATCAGGATACTTCTCCTTGAAGGCCTGGAGGTCGGCAACCCTTCCTAAGGCGAGAAAGCCCTCATCGACATAAATGGGTTTGCTCTTGTTCTCCCTATAAGTGTAGAGGGCAAAGCCTTTCTGCAGCTCACAGGCGTTGATGCTCCACAAGGAGAGCTCCTCGACAGCGCTCTTTTTCAGAGGGGTCGCCCCTGCAGGACCGGAGCGCAACTGCCTGGCATGGACTATACTGCGAAGCCGCTCCTTCAGGACTTTCATGTCATAGGCCCGTGGGAAGAGGAAGGTGGGCCCATCATCTGTGAGCTTGAGCGGGTCCTGGTCGTCGGAAAAGAGGAAGGAGGGAATTGTTTTCCGCTGAAGCTGGAGTAGTTCATCAGTAGAGAAGCCAGGAAACGTATCATCATACAGGATGGCGCTGATATCCTCTGTATCCAGGAAGTGGAGTATCTGGGCGGTGTTCTCTGCCTCGAGGATGGTATATTCCTCAGAAAGATGCAGGCATAGCTCTGTACGACTCTGACTCTCTGCAACTGCGATAAGGATGGCCGGTTGTATCTGATATTGGTGCTTCACTATGGAAAGAGCATATCACGAATAGATAGCAATAAGCAAAGATAATCATTGGAGAATAGCTGATATACCAGAATGATGCAGAAGGGGTGGAGAGATAAAAAACGGGGTCGCCTAGGCAAACCCCGTTCTTCTGTACTCTAGAGCGATTAGCTGCGAGGTGAAAAATCCGACTTAGGTGCTCCACAGAGAGGGCATACCCAATCTTCTGGAATATCTTCAAAGGCTGTACCGGGCTTCACACCATTGTCGGGATCACCTACTGTGGGATCATACACATAACCGCAAAGGTCGCATTCATATTCTTGCATAGTTGTTTCCTCCTACAAGCTAGCATAGCGATAAACAGGCAGGGGGGCAAGAAAAATATTATTGATATAGGGCAAGAATCTTGGTAAGCATCTTACAAAACTTCTTTTTGAAGCTTTCAGGGGCGAGAATCTCGACAGAATCACCACACTGGATGATCCGCAGATAGAGTTCTATCGAGTTCTCCACATCCATATTGCAGATCAGCGAGCCATCGGCACCCTTGGAAAATACCGGCGTCCCATGGACGACCGACCTGAAGACGTTCATCGCAGAGCGCTCCTTCAGCTTGAGGCTGAGCGGGATCATATCCAGACTCTCGTAGCGCTCCTTGGGTTCCTGGAACTTGAAGGGCTTGAGGTTGTCCGGGATGGTGTAGGTCTCATCGAGTATGGTTGCGCTGGTGATGGTGCTGATGTCTATGGTGATGATCTCTGTGGTGTGGCGCAGCCTGCCTGTCACGCTGATGGGATGCCTGCCTCCGCTGTCCTCCTCCCTGAAGCCGATGAAGTAGGGGGCAAGTTCGGTCTCTATGGGGTCGAAGCCCTTCAGGCTCTGGATGACACGTACGATACGACCCGATACCCAGGAGTCGATGAGGACCTCCAGGATCGAGTTGAACTTGCTGCTCTCCTTCTTCTGCTGGACCTGCTTGTCGATCTGTTCGGCAAGGTTGTTGACGTTGTCGCTGATCTTAGGGGCATAGGAGCGCATGTTCATCGCTAGCTTGCGCAAACCCGATGCCAGGTGGGGGTTCTGAAACTCGCTTGTCGAGGCAAGCACCTCTGCCGAGAGGTTGAAGGCAAGGCTTTCGTAGATGCTCAGGGCGATGTTCTCATCGCCTTCGCGCGCCTTGATCTTGATGAGGCTGTTCTCCTCATATATGTCTATATACTGCTTGAGCTCATCGACGTATCTGCTGATGGTGGAGCGGTGAACTCCCAGGCGCCGTGCTATCTCGGCACGCCTGAGCCCTTCAGGGTGGGAATGTAGGAGTAGTTCTAGCTGTGCAATGCGTTCGCCTTTCATGGATACCCTCTTTTTTGCACCATTCTGCAACAAAATTCATGTCAGTATACCACGAATGTGGAGTTATTCAAGGGCTTTGCAACAATAAGCGCACAGAAAACAGCACATTGAAACCCAATGGCGGCCGTGATACTATGCTCGTATAGGAGAGATTGCTATGGATGAACGTCTGACGAAACTTGAGATTAAACTTGCCTATGCGGAAGAGACCGTCCTTGCCTTGGATGCTGTGGTCAGCGGCCAGGCCCAGGAGATAGCCATCTTGTTGAGTCGCATCGATGCCTTGGAGAGACGTCTTACCTCATTTGTAGAGAGTGGTGAGGACAGCCTTCCCGAGGGCGAAAGGCCGCCTCACTATTGAGCCTAGATGAACAGGTTGACCTTGCTCTTGGAAGCAGCACCCATATAGGTGGCAACTCCGCCGATCTCAACGCCATCGAGCAGTTCCTCGCGCGTGATGCCCATGATGTCCATCGACATCTGGCACGCTATCATGCGCACTCCTGCCTTTTTGGCGTCCTCGAACATAGCGCGGACCTGGTCGACATTCTTCTTCTTCATGCGGCCCTTCATCATCGCAGCCCCCATTCCCCCCATATTCATGGAGGAGAGTGCCAGATGCTCCATGCCCTTGGGAAGCATGGCTCCGAACATCTTGCCCATGAAATCCTTTTTGACAGGTCCATTGGGCTTTCTGCGCAGGACAGAGAGTCCCCAGAATGTAAAGAACAAGGTCACATCCTTACCTGTAGCCGCAGCCCCGTTAGCCAGGACAAAGGTCGCCAGAGCCTTGTCCAGGTCATTGGAGAATACAATCATGGTGGCCCCATTGTCAGGGTCACATATGGCTGGCTTGTTGCCAAAGGAGTCGGGAACCGAGCAGATGGAGGGGTCGCCCTTGCTGATGACCGCCTCGATGATGCCCTTTGTAGTGTTCAGGGATACCAGCTCGTTTCCTGTGAGTTCACACCAGGACTGGACGTCCACGCCAAAGCCGGGATCTGATGCCTTGATGACGATCCTGTCGCCATGCTCGAGGTTGTCGATCTCCTGCTTGAGGCGGATGATGGGTCCTGGGCACTGCAGGCCGCAGGCATCGACCTTGAAGATCTTGTTTGCAACGGGTTTTCTGAAGCTGCCGTCCTCGTTGAGCACGTTGACGTTTTTCTGGATCCTGACACTGTGCAGGTCCTTGTTTTCCAAAAGCTTGCGTTCACGCAAGGCAACCTCATAGGTCTTCAGCCCTCCGGTGAGGTTGTATACCTCGCTGTAGCCATTCTGGCGCAGGATTCTCTCAGAGAGATAGCCGCGCAATCCCATGGCACAGTAGAGCACAACCGTCCTATCCTTGGGCACCTCATCCAGCCTGTCGCGCAAGTCGGTGTTGGGGATCAAATGGGAACCCTCTATGCTGCCCAGTTCGAACTCTTCGCGGGTACGCACATCAAGGATGAAGGCACCATCGAGGCGCATTGCCTCAGCCTCTTCCCACGTGATGGTGTTCGAATAGCCATTCAGCACGTTCTCAGCTATGAAGCCGACCATGTTGGTGGGGTCCTTTGCACTGGAGAAAGGCGGTGCATAGGCTTGCTCGAACTCGGCAAGGTCGGCTATGGTCCCTTCCTTTCCGATATAGGCTGAGATTACATCAATGCGCTTGTCTATGCCGTCATAGCCTACCGCCTGGGCTCCCCAGAGCTTGCCACTTTCAGGGTGGTAGAGGATCTTGAGCGTCAGCATGCTGGCGTTGGGATAGTACCCGGCGTGGGTTCCTGCATGGGTCACTGCCGCACGGAAGGGAAGACCTGCCTTGATGAGGCCCTTCTCTGTGAGCCCTGTGGAGGCTACGGTCATCTCAAATATCTTGGCTATGCTGGTTGCGATCGTCCCGCCGTAGGCCCTTGTGTCCCCATCGACGATGTTGTCTGCGCACAGGCGAGCCTGTTTGTTTGCGGGACCTGCCAAGGGGATGGTGCAAGCAAGCCCTGTCAGGGGGCTGTTGAACTCGATGGCGTCCCCGACGGCGCGGATGTGCTTGTCGTTGGTGGTGAAGAACTCGTCCACCTTGATGGCACCATTCTCTGCGAGTTCGATGCCTGCCTCCTTGAGGAAGGCGGTATCGGGTCGCACCCCGATGGAGAGGATGACGATATCGGCATCGATGATGGTCCCTGAGGAAAGTTCGACACTGACTAGCGAGTCATGCTTGCCAAATGCCTTAACCCCGTCGCGGAGGTAGAGGTTGACCCCTTTGACCCTGAGGTGCTGCTGCACCTCGGCTGCAAGGTCGTAGTCGATGATGTTCATCACCTGTTCGAGGGCTTCTACGACAGAGACCTCCAAACCCCTTTCCTTGAGGTTCTCGGCCATCTCCAGGCCAATGAAGCCTCCTCCCACGACAACTGCCCTTTTGGTGGCGGGGTTGTCGATCTTCGCCTTGATCTTGTCGATGTCGGTCACTGAGCGAAGCGACATGATGGATGGGTGGTCGATGCCTGGGATGGGTGGCTTGATGGGAGAGGCCCCAGGGCTGAGTATGAGCACATCGTAGCGCTCGTCATACTCTGTGTTGTTCTTCAGGTTCTTGATGTGGATGGATTTGTCCTTGCGGTTGATGGAAACCACCTCCGAAAGAACCCTTGCCTCCACGTCGAGGGTCTCCTTGAACTTCTCGGGCGTCATGACAAACAGCCTCGATCGTTCGGTGATGACGTTGCCCGCGTAATAGGGCAGTCCACAGTTTGCATAGCTGATGTACTCACCACGTTCAAACATGATGATTTCAGCTTTTTCGTCGCGTCGTCTGAGCCTGGCGGCAGTTCCTGCCCCTCCAGCTACTCCTCCAACGATTAGGTATCGTGCCATACGTCCCTCCTTAGGGTTCAGTTCTGGGTGAATTCCAGCTCGGAGGGGAGTGTTATCCCGCTACAGCTGTATTGTTCCACCATCTGCTTGCCCTTCTCGGTGAGGGTAACCAGCATGCTTCGGCGGTCAAGGGATGAGAGCTCCCTTCGTGTCAGGTCCCGGCTCTCGAGGCTGTCGAGGATGCGGGTAAGGCGTGAGGGGGAGAGTTCGAGTTCTATTGCAAGCAACCCGGGTTCTGCTATCCCTTTGTTCACTGCACACAAGAGCAGGGCGTCATTGAAAGAGAGTCCTGTCTCCTCTTTCAGGTGTTTTTCAAACGCCCGCAAGGATGTCTGCAGTTTTCTGATGGCACATAGGTCTATCATTACACTTTCCTTATAGTTCATATAGGCAATTGTTGCCTAGCGCAAATATATTCGATGAACGCCTATTGGTCAATATCTATAGATAAAAAAAGAGGGATTAAGGGAGATTATTTCGTAAATAGTTCGACCAGTGCATATGAGCTGAACATCAACTACTTTTCAGCACTCTCCCACATCGAGGAAGATGAGCGTGATGAGATGGCAGTACAGCGATTCGTAGCTGCTTCTGCCATCATGGTATTCTTCAAGGGAATTCCAGGCATCTACATCCATAGCCTTATCGGCTCAAGGAACTGGTTTGGCGATGCTACCCTGAAAGATCATCCTAGGCGCATTAACCGAGAAAAGATTGACATGCAACAGCTTGAGCAACAACTCTCCGATCCTAAGAGCCTGCGGTCTGCCCTCTTCACCAGAATGTTGGCTCTGCTTGAGATCAGGAAGCGTGAAGCAGCTTTCTCCCCCTGGCTGGGCAAAGGGTTGTCGATACAGCCATAAGGGGCTGTTTTGCATTCCTACGGTCTTTCAGACGAGAAGACCTTGCTGGTTCTGAGGATGAAAAGAGTAGGAACACCCAAACCCATACTCCAGAAGAGGTTCTTGTGGTGATCAACGTCAGCTCCAAGATTCAGGTATTCACTTCTGCCTGGGTGGCCTCCCACATAGGTATGGGCTCTGTTGACCTGATGGGCAATGCTGCAAACAAAGATAGAGACACTCTCACCCTACAACCCTATCAGGTGGTGGCTCTGAAGCGTGTTGGCAGAAATTCAACAAAACCCATTCGGTAAAGAATCCCCCGTTGCTTTGGTTCTCCCATTTGGTTTGACCAAAGCTTGAGCTCTCGTTACACTTGTTCACTATAGCTTGTTTAGAGGACAGATGATGAAACATATACTTTGCTTTGGCGACTCCAATCTCTTCGGAACCAACCCCAGCGGTGGGCGTTGGCCTCTTGAACAGCGGTGGACAGGCCTCCTGGCCCAGGCCCTGGGTGGGGGGTACCGCATCATAGAGGAGGGCCTTGGAGGACGCACGACAGTCTTTGATGACCCTCTTGAGGAGAACCGGTGCGGTCTGAAACACCTTCCCATCATGCTCCACAGCCATCGTCCCCTCGATCTGGTCATTCTCAGCCTGGGGACCAACGACTGCAAGGTGATGTTCAACGCCAATGCCAAGATCATTGCAAAGGCTGTGGAGAAGCTCGCCCTCATCATCAGGGAGTACCCCTATGGCGAGCACTATCCCATACCCCAGGTGCTGGTGGTTGCGCCGATCCATAGTGGGGAAGGGGTGGAGAACTCCTCCTTTTTCGGCTTCGACTCCCAGTCACACCTTTTGAGCAAGCAGCTTGGGCCTGCCATCAGGGAGATGGCACAGAAGAATGGTTTCCTCTTCCTCGATGCCTCCCTGGTTGCAAAGAGCAGCCCCATCGACCTGCTGCACATGGATAGTGAGGGACACGCTGCCTTGGCAGCGGCTCTGCTGCCCCTGGTGCTGGATTGGTTTGGTGATGTGCGCCCTCTCGCTGGAGCAGAGCAGCAAAACTCTGATGAGGAAACAGAGCAAGAGAGCAAACAACAAGAAAACAAAGAGGAAGAAGAAATACAAGTGATAGAAGCTACTCTGGAGAAAAACAGGGAAGCGGCATCCTCCCCCCCTAAAAGAGGGAGACTGCCGCTCGGTTTTGGCTTCCTGAAGAAAAGGCTCTAGCCCTTGGTTGTCTCTACAGGTATGTAGAGCTTGTTCTGCTTCCTAATCTGCTTCTGCTCTTTCTTGATGGCTTTGGCCCACTCCTTCCTGGAGATCAGGGCTACCTGCTCGACTGGCCTTCCCCCGATGAACTGGATGATGGCGCACTCGGTCTCCTCAGTGCCTGTGGCACTGGGGTAGTTGATGAAGCCGTGGATGGTCTTCTTGACCTCCAGGTACTTTACCGGGGTGTCTGCCGATGCGAGGGCATCGGCATAGAGCTTGCCGTCGTCGCGCAGGGGATCGTACTCAGCTCCGATGATCAGCGTCTGCGGCAGGCGCGAGTGGTCCTTGCTCAACAGGGGCGAGAAGCTCGGGTTGAGTATGTCCTTGGGCTCCCTTTGGTAGCTGTTTATGAAAAAAGCCATATGCTTGTCAGTCAGGGTGGGCGAGTCCTTGTACTTCTCATACGAGGCTGTCCTCATCCGTCCATCGGTGACAGGGTAGAGCAGCACCTGCCCTGCAATGGCAGGGCCTTTGCGGTCCCTGGCAAGCCGGCTTACCACAGCTGCGAGGTTTCCCCCGGCACTATCGCCCATCAGGTAGAGCCTGTCCGGGTCGGTTTTCCAGTACCTGCACCCTGCAGCTGCCCATATGAGGGTATCATAGCAGTCCTCGACAGCGGTGGGGAACTTGTACTTCGGTGCAAGGCGGTAATCGACAGAGAGCACCGATGCCCCGGTGATGTCGGCAAGATGTGCACACAAGAAGTTATAGAGATCCATATTGCCCCAAATCCACCCCCCTCCATGATAGAAGATGATCAGGGGTGTGAGGTCTGAGATGTCGCGCGAGCCCTGTTTCTCAAACAGGTATCCGCTTATCATTCCGTCGGTGACAGGGATGATGAAGGTCTTGGAGTCGATGTTTTTGGCACTCTTGCCCAAGAGTTTGCGGATGAGCATATTGTTAGGAATGGAAATATCGTTAATCTCTTCTATGCGCTTGGGGGTGAGCCCTTCGGGGTCTGAAACAGAAAGTTTCCCGATAAGGTTCACCAGACGTTTCATTTTGGGAGATAAATCATAGTCAACCATAATGGGGTCATAGTAATCTATCCCTGTTGGGCGTGCAATAGCTTGGTAGACGGCAAGCGTTCGCAAATGAGTAAATATACAACTGCTTGCATAGGGATTCTTGTTTCAATGTGTTGTTTTTGTTCTTTTTACCAGCCAAACATTGAACACCCTTGACCTGCTTGCTATACTTTTGCCATGACTGATAAAGTGAAAATGCTTGAGACCCGGCAATTCGGGTATGGGTTCATTGATGGTGCCTATCTTCCCGAGGGTAAGGACGAGTACTATCTGCGCAACCAGATGCTGGACACCCTGGAGGGATATCGCAACCTTACAGACCAGGAGATAAAGGTCCTTGAGGATAACCTGAACATCTGCCCTGCTTGGGCCCATGTGCTGGTCAGCGACCCTTTCGACCCAACGCTGGTGAAGAACAGCGAGTTCTATGGCTTGGTGCGCCTGGGTAAGATGAGGCGGCAGGTAGCATGTTTTCATGACTTCTGTGTACCTGTAGGCATTACCAACAGCCGCCTTGTCTCCTGTGATATAGGAGACTACTGCGCCATCCTGGACTGCTCCTACATCAGTCACTACGTAATTGCCAACAATGTGATCCTCTACCGCCTTGGAGAGTTGCAGGCGACCAACCATGCCAAGTTTGGCAACGGAGTGGTCATGCAAGGGGAGGACCCTGAGGTCCTGGTGACCATCGGCATCATGAATGAGGCCGGTGGGCGCAGTGTGCGTCCCTTCGATGGCATGATCCCCTCCGATGCCTTCCTTTGGGGGACCTTTCGTGACGATACGCTTCTGATGCAGAAATTTGGAGAGATGACAGACAAGGAGTGTGACCTCCGACGGGGGGGGTATGGGTATGTCGGGGAGCAGTCGGTCATCAAGTCGTGTGACACCATCAAGGATGTCTGGGTAGGACCGGGCGCCTACATAAAGGGTGCGAACAAGCTGAAGAACCTCACCTTGCGCTCCACCTTGCAATCCTCTGTGCAGATAGGTGAGGGGGTGGAGCTGGTCAACGGCATCATAGGGTCGGGCAGCCGTGTCTTCTATGGCAGCAAGGGCATCCGGTTCATCATGGGGGACAACTGCGCCCTGAAGTACGGTGCCCGTCTCATCCATTCGATCCTAGGGGACAACTCCACGGTAAGCTGCTGCGAGATCCTCAACAACCTGATATTTGGTGGCCATGAGCAGCACCACAACAACTCGTTTCTCATCGCCAGCCTGGTCATGGGGCAGTCGAACATGGCAGCCGGGGCGAATATAGGGTCGAACCATAACAGCCGGGGCAATGATGGGGAGATGATAGCGGGTCGCGGGTTCTGGCCTGCCCTTTCGAGTACCCTCAAGTATGACTGCAAGTTTGCCAGCTATGTGCTCATTGCCAAGGGAAACTACCCCTTTGAACTGAACATACCCCTTCCTTTCAGCCTGGTCAGCGCTGACAGCCGCGAGTGCAGGCGTGTGGTCCTGCCCGCCTACTGGTGGATGTACAACCTCTACGCTTTGGAGCGTAACAGCTACAAATACCGCATACGCGACAAGCGCAAGGTGATCCGCCAGCATATTGAGACCGACTACCTTGCCCCCGATACTGCTCACGAGATGCTCAATGCCCGAAAACTGCTTTCCTTGTGGACAGCGGAGAGCTATAACAGGCATATAAGGGAGACGGCCACCTTCACTGACGAGGACCTCACCTTGCAAGGCAAGATGTTGCTCGAGCGCCAGGGCGATGAGCTCTCCCCACTTACCGTCATGACCTTTGCAATGGAGAACAGTGCGGAGCCTGTGGAGGTCCTCAAGCCTGTGGAGGCCTACCGCTCCTATACGGAGATGCTGCTCTACTATGCAGCTTCCACCATAGCCTCGTGGTGCAGCAGCCAGAACTGCCTTGTCTCTGACTTTCAGAAGGACAGCTCCCCGCGCCTGCAGGATTGGCTGAATGTGGGTGGCCAGATGGTACCCGCTGACAAGGTGGAGGCCCTCAAGGAGGATATCAGGGAGGGCAGGATAGGCCGATGGGATGAAGTGCACCAGAGGTACGACTCCTGGTTTGCACAATATCCCATGGATAGGGCAGTTCATGCCCTTGCCATCCTGCATGAGATCATGGAGGTCCCTGAGATAACAGCCTCCCACTGGCTTACCCTCCAGGACGCTGTCGTACGCATCCGATTGCATATTGAGGAGCAGGTCTTCAAGACCAAGGAGAAGGACTTCAACAATAAGTTCCGATCAAGCACCTATCGCACCCTTCAGGAGCGTGATGCAGTCCTGGGCTGCCTTGATGACAATCCCTTCATCCAGGAGTCCAAGATCACCAGCGAGCGCATCATCGTCCAGGTGAGGTCAGTCTCGTTCTGACACGAGGGAAGCAACAAGAGAGAGAACCCAAGGAAGAGAGCATGCCCCGATGGCATGCTCTTCCCTTTTATGCTCTCCAGTTGTGTCTGTACACCTTGTACAGGTCATCAGCTATGCTGATGAGGGTCAACAGCAAGTAACAAAGAACAGCGGCTTTTGCAATGATCGCCCATGTGGCAAGGTCATTTCTGAAGAAGCGGATGAACTGCCTGTTCAGAGCATCCCACCTGGTCATGAAGAAAGAGAAATAGAGGGAGCCTGCGAGTTCGCCTAGACAGCTGACCCACAGCAGGGACTTGCTCCACCCTTTTCTGATGAGCTTCACCACATTGATAGCCAAGGTGCCCAGCGAGAGCAGGAAAAACCCCAGCAGGAGGCCCTTCGCCCTGGAGGTGAGGAGCATGGGGATGGGATCACCTCCCCTTTGGTAGATCGCCAGTAGCTCAGGCTCTAGGTACAGGGCGAGCAACAAGAGAGAAAATAGGGTCGAGACAACCGTTTCAAGGATGCTCTGCCTTGTACTGATGGCCACTGCATGTTCCATGGGTACTCCTTACGACAACGATACTGCATCATTTTGCTCTACAGTAAACCATATCTTAGCCCATACAGTACATAATCATGTGAGGTTGAAAGTGGAATAAATCATATCCGGCTTAGTTTTTCAAGAATTTTCAAAAAAGAAAAATTGACACCTACAACCTTCGGTGGTACTATGTAGTTGTGGTGGTGAAGAAGGGGAATAACCGAAGAAATACCCTGAGTAACCAAGAAGCCCTCCATGGTGGAGGGTTTTATTTTGTGCCTGGCATGCCATTGCTTTTAGAGCTGACTCCCGTATCCTGATCATTCCCTGTTAGATTGGCACATCTGATGCATGGATAACGTTTTATAGAGATGTTTCAAGACAAAGGTCATAACCTGCAGTATAATACAAATAGATTATATCTGTCACAAGGAATGTATTGTACATGTTGAAGTATGAATTACTGATAATGGATATCAAGAAACGGATAGCTTCAGGCCAATGGTTCAATGAGATGCTCATGCCTACCGAATCCGAGCTGTGTGTCATGTATGGTGTCAGCCGCATTACTGTCAGGCGCTCATTGGAAGAACTTGAGCGAGAAAACCTCATCAAGCGCATCCAGGGAAAAGGCACGTTCATCACAGCTTCGAAGATGTACTCCGGTGCCAGTGCCAACGGCTTTACCCAGAATATGGCAGCCCAGGGGGTTGTTGTCGTCTCCCGGCTTTTGGTTGAGGAACTGATCCCAGCCTCTGCTGAACTCAGGCAGAAGCTGCTCTTGGCGGACTCAAAAAGCCTTGTGTGGCATTTCTCCCGCATCAGGCTGGCAGGGGGCAAGCCCATTGCACTTATGGATACCTATGTGAAGGAAAGCCTGGGTGACACCATGCGCACCTATGATCTGAGGACTGAGTCCTTCTATGGCCTCTACCAGAAGATATTCGGCATCCCTGTTGTCGACACCATCGGCTCTGTAACCGCCATCATTCCCAAGCCAGAGGTTTGTGCCATGCTGGAGGTCCCCCAGGGTTCTGCCCACCTCTGGTACAAAAGCATCGGCTTCCTGGCCAACGATACCCCTGTACAGGTGGACTATTCCGTATTCAACTCAGAGCTGTATGAATTCTCCATCAACATGAAGAACCTCAGGATAGAGAACCTTTCAGCCCAGTAGCATCATCATTTCTCCCACGTCGCCTTTTCATATACATACGCATCAAAGGCCTCGAGGATCTCCTCGATGGAGGAAGCTACTATCAGCTGTTCCCACTGCTCTTTCCGGGTGAAGCCACGCTTGTACATCAGCTCGAGCTGGTCGAGCAACGGGGTATAGAAACCCTCATGGTTCAAAACCGCACAGGGTTTGTTGGTGAAGCCGATCTGACGCCACGTGATTATCTCGGCAAGCTCCTCAAGGGTCCCGATGCCACCGGGAAGTGCAATGAAGGCATCGGCCTTCTCATACATCAGGGCTTTCCTCTCATGCATGGTGTCCACCACGATGAACTCGTCTACGACCAGGTGCTCGTACTGCGGCTTGTAGAACCTCTTAGGGGAGATGCCTACGACGTGGGCGCCTGCATCCTTCATTACTTTGGCAACTTCACCCATCAGGCCCCGGGTTCCCCCTCCATATACCAAGCCGATATCCCTTCCCGCAAGGGTGGTGCCCACCGTTTCGGCCAGGGTGCGAAAACTTTCGCTATCACCAAAGTTTGATCCACAAAATACACAGATATGACGTAATTCCATTCTCTTATTTCCTTTCTACCGCTACTTGTTCTTGCCCACTAGTCAAGCATCAAACCAAATTGGATTGGAGAGCAGGCGCATGCTCCTATGGTCCCTATAGGCCATCCCCCAAAACCGGGACTTGACTATATCCTCATGAAACTCAAGACGCACAAAAGAGTGCCCTGTTACGATCCGTTTCAATTCCCATTCCCCCAAAGTGAAGCAGCATAGCTTCCCAGGGCCCTCGATATGGATGATATCGTGTACCTGCCCACCCATCATGATGAACAAGTTTCCACTGGGATTGTCTTTCAATTCTACGGTAAACGAACAGCTTTCACCCTTCTTTAGGGGAATGCTGTCCCCCATCCCATACGTTTTTCCCTTGCATGCTGCATGGAACTCCAGGCGGGAGGTGCCGTAGGAGACATAGGCGCGCCCCTGTTTCAAGCCACGTATGATAGCCGGCTGGGATAGCTCATCCGCCTCCACCCATGTCCGTATCTGCCCCAGCTTCCAAGGACCCTCAGTAGCAGCGGCATTATGGCTGTCGCTGCTTCCGACACCCGTCAGGCGGATACCCTGGCAGAGATAGGTATCCCAGAGCGTGGGATAGAGGAATGTCGATGGTCCGTCAGCGAGGCACCATATTTCAAACAGGTCAGCCTTCTGTACAGGGAAATCATGGTAGCGCCAGGCTACAAGGCCGCTTGCCGCATGATTGATGCAAAACAGGCCCCCCTGCCCATGGGCCTGGTCAGCGACGCTCTCCATCGTAGGAGGCTGTTCCAAGCCGAGCTGTTTGGCCAGCTCTGCATTGTCATCAACCAGTGGGTTTATCCAGGTGGTGATGCCATGGATGTTTGCATGCCCGAAATCACCGGAAACCTCCATGCTCTGTAGGCAGAGCAGGTTGTAGGAGCGATATATCTTCTGGATCTGCAACCAGTGGCTTGCGGTGAAGTGGTCGGTCAGCGCTATGAAATCAAGGCTCTCCTGGTGTGCAACCTCAAGTACCTTTTCCACTGGGGTGCGCCCTGTGCTTTCGTCCGAGTGCAGGTGCAGCTCTCCACAATACCATCCCTTTTCCCTGTTTGGGACATAGTATGAGAAAGGAGGTTCAGCAGGCTCTGATAGGGTACTGGCCGCCAGACCCCCTGATGCTGCAAAAATCTTGGTTGTCAGCTCTATATCCTCAAAGAACCTTCTCTTGTAGATCACCAGCAGCCACTGTCCGCTGGGTATTGGCCCTGGGATCCCCCCTCTGGACGCAGTGTGAAGAGTGAGGGAGTGCTCCTCCTGATGAAGACCTATTGCCCCTTCCGATGCCTTCATGATGCGTATGGCCCCCGATGAGTCAAAGAGGGCTATGGGCAGCTGTGCCGGCTCCTGCGTACTTCTTGAAAGAAGGATGGTCAGGCCCGTCGTATGCTCAGGAACAAAAAAGGGGAGGCGCGCATAACGCATGGATTGCTGCAGGTCCCCCCTTTCAAGGAGCAACGTGATGGCTGTCGATTTGATGAGTTTTGGGTTGTTCACAGTTGTGCACCTCCAAGGGTTTGTATGGTACCACCATAAAGAGAAGGAAGAGGTGCCACAAGGCTGTGGCACTTCTTCCTGGATCCTGAAAGCATCGCCCTTAGTAGATGAACTCTCCAAAAGACTTGGCTTCATCGAACTCAGCCTGGAAGAGGGCTGTGTACTCATCAAGGACCTTTTTGGCATGCTCATTGTTCAAAATGATTCTGCTGATCATGTCGTTGACACGATTGAAGACGTCCCTTAGGTTTTTGGTTGTGCTTGGCGCAGCCTTTCCATAGGCGAGCTGGTCTATCATGACGGTGTAAGCAGGTCTGTTGGCAAGGAACTCCTTGACTTCAGCGAGCTCCATGACACTTTTCCTGGTAGGCAGGTTCCCTGTTTGCATGAAGAAGTCGGCAATGGTCTCCGCCTTGGCCATATGGTTCAGGAACTGTATGGCGGCATCGGTTGAAGCCTTGGAAGCCTGGGAAGCGATGCCAAAGTTTCCCCCACCGATGGTCACGGCATGACCGCCCTTTCCTGCAGGGATGAAATTGAATGACCAGTCGTACTTGAGCAGCTTCTCTGCTGTGGGGATGAAGGAGGTGGTCTGGAAAACAGAAGCGACTCTTCCATCAAGGAAGGCACCGTTCTGCTCTTCGAACCCGCCAACCAGAACCGGCTGCATCAGAAGCAGGTCGTCGTTGAACAGCTGCTGGAAGTAGGTCATCATCTCGACGGTTGCAGGGCTGTTGAGCCTGACCGTTCCATCAGGGGTGCCGATCTCACTTCCCCAGGTGTATGCGATTGCATCGAACAGGAACTGGTGGAAGAAGGCATACCCATAGTAGTACTCTTTGCCAAGATTCTTCATGGTCTTCGCATCTTTCTTGAACTCATCCCATGTGGTCGCCGGCTTTTCGATTCCGGCCTTCCTGATCAGGTCATTGTTCACAAAGAAGCCCTGGGTGCTCCTGTTGTAGGGAAGCGCATAGAGCTCCCCCTCATAGGTGAGGTCCGCGAGCATTGCAGGGTAGTAGTCATCCAAGGTCGCCTTGGGCAGCAGATCGTCCAAGCTCTTCAGAAGCCCGAGTTGTGAATACCAGGGAACATCAAGGTAGTCACAGATCAGCAGCGTAGGCATGTTCTTTGCATTCGCTGCAGCGGCGATCTTCTGGCGAAGGATGCTGTACCCACCCTGGTGGATGACATTCACCTTCACTTCACTCTGTGAAGCGTTGTATTCAGCCACTTGTATGTCAAACACCTTGGCCTTGGAGCCGCTGAGGCTGCTCCACAGCTCTATGGTCACCGGACCTGCCGGTTTGACTTCCTTTGTCCCTGCTGCAAACCCCACTGCCAAAACAGCGGCGAGCAGTACAAGCACTACGAGAATTCTCTTTGTTTTCATCGTTACAATCTCCTTAGTAGACTAGTTTCTTACCATATGCATACCCTCAGATGAGGATGAGGACACTGTTGCAGGACAAGAGGGCTATCACTTACCCCTTGATCCCCCCTTGCAGAAAATCATTGGTGAAGTATTTTTGCAGGCTCAGATAGAGCACTACCAGGGGAAGCAGGACGAAGATGGTAGCAGCCATCAACAGGTGCCACTGAGTCCCTCCGTCATTGACCTCCTTCATCATCACGATGCCGACCGGCATGGTCCTGCGGTTTACGCTGCTGGTCATGATCAGGACCCAGAAGTAGTCATTCCAGCGCCACTTGAAGGCCATGATCGCGTAGGCGATGAGGGAGGGCTTTGCCAGATGGATCATGATCCTGAAGGCGATGGCCAGGTGCCCCGCACCCTCGATCCTTGCCGCCTCATAGTAGTCCTTGGGAATCGTTGAGAAGCTCTGTCTGATGAGGAATATTCCATAGGCATCAGCTGCAAAAGGTATGATCAGGCCCTTGAAGGTATCCAGCCACCCAAGCTTGAGGATGATTGAGTACAGCGGGATGATGGCAACTTGAGAGGGCATCATCAGTACCGCCAGGACCATCAGGAACAAGATGTTCTTCCCGGGGAACCTGAGAAAGCTGAAGGCATACGCAGCAAGGACAGCTGTGATGAGTTGCAGAAGGGTCGCAGAAATAGAGACGAACAGGCTGTTGAAGGCATAGATGTCAAAGGGCTCCACCTTCCATGCCTTGGCAAAGTTGCTGAAGGCTGGGGGGTAGGGGATGTGCAACGGCTTGGTCAGCACCTCCGATGTAGAACCCTGCAGGCTGGTTATGATCATCCAAAGGAAAGGCGCCACCACGACAATGGTCATAAGCGTGAGGAATATGATGCCCAGGCTCCTGAAAAGGGTGGAGAGGAATCTTTGCATGGTGTTGTTCTGGGCAATGGCCTCACTGTAGGTCTTAGGCATTAGCTTCTCCCTTGTCTCTGGACAATGTGCGCTGCACTACGGTAAAGAAGAGCAATATGAGGAACAGGAATACCGAGAGCGCAGAAGCGTATCCTGCGTGGGCTCGTGCAAAAGCCTCCTGATAGATGTAGAGGTTCAACACATTGGTGCTGTTGTAGGGTCCCCCTCCAGTCATGACCGAGACGATATCAAATACCTGCATCGCCTGGATGAAGGAGGTCAGAAGCAGAAAGTATGTGGTGGGCTTGAGCAGGGGAAGCGTTATCCTGGTGGTCTGCTGCCATGGGGAAGCCCCATCGATGGTGGCCGCCTCATACACATCGTCGCTGATGCCAGAAAGGCCGCTGCTATAGATGAGCATGACGTATCCGACGCTTCTCCAGACTGCCAGGGAGATGACTATCCATATGGCATACCCGGGGGTGAGCAGCCAGCGGGGGCTCTGTTTTCCTATAAGGTTGAAGAGCTGGCCTGCCAGTCCGTAATCAGGGTCGAATATCCAGATCCAAAGGATTGCCACCGCGCTTGCCGTGGTGATGTTGGGGATGAAGAACACAGTCTTGAGGATTTTGGAAGCTAGGCTTGTGCGTTTGTGCAGGGTGACCGCAATGAAAAATCCGAGGACCATGGAGAAGGCTGTCGACCAGAAGGTGAAGAAAAATGTATTGCCCAGGATTTTCCAAAAGATCGCAGAAGTGAGGATGGCCTTGAAGTTTGCCAGGCCTATGAACCGTTTTTTCGGTGAGAACAGGTTCCAGGATGTCAGGCTGATCCTGAAGTTGTCCAGCAGGGGGATGTATTTGAAAATGAAGAAGATGGCAAACATGGGCAAAAGGAAAAAGAACGCTGTCAGCAGCTCATCTTTTTTGTACCTGCCCTGCCTGAAGGAGAGCTTGTTCTCCCCGGATTGTATCCTTATACGTTTCATACTTCTGGTTTTCCTCCTTTGCTGAAAAGGTCTGTAAAAAGCGAATGACGAAGCTCCTCTGCAAAGGCCCTGTCCCTTGAACCGTGGGCTTCACTGATCAGCTTCATGACAATCTTCTGCAGGACGGCCCTGGTTGCCGCATAGGTGGCATCGATGCCATCTGCTTCCAGGCTGGTATCGAGGCGGCTGGTGCTCAGAGGGTTGTCGGACACATAGTGCACAATGCCCAGGTCGATGGAGTTGCTTATGGAGATGGTTTCATTCTCTGGATACCGTTTGGGTTGGGTGAGCTCATAGATGGCGGCGAGGTAGGGGCCTGCCTCCATCTCAAGGTCAGTGATCCCTGCAAGCAGCAGCTGGTTGAGCATCTTCTTATTCTGCAGGAAGGTGCCCAATACCGTGATGGCCTTCTGATTGTCATAGACGCCATGGGTGTTCGTGTCCATGAAGGCCATGACATCCTCGGCATGTATGGTGTTGGAGAAGTAGTAGTGGTTCTGGGTGTGCTGGTCGAAGATGAAGGAGGGTATCAGGATGTCCCCCCGGTCAGCAAACAGCGAAGCGGCCTTGCCTATCACGTATATGCCCAGAAATTTTCCCACATGCTCGGATATCTTGTTCAGGACGAAATATGCGGTTCGGCCCAGGGGGTAGTCGATGTTCAAGATCATGGCATCGCTGTCACGGATGCTCTCAGGCAGGGAAATCCCTGTCTTCCTTTTTTTGGTTGCGCTGGCGAGCTTTCTCAGGTCGATCACCTGGGTCGGCACATCAAGGGTCTTGGTGCTTGCTATGCGTATGATGCCTACCGACTTCTCATAGGAGATCCTGCGTTCCTTTACCTGCGGTCCATCCTGGGCCAACGCCTCATATTTCATAAGCAGGAAGTAGAGGATGTTCTGTTTCCTGATCGGATCGAGGGGTGGATCCTGGTAGAGGGTTGCCATGGCGGCAAGGTCCTCACGATTGTGGGCGAATGCTATGATCTCGCCTTCCAGCTGCTCTGCAAAACCACTCAGGACGTTGATGACGCTGTGGGTGTTGGATGAGACGAAGAATATCGGCCGGTCTTCAATTCCAGGGCAGCTCTCCTGGATATGCTTCCACCAGATCTCCGTCTCTTTCCTGTACCGGCTGTAGGAAGCTTCAAAGTTCTGCACATGAAGGTCGCATGGTCCGCTTGAGAGGGCCTTGATGACTGAAGGGAGGCTTGAGCCAAACAGTCCGCTGAGGCCGAGCCTTTGCTCCTCAGTGAGGGCAAGGGCATCAGAAAAAAGGAGAAGGCACTCTTCGGAGAGATGCTCTTCTTCAGGGAGGGAGAAAGAGGCCAGTTTCAAGAGGGCGTACGCTTTGTTCCACTCTATCTGGAATGCCAACAGTGAGGGAAACACATCATCGATGTCGGACTTGCTGGAGATGAAGGCTATCAGGGTATCCTTGCCATCGAACAGGTAGCGCCTTCTTCGTGCCTTGGCATAGACCTCGGTACAGTCTGAGATTTCAACCCCGCTCTCCTTCAAGAACGATTCGCTTTGGCCGAGGAGGATTTTCTTTGTGGAGAATATGCAAAAAGGAAGGCGCGAGGCCACATACATGAAGGCCCCATAGGCGAAGGCGCTCTCCCTGGCCTGTTCATGGATCGAGCACTCCATCTCCATGTAGGTGCTTTCAAGCCTTTGCAGAGGGACTCGCGCAGAGCTGCGCAGGGTCTTGTACATGAGTTTGGTGAATCGTTTGATCCCTGTGTCCTGCTCCAAGGTGATGGGCTTTGATCTGAGGCCTTGCATCGCTTTTCCTTCATGTTGGTGCATACTGTTCTCCTAACGGTCAGGTCGTTTCGTTGTTCACATAGGTTTGCCGCAGTTCCATCAGCAAGATCCCCAGCATGTTTTTGCCGGTTCCTGCCTCCCCTATGCCCCAATAGTAGTCTGATCGTGAATCTTCAATGAGTATTGCGTCCCCTGTCCCTAGGAGCAGGGCCCTCAAGTCGTCATGTTGGTCGAACTTTGCCCTGATGGCCACCCTCATGGCTTCAATCTTCTCCGTTTCCCAGTCAGGGCGGTAGACGCATGCCGGATCGTTTCCAAGGTCTTTTGCCTCGTCGCAGGTAGGAGCTTGCCTGATGCGCTGTGCATATGTCTGGTCCAAGGTCTTCTGCCCCTGATAATAGTGCTCAGTGGATTTCCATGACTTTCCTTCAATATGTATGGTGGCAACCCAGTAGTTGGAAAGGTACCCATACTCGTCAGTTTCATGATAAAACCGTATTTCGTTCATTTTGCACTCCTAAACCTATCTGTAAGCTATATTACAACACACGTGATATAACAATGTTGTTATGTATTACGGTACCACTGCTTTGTTTTGCTGTCAAGGCTTTCGGGGTGCGGTTGTTCAGGGAATCAGCATTCCAAAGGTTGCAATAAAAGGGCTGTGCAAAGACGAAAAAAGGGGGTTGTCATCTAGACAACCCCCCGATCCTTGGAGCCAAAGGGACTCGAACCCTCCACCTACTGATTGCGAACCAGTCGCTCTACCAGATGAGCTATGGCCCCAAAATGCGTACATCCCACCATCACTGGACAACGGTTGCACCTAGCCGAACTTTAGCGCAAGAGGCTATAAAGGTAAAGGGGAAACGCGCTCAAGTGGTTCCAAATTGGCATCACTTCTTTCAGAACCTATGTTTTTTGATACGAGCCTGTCCCTCTTCGTGCAGGTGTTTCTCCAAATAGTAAACAATCTTTGACACTTTATGTTTTTTGCAGGGAAAAGCTCCTGTGATTTGCTAATTCCCCAAAGATAGGTGAAGTTGTTCTAGCTTTATTCCCTTACGCTTGGTATCCTTATAAGAAAAGGGAGGGCATATGGAACAGACGCTGCTCACTGACTTGACGCTTTCACTGTTCAATACCGTACCCGACCCTTTTATGGTCATCACAGAGGAGGGCACCTACCTTGAGGTGCTCGGGGGCACCGAGCGCACCCTCTACGATGACGGAAAACCCATGAAAGGAAAGAATATCTATGAGTTTATGGAGAAGGATTTCTCCGACTTTTTCATGGGAAAGATACGGGAGACCCTGGCAGGCAATGTCCTCAACTGCTTTGAATACCCCCTTGAGACGGACAAGGTCAATCTTCCCCGGCTGGATGGACCGGGGGGAGTCCAATGGTTTGAGGCCCGCATGTTCCCCATGCCGAACCTCTATCTCGGCCTTCGTGTCGTGACGGCCATGATCATCAACATAACCGACCGCAAGCTGCTGCAACAGCGGCTGAAGGACCTCTCCTACCTTGATCCCCTCACCTCCCTTGCAAACCGGCGATACTTCATGGATCGCATTGCAGAGGAGCTTGAGGAGCACTATGCCAACGGCACCAGTGTCCATGTGCTGCTCTGTGACATAGACTATTTCAAATGGATCAACGACCAGTATGGCCACCTCGCCGGGGACGAGATCCTCAAGGGCTTCGCCACAGTCGTTCACCAGGTGTTGAAGCATAGCCATACCATTGCCAGGTTCGGAGGGGATGAGTTCATCATCTCCCTTGTGGGGATGACCACAGCCCAAGTGCTGGAAAAGTGCAATGAACTGCGCCTTGCCGTGCAAGAGCATCCGTTCATGCATGAAGGGGTCAGGATTCCTGTCTGCATCAGCATCGGAGTCGCTGTCGCCTCCCCCCTCGCTGACGATATCAACGGCTTGGTCGGTTTGGCGGACAAGGGCCTCTATGAAGCGAAGAAACGGGGAAGAAACAGGGTGATTCTCCTAGAAGGTAGGGAACTATAGGATGGCAGCAGATATTATTTTCAACATCTTGTTCCTGCTTATCCTTAGTGTGGTCTACTCAACCTACCCATTCAAGGACTACAAGAAGCTCTTCGCCCATACCCCCCTGGTGGGTGTCACCATCGGGCTCCTGGGTATCCTCATCATGGTCAACCCCATGATTATCGAAGAGGGGGTGCGCTTTGACTCCCGCTCCATCATAGTGGCTGTCTCTGCCATGACCTTTGGCTTTGTCCCCTCTCTGATCGGATCACTCATCATGGCCATTTTCAGGATCATCATAGGGGGAAGCGGCACCCTTGCAGGGGTTGCCCTCCTTTTCATCTCCTTTGGCATTGGCAGCCTCTGGCGCAAGGTCAGATTCAAGAAGGTTTCGGGCAGACAGCAGTATATGGGCCTTGAATTTCTGTTTGTCGGGGTGGTCACCCACCTTGGGGTGTACCTCTGCCTGTTCCTCCTGCCTAGGGAGATCCAGCCCATGGTTTTCCGAACGATGGCGGTTCCCCTTCTTGTCTACTGCCCCCTGGGCCTCTATCTGCTCTGCCTTCTGCTGTTCAACCAGGCCTACAGGATGGCCACCATCAGCGACCTCAGGCGAAGTGAACGCCAGTTCAAGACCATCTTTGAGCAGTCCCCCATCGGCATGTCCCTGACCGACCTCATCACCGGCGAGATCCGAAATGTAAACCAGAGCTATCTGGACATGCTTGGCTTGAGCCGTGAAGAGCTGATCGGAAGCACCTGGGACTCCGTCACCCACCCCGAGGACGCGGTGCAATCACAGGGGATGACCGAGAAGATGCGCCTGGGGGAGAAGGGCCCCTTCAACTTCGACAAGCGGTTCCTCAAGAAGGACGGCTCATCGGTGTGGGGGAACCTCTCCTTGTGTGTCTTCGATCCTGTAGATGAGGAGTCGCTGGAATCCTTGTGCATGACGCTGGACATCTCCGAGCGAAAGAGTGAGGAGGACAAGGTGCGCTATGCAAGCACCCATGACGCCCTCACCGGCTTCTATAACCGTACCCATTTTGAAGAGCATCTGGCCTCCTTCAGCTCAGAGGGAAAGCTTCCCCTGACTGTTGCCTTCGGTGATGTGAACGGGCTGAGGATCATCAACGAGGCCTTTGGCAGGGAGCAGGGGAACCTGCTGCTGAAAAGGATATCTTCCATCATTCAAGAGCGGCTTGGAGAGGGCAATTATGCTGCCCGCGTCGGTGGTGATGAGGTGGCCCTGGTCTTTTTCAACTCAACCCTGGAAGAGGCTGAGCTCATCATCAGGGGCATCCGCGAGCAGGTATCCAAGATGCTGGTCATGGACTCGGTGCGAACCTCCGTCAGTTTCGGTCTGTGTGAGATGACCAGCACCGACGATGACATCAACGAGATCATCAAGCACGCTGAAAAGGATGTCGATACACGCAAACTCATGGAGTCCCCCCATATGCGCGGGCGTGCAGTCTATGCCATCATCAACACGTTGCACGAGAAGAACAAGCGTGAAGAGCTGCACTCCCGCCGGGTAAGCAATTTCAGCGAGGCCTTCGCCACAGCCCTTGGGATGAGCGAGTGGCAGGTCTCGGAGATGAAGCTGCTTGGCCTGATGCATGACATCGGCAAGATTGCCATCAGCGAGTCCATCCTCAACAAGGAGGGCAAGCTGACCGACAAGGAGTGGGCTGAGATGAAGCGCCACCCCGAGATAGGGTACCGCATCCTCTTCTCCGTCGAGGATATGGCAGGCCTTGCCGGCCATGTGCTCGCCCACCATGAGCGCTATGATGGAAAGGGGTATCCCAAGGGGCTCAAGGGGTTGGAGATACCCCTGCAGTCGAGGATCGTGACCATTGTGGATGCCTTTGATGCGATGACCGCTGAGAGGACCTATCGCGCAAGCGTCACCCCCCAGGAAGCCGCCAAAGAGCTGAAAAAACATGCTGGGACACAGTTCGATCCCTCCCTTGCCAGGGTGTTTGTTGAGAAAGTACTCAACTTTGACTGGGAAACACTGTTCTGACAAACAATTGGAACCCAAGGCCTCCCCACTCCTTGACAGCTGCAAATTCACTGTTTACCCTATATATAAGGATATTCGATGCGTTCGCCCGACACCAAGGAGGTGCATATGGGAGTCATTACCATTTCACGTCAGATGGGCAGTGAAGGGACCTATATTGGAAAAGCCCTTGCCAAGGAGCTTGGCCTGAAGTATGTGGATAAGCAGGAACTTGGCCTGATCATGCGGGAGTACGGCTTCAGCATGTTCGATGAGGTCTATGATACCAAGCCGAACTTCTGGGAGCGCTTTGACCTGGAGCGTTCCAATACCGTTGACTTCCTTACCCAGGCGATGAGGGCTGTAGCCAAGGCAGGTGACGTCGTGTTGCTTGGGCGGGGAGGCTTCGGCCTGTTCCAAGGTTATGCCGATGTGCTCAATGTCCGTATCCAGGCGCCGTTTGACCTGCGTGTGGACAGGAAGATGAAGGAGCACGGGCTCAAGAGGCTCGAAGGAGAGGCCCTTTTGCACAAGTTTGACCAGATCAGGTCATCCTTCATCAAGTCAGACCTTGATTTCGATGCAAACGATGCATCCATGTATGACATTGTCTTCAATACCGATGTCACCAAACCCGACGATGCTGTGCTCTGCATCGCCTCAGCCTATGCCGGGCTTATGAAGAACAAACGCTATGGCATCGAGCGAAAGGCAAGTTCGCTTGAGATCGATCCCCTGCTGTTCAAGCATGTACAGAGGATGTTGGCCAACCTATGAAAAATGCCAGTATCATCCTCCTCTCTGCAGGGGTGCTGTTTGTAGGGTTTTCCCTTGTCACTCCCCTGCTTTTTTTCCTCATCGGAGCCATGCTCGACAAGAGCTTTGATGTGAGCGCTCTGCTGCAGATGGAGTATGCCCTCATCGCCTTTGTCGGGCTGCTCATGCTCATCCTTGGCTCCATCTTCTCCAAAAAAGTATCGCCGACCATCATCATCTCCTCCACAATAGCCCTGTTGGCTATAGTAGTCTCCCCAAAGGTGAGTTCCTTCATTGTCACCGGATGCTACTACCTCTCCCTGCTCACCGCCTTCAGTGTTGGCAGTGCGCGCCTGCATAGGGAACACTCCTGACAGGACAAATCCTGCCCTGGAGCATGATCCCATTGCAACAGAGAAGATAGAATACATATTTATACAATGATTTGGGAGATTTTATGTATAAACGCTAGTAATGATTGCATATTTACGTATAATTATACCAAAACTCTTCTTAGGAGGAAGCTATGGTAACCGCCGGTGTCATCGGATCAACAGGATATGCAGGGGCCCAACTGGTCTCTCTGCTTGCAAACCACCCCCACGTCTCTCTGGCCTACCTGGGTTCACACTCCTATGTGGGAAAGAGGTTTTCCTCCATATACCCTTCGATGCAGGGAGGGTGTGACCTGGTCTTGGAAGAGGAGGACCTGCACAAGGCGGGCGAACTCTGTTCGGTCCTGTTTCTTGCCCTCCCCCATGGCCTTGCCAGTGAGCGTATAAACTCAGATATCCTCAAGCGCTGCGTCATCATAGACTTGGGCGCTGACTATCGCTTGCGTGATGAAGGCGTCTACTCGCAGTGGTACAAAACCAAGCATGGCAGTCCTCATCTTCTCCCTGAGGCTGTCTATGGCTTGTCGGAGCTGAAGCGTAACGAGATCGCCCGGGCAAACCTCATTGCAAACCCCGGCTGTTATACCACGTGCTCAATCCTGACGCTTGCCCCTTTGGTAGCGGAGAATCTGGTAGATACCAAAACCATCATCATCGACAGCGCCAGCGGTGTGACTGGGGCGGGAAGGGTTGAAAGGACCGATTCGCTCTTCTGCGAGTGCAACGAGTCCTTCAAGGCATATGGGGTGACCGACCATCGCCATACCCCTGAGATCGAGCAGGAGCTCTCCATCCTGGCCAACAGGGATCTGGTCGTGCAGTTCACCCCCCACCTGGTCCCCATGAACCGGGGGATCCTCTCTACCTGCTATGCAGACCTCAAGGACGGGGTGGGAGAGGAGCAGGTCAGAGCCGCCTATGAGAGGTGGTATGCAGATGAGCCCTTCATCCGCCTGATGGGAGCCCACCTGCCTGAGACCAGATTTGTAAAGAACACGAACATGACAGCCATCGGGTGGAGGATCGACCCGAGGACAAGAAGGGTCGTCGCCATCGGTGCGATCGACAACCTCATCAAAGGTGCCGGCGGCCAGGCAGTGCAGAACATGAACATACGGTTCGGTCTTGCCGAGAACTCCGGCTTGGCCACCTCGGTCACCAACCCCCTGTAGGAGATACGCAACAATGAACATAGTGGAAGGCGGGATAACCGCCGCAAAGGGATTTCTTGCCAATGGCATAGCCTGTGGCATCAAGAAACGGAAAAAGGACCTTGCCCTGGTGGTGAGCGAACAGGAGTGCACCTTTGCAGGCTCCTTCACCACCAATCTGGTCAAGGCTGCCCCGGTGCTGTGGGACCAGAGCCTGGTGCAAACCCAGCAGACGGTCAGGGCAATCCTGATCAACAGCGGTAACGCCAATGCATGCACAGGCGAGCAGGGAAAGGAGGATACCAAGACAATGGCCGTCCTCACTGCCCAGAGCCTGACTGAGAACCAACACCCAGCAAAACAAACCGAAGTATTGGTCTGCTCCACCGGTGTCATCGGAGTGCCCCTACCGATGGCGATAGTCGCAAAGGGGATTGAAGAGATCACCAAAGGCCTCAGACCAGGCAAGGAGGCTGCCTTGGAGGCGGCCGAGGCCATCTGCACCACTGACACCTTCACCAAGGAGGTTGCCGTCGAGGTGATGATAGGCAATGCACCTGTTCGCATCGGGGGTATGGCAAAGGGCTCGGGGATGATCCATCCGAACATGGCTACCATGCTCAGCTTCATCACCACCGATGCACAGCTCTCCAAGAAGAGCCTGCAGGCCCTCCTTGGGGAGAGTGTGGTCGACTCCTACAATATGATCAGTGTCGATGGGGACACCTCCACCAACGACACTGTCCTGGTCCTTGCCAATGGGATGAGTGGTTCCCCACTCATCGATGAGCAAAGCCCCCATTGGGATAGCTTCAAGGAGGCATTCCTGTTTGTCCATACCGCCTTAGCCAAGGCAATAGTGCGTGATGGTGAGGGAGCGGGGAAGTTTATAGAAGTAACGGTCAGCGGCGCCATGGACAAGGCGAGCGCGCAGACCCTTGCGCGCTCGGTGGTGTCCAGCAACCTGGTGAAGGCCGCCTTCTTCGGCAGTGATGCCAACTGGGGGAGGGTCCTCTGTGCTATGGGCTATAGCGGCTCTGATTTTGATCCCGATAAGGTAAGTCTGCACTTTGCATCGGAGAAGGGGACCATACAGGTCCTTTCTGAGGGACAGCCGATTGCCTTTGACGAGAAGAAGGCCAAGTCCATCCTCCTGGAGCGGGAGGTAGAGGTGCATGCCACAGTTGGGGATGGAGCGGGAACCGGGACTGCCTGGGGGTGTGACCTCTCCTATGAGTATGTGCGCATCAATGGAGATTATAGAAGCTGATGATCAACAAGATGAAGAGCGAGATCCTCAAAGCTGAGGTGTTGGTGGAGGCCATCCCCTATATCAGGCGGTTTGCAGGGAGCGTGGTGGTGGTCAAGTATGGCGGCTCGGCGATGGTGGACAAGGGGAAGTGCGCTTCGGTCATCCAGGATATCGCCATGCTCAAGTATATCGGGCTGAAGCCCGTGGTGGTGCATGGTGGGGGCAATGAGATAACCGGCATGCTCAACAAGCTCGGCAAGAAGACGGAGTTCCTCGATGGGCTTCGGGTCACCGATGCCGAGACGGCCAAGATCGCGGAGATGGTCCTTTCGGGCTCCATCGGCAAGGCCCTGGTTGAGCAGTTGCAGAGCGTGGGCATCCCTTCGGTGGGGATAAGCGGCAAGGATGGGCGGACGCTTCTTTGCTCCAAGAAAAAGGATGAGAAGGGAAGGGACCTGGGATTTGTGGGAGCGATAGAGAAGGTGGACACAACCTTGCTCACTACACTCATCAATAATGGGTTTGTTCCTATCCTCTCCCCTGTGGGCGTTGATGAGGCGGGCAATACCTACAATGTGAACGCCGACTATGCTGCCAGTGCGGTGGCGGGGGCCCTCGATGCCCAGAAGCTGATATTCCTCACTGATGTCGAGGGGATCCTCAAGGACAAGGATGATCCTTCCACTCTGTTCAGCTCCCTTACCAAGAGGGAGGCACTCTCCTACATAGAGGACGGCACCATAGCCGGGGGGATGATCCCCAAGGTCCAGTGCTGTCTCGATGCCCTTGATAAGGGAGTGGCGAGTGTCCACGTCCTCGATGGCAGGGTCTCCCATGCCATCCTGCTTGAAATTTTCACAACCGAGGGTATCGGTACCATGGTTACCAAGGAGAGTGTCTAGATGCATACGCAACAAGAGATGATAGAGCAAGGCAAAGAGTATCTGCTCAAGACCTACGCCCAGGTTCCAGTAGTATTTTCTGGTGGTAAGGGTTGTACTCTTACCGATGTTGAGGGCAAGGAGTACCTTGACTTCGTGGGAGGCATTGCAGTCAATGCATTGGGCTATGGGGATGAGGGCCTGACAAAGGCGCTCTCTGATGTCCTGGAAAGTGGATTGCTGCACTGTTCGAACCTCTACTACAATGAAAGGGCCATCAAGGCAGCGAAGGCTCTCTGTGATCTCGCTGAGATGGACAAGGTCTTTTTCTGCAACAGCGGAGCTGAGGCCAATGAGGCTGCCCTCAAGCTTTCACGCAAGTTCGGCCACCTAAACACCCCGGCAAGGACGGAGGTCATCACGATGAAGGACTCCTTCCACGGCAGGACCTACGCTTCGGTCACCGCTACAGGACAGCCTAAGTACCACCTGCATTTTGACCCCCTTCCCCAAGGGTTCAAGTATGCCCGTTTCAATGACCTTGCAAGCGTAGAGGAGCTCATAACAGAACAGACCTGTGCCATCCTCGTCGAGCCCATCCAGGGCGAAGGGGGCGTTGTCCCTGCAACCAAGGAGTTCCTGCAAGGCTTGAGGGAGCTGTGTGACGAGCACGACCTCCTTCTGATCTACGACGAGGTGCAGTGCGGTATGGGAAGAAGTGGAAAACCCTTTGCCTGGCAGCTCTTTGATGTGAAGCCCGATGTCCTGACCCTTGCAAAGGCCCTTGCAGGGGGAGTCCCCTGCGGGGCAATGCTCACCAATGAGAGAACAAGCAGTGTCCTGGGTCCGGGAGACCACGCCTCAACCTTTGGGGGCAATGCCCTAGCGATGGCCGGGGTCAATGAGATGACCCATAGGCTAGGGGAAACGAGCCTATGCAACCAGGTAACCGAGAAGGGTGTATATCTCAGAGCAAAACTTGAAGAACTACAGAAGAAATATCCCACCCTGTGTACGGCTGTCAGAGGCTTTGGCCTGATGAATGGCATGGCCCTTACCATCCCGCCCAGACAGGTCGTTGATGCCTGTTTTGCAAAGGGCTTGTTGGTTCTGAGTGCAGGCAGTGATGTCCTGCGCTTTGTCCCACCCTTGGTGATTAGCAAGGCTGAGATCGATACGGCAATGGTAATTGTGGATGAGGTGCTTGCAGCACTTTGCTGATATTTTTACCATCGCGATAAGAACAAAGGTGCTCAAAATCCTATAAGGATTAGAGCGCCTTTGTAGTTTATGGGTTAAGTGGTACGTAGAACCAATGGCAGTTATTAGAAATCTTCGAATAACTGGATTCCCCAATAATTTACTATTTTATCAGCCTATCGGATCCCTCTATACTCTCAATCGCTAAAGGTTTGGTAGGATGAAGATGCTTTACAACCAATGGCAGTTATCCGGAATTTCCGGATAACTGAATTACCATTTGTGTTACTATTCCTATAGCCTTGACTAATACCGGTTCAATCCACTTAAAAATAAAGGGCTTCGTATGTAAAAAACATTACAATCAACGGCAGTTATCCGATAATTTCGGATACCTTCATCTTCAGTAATCTGTCTTTAACAATTTGTTTTCAAGTGGAAGATCATAGAAATATTGACACTAAGTAACCTATTACATACCATATGCAATAGGTTACCTAATAAGGAGAATCTATGCAGAACAAAGAAATCTTACAAGCCCATATATTCGGCTCATTCTTTACCCTGTCCAACCGCCTGCAGGCCGCAGGCGATGGCTTTGATGAGCAGATGACACTCAAGCAGTGGCTCCTGATAGCAGTCCTGGTCAAGAGTGAAGAGGAGGCCCTCTCACTTAGTGAGCTTGCCCAGAGGATGGGCTCCTCGCGACAGAATGTGAAGAAGATGGCCCTCCTGCTGGAAAAACAGGGCTTCCTCTCCATTGAGAAGCGTGAGGACGACAAGAGGTTCCTCCAAGTCAGTGTCACCAAAGCGTGCCTTGATCACTGCAAGGGGCGCGAACCAGAGGAAGAGACCTTTATCGAGACACTGTTCTCGGGCTTTTCCTGTGATGAGCTTGCCAGGCTTCTTCAGAGCTTTGCCAAGCTTTCAGACAATATTGCACGGCTGGAAGAACTCTATGCATAAGGGGAGGAAGACAGCCATGATACTCCTTGGGATTATTGTTAGTTTGGTTTTGTTGGTACTGGTACTTTTTGCTCTGCCCCATTCAAAAACCCGCAGGGAGTACTCCAAGGCGACAGAGAAGCTCATCGGTGATGCTCTCAGCAGTGGTGAGGTGTTTACCTTGGAGGAGATTGCCTCCCTTCCTCTTCCGGTTCAAAGATACTTTATCCATTGCCGCTTCATAGGCAAGCCCAAGATGACGCATATGAAGGCAACCTTCAAGGATGTCGACTTCTCCCTTGGCAGGGGCAAGCCGACTATCAGGATAGAGTATGTGCAGCACAACGGGGTCAGGCAGCCTCAGCGCCTGGCCTATATCGACTCTTCACTTTACGGCATCCCCTTTGAGGGGCTGGACTCCTTTCTGGGCGGAAAGGGATCGATGAAAGGGGTGCTTGCAAAGTTGTTTACCCTGTTTGATGAAAGGGGTGAGGATATGGACCGGGCCTGTCTGGCTACCTTCCTGGCCGAAGCCCTGCTTATCCCCTCTGTCGCCCTTGAGCCGTACATACGGTGGGTAGGCCTTGATGATACCCATGCAAAGGCAACCATCGAGGCATACGGACTTTCCTGCAGTGGAATCTTCACCTTCAGCGAAGAGGGTGAGATGCTGAGTTTCTCCACCGACGATAGGGTGGCGACCGGGATGGATGGGAAGAAGGAGCGCATCCGGTGGACTGCCCTCCTTGCTGATTATCAGGTGAAGGGTGATCTGTTGCTGCCCACCACCTTGCAAGGGGTTTGGAACTATCCTGAGGGAGACTTCCTTTACTTTGACGGTAAGGGTGTCTTTATTGAGTACTCTAACCGATAGTGTTCTTCAATACCCCAAGGCCTTCGATTATGATCTCGACGGTGTCGCCGTGGTGCATGCCGCTGATGCCTCCGGGCGTTCCAGTCAGGATGATGTCCCCAGGAAGGAGTGTCATGATCTTGGAGAGGTAACTGACCAGAAAGGGGACGTCGAATATCAGGTTCTTGGTATTTGACTTTTGCATGGTCTTGCCGTTGACCCGGCTTTCAATGGTCAGCGATGAGGGGTCGACCTCGTCGCTGATGAACGGTCCGAAAGGACAGAAGGTGTCAAAGCTCTTGGCTACAGTCCACTGCCCTTGCTTGGGTTGCAGGTCGCGCGCTGTTATGTCGTTGGCACAGGTATACCCGAGGATATAGTCCTGCACATCCAAAAGGGGTACGTTTTTCGCCCTCTTGCCGATGACGATGGCCAGCTCCGCCTCATAGTCGAGGCGGTGGGACATCTTGGGATACTTGATGACCCCAAGGTGTGCAAGTGCCGATGTCGATGGCTTCATGAACACCACCGGTTCGGTGGGGATGGGCAGCTGGAACTCAACGGCATGGTCGGCATAGTTGAGCCCTATGCAGACCGCCTTGGAGAAGTCGCAGGGGGTGAGCAGCTCCACCTTATCCAGGGGGAAGGTTTTTCCTGTCAGGGAAAACTCACCGAAGGGTGTTCCCTTGATAGAGTGGATGGTGGTCTCCTCCAGGAGGCCGTACCAGGTGGTGCCTTGGTAGGTGAAGCGTACGTATTTCATAGCTTCAGCATACCAAAGAGAAGAGGGAAAGACAATTGACAAACCTCATTTTTGCGGTCACGGTAAGGATCATGAATAGTTATAAGAAATGTCCTTTGGATAAAGAGTGCGGAGGGTGTGCCCTCATGTCCTACCCTTATCCTATACAGTTGGAGTATAAAGAGGAGCTTGTCCAGGACATGCTCGGTCAGTTCGGTCCCATCGCCCCCATCATAGGGATGGAGGACCCCACCCGCTATCGGCACAAGGTGCAGGCTGTCTTTGGACAGGATTACCATAACAAGGTCATCAGCGGCATCTACCGTGAAGGGACACACTACATTGTCCCCATTCGTGACTGCATGGTCGAACACCCTACCGCTGGTGCGATCCTGGCCACCATCCGAAGCCTGATGAACCGTTTCAGGATAGTCCCCTATGACGAGGATGAGCAGATGGGCTATATCCGCCACGTGCTTATCAAGGTGTCGCGCTTTACAGGCGAGGCCATGGTGGTACTGGTCTGCGGGCAGTGGCCGATTCCATCCAAGAATGACTTCATCAGCATCCTGCGACAGCGCCACCCTGAGATAACGACCATATCGCTGAACATGAACAACGAGAAGACAAGCATGGTCCTCAGTGAGATCCCCGAGAAGCTCCTCTATGGCAAGGGGTATATTGAGGAGAAGCTCTGCGGCCTTACCTTCCGTATCTCGGCCAAGTCCTTTTTCCAGATAAATCCCGAACAGACCGAGATCCTGTACACCATAGCCATGAGGATGGCACAGCTGACCGCAGGGGACAGTGTCATCGATGCATATTGTGGAACCGGCACCATCGCGCTCATCGCTGCAAGCATGGGCGTGAAGCAGGTCCTGGGAATCGAGTCCAACCCTGCCGCTGTGGACGATGCCATTCGTAATGCAAAGTCCAATAAGATTGAGAATGCAGACTTCATCTGTGCTGACGCCTCGGTCTACATCAAGCAGATGGCCAAGGAGAAGCAGAGCTGTGACGTGCTCTTCCTCGACCCCCCCCGTAGCGGCAGCGACGAGCGGTTCCTTGCAGCCGCCTTGAAGATGGCTCCAAGGAAGATCATCTACATCTCGTGCAACCCCGACACCCTGGAGCGCGATCTTCGCTATATGCTGAAGTTCAGTCCCTATGAGGTGAGAGGCATCCAGCCTGTGGACATGTTTCCCCATACCAAGCATGTTGAGACGGTTGTGTTGCTTGAGCGTAAGCTGTTTCCCATATAGGGTGAGGAGAAGGCTGTCATGAGAATATTTGCCTTGGAATTGGACAACGATGTACAAGGCGTTGCACAACGAAAAGCATATATCGAATCGCTTATTGCAACCCTTGATCGTCCTGATCTGGTTGTGCTGCCCGAACTTGCACTTTGCAGGTATATTGGAAATGACTCCATTTGGGAATTTGCAGATGAAAACAGTCATGATGCATCGAAATGGGCAAGGGAAATCGCCAGCAAATATGGCACCTATGTGGCGGTAGGGTATGTAGAGAAGACCGAAGGCGATATGTATAACTCCTACTTGATCGCAGATGCGTCCAAGGTGTATGGAATCGTAAGAAAAAGTGAGGGAGAGTCCTATATTGTCAAGCGCGGGGATTTCCTGAATATAATCACAACCCCTTTTGGCGAGGTTGCCGTTGGCATCTGCTATGACGCACGCAGGCGAAGTTTGTATGAGAATATCAAGGATCGTTCTATTTCGCTGATCATATTTCCGCACGGGTCTCCAAGTGACCCACATAAGAAAAAGGCCGAAAGGGATACAAATGATTTCTTTTGCAATGCCTATGCAGATGCCTTTCAGGTACCCGTTTGTTATGTAAACAGCATTGGAGAAATGGGGTTCATGCTTGGACAAACTGGAAAAATGATGACGAATGCCGGGTTTAGGCTGAATGGACTATCAAAAATATATTGCTCTGGCGGCACCCGACTCGAGACAAACATCCCCGAAGCCATTGGGATGGATATTGCTCTGACACCTCACAGGAGAACAAAAGCTATCAAGTTTTATGGTGATGATATCCAAAAGGGCAATTTCCTGTTCAGGCAATTCGTACTGAAGCCGGATATAAAAAAGGGGGTACGGTTCTATGAGGAGAGAAAAGACTCATGTTTCGTATAAACGTATCAACTTTTTCTACCATAAAAAAGGTATGGCTATACTCCTTGAAAGTACACTACATTGGGAGGTACCACGATGATCTATTTGGACTACAATGCAACAACCCCTATAGAAGCAGAGGTTGCCCAGGCAATGCTGCCCTTCCTCTATGGGCATTTTGGAAACCCTTCCAGCACCCATGATCTGGGCCTTAGGGCAAAAGCTGCTGTTGCAGAGGCACGAAGGCAGGTCTCGTCTCTGCTTGCTTGTCACCCTAGTGAGGTTATATTCACCAGTGGGGGAAGCGAATCAAACAACATGGTCCTCAAAGGTGTTGCCCATACCTTCAGGAATAAGGGTAACCACATAATAACGAGTCAGATCGAACACCCTGCCATCCTCAAGCCCTGCGCATACCTTGAAGGTCTGGGCTATGAGGTCAGCTATGTCAGTGTTGATCCCTATGGCATGGTGGACCCTTCCGACATAGAGCGCCTCATCACCGAAAGGACCATACTGGTCACCATCATGCACTCCAATAACGAGGTGGGGACCTTGCAGCCCATTGAGGAAATAGGTCGGATATGCAAACAGCACGGGGTATTGTTTCATACCGACGCTTCCCAGTCGGTGGGGAAGATTCCCCTCGATGTACAAGCCCTTGGCGTTGATTTCCTTACCATAGCCGGCCATAAGCTCTACGCACCCAAGGGTGTTGGCGCCCTGTACATGAGGGCAGGCCTTCACATCGAACCCCTAATCCACGGCGCAGGCCATGAAAGCGGAAGGAGGGCGGGCACTGAGAACATTCTCCTTGAGGTGGGCCTTGGCAAGGCTTGTGAGCTTGCCCAGGCAGCCATCCGCAGCAGCTCCGTCGCAGAACTCACCTCATACTTCTCCAACCGATTGATGGAGAGCTTTGGGCAGACCATCCACCTGAACGGCCATCCTGAGAAAAAGCTGCCTAATACACTCAACATCAGTTTTTTAGGGTATGATGGACACAAGATACTGGGTAGCCTCAGTGATGTCGCTGCCTCTACAGGCTCTGCCTGTCATGCAGGGACAACCGCAATATCACCTGTCTTGGCAGCCATGAAGGTCTCTGATAGGGTTGGACGAGGTGCTGTACGGTTCAGCTTGGGCCGATACACTACAAAAGAAGAGATTGATGCTGTCCTGGTAAGTATGCAGACAGTCATAAAGGAGTACTAGAATGAAGCTTGGCATAATCATTGAAACAAAAGAATACGAGAAAACCTGGAATGCGATGAGATTTGCCGTAACTGCCAAAAAGAGCGGCCATGAGGTAAAGGTCTTCCTTATGGGCGAAGCTGTGGAGATCGAGACCCTTACGCATGAGAAGTTCAACGTTGCCGAGCAGGTTGCTGCCTTTCATGCTATAGATGGTGAGATCCTAGCCTGTGGAACCTGCCTGCAATCGAGAAAAATGGCCGAGACCGAAGTATGTCCCATCAGCACCATGATCGACTGTGTCCAGATGGTGGAGTGGGCTGACAAGATGGTGACGTTCTGAGGCTATACCATGCATCCCGAACATAGCTTGTATCATACCGGTTCATTGGTCTTCCAAGGATTGAAGCGTGTAGGAGGGCAACAGGCCTTTCAGGCAATGCTGGAATTGCCCGGTATGCCACTGTCCACCTGTTCCCCGGGAGGCGGTGATGCATGAACTGTAGGCTCTGCACTACACAGACCCGAACCATCATACACCCCGTTCGGGGTGTTTACCACCTCTGCCCAAGGTGCGAACTCATCTCACTGGATGCTGCCCTTCATCCTAGCGAGGATGAGGCCTTCAAGGAGTATTGCCTGCATGAGAACTCCTCTGAAGACCCCCGCTATGTTGCCTACTTCAGATCTTTTATAGAGGAAGCAGTCCTCCCCTTTGCTCCAAAAGGAAGGACTGCCCTTGATTTTGGCAGTGGCCCATCGCCTGTCCTGGCAACCCTGCTGGATGGGCAGTATGGCTACCGCACAGATTGCTACGACCTCTTCTTCAGTCCGGAAAAGGTCTATCTGGGCAGGTCGTACGACCTTATCACCTCTACTGAGGTCATCGAGCATATTGGCGACCCTCTCTCCCTCTTCAAGCTTTTTGCGCACCTGCTGGCACCGGGAGGAGTCCTCTCTGTGATGACGCTCCTGCACCCAAGGGACGAGGGGAAGTTCCTTTCGTGGCACTACATCCGGGAGAGGAGCCACATAACCTTCTACAGCCGGGAGACCCTTGGCCGTCTTGCCCTCTCTTGTGGACTCTCTTTGCTCTATTGCGATGGGATTCAACTCGCTTGTTTTGGGAAAGACGCTTGTCCTTGACGCCACTTGGGAGTATCGTAGTATCTGGATGGAGTGCCTTGTGGGAGGCTTCCAAGGTGGCTGTTATGGAGAGTAGGCAAGAGTCGGTAGGCAGTGACCTTTTTTCTGGGCGTATAGTGCTTTTCATGATAAGTCAGAACCTCTCCATGTTTGGATCCTCTGTGGTGGGGTTCGCCATCATCTGGTACATAACCATCGAGACCTCCAGTGGCATCTGGCTCATGTTGGCCACCCTTGCAAATATGGTGCCCCACCTGGTGATCTCGCTGTACAGCGGGGTGTGGGCCGACCGCTACCGCAAGAAGTACCTCATCATGCTCAGTGATGGGTTCATCGCCCTGGTCACCCTTATCCTGTTTGTCCTATTCCGCCTTGGGTACCAGCATCTTGAACTCTTGCTGGTCGTCTCGGTCATACGATCGCTAGGCAGCGGTGTCCAGGGCCCTTCGGTAAGCGCCATCCTTCCCCAGCTGGTCCCCCATGAGCATCTGACACGCATCCAAGGTGTAAACCAGAGCATATCAGCTGTGTTGTACATGCTTGCCCCTGCGATGGGAGGGATGCTCCTTGGTCTGATGGACCTCTCCTGGACCTTCCTCCTTGATGTGCTTACCGCAACCATAGCCCTTGTCATCTTTATCTTTATCAAGGTCGACTCCATAAAGCGGGCAAAAAAGGACGTCCCTGTGGTGACAGCCATGTTCGAAGGGCTGCGGTACACCTTCGCCAACCCTGTGCTGCGCACCCTCATCATCTACTACTCGTTTGCCTTCTTCCTGCTCACCCCCGCTGCCATCCTGACCCCGCTGCTGGTGGAACGCAGCTTCGGCCCTGAGGTGTGGCGCCTGACGGTCAATGAGGTCTCATGGACGGTTGGAAACCTCATCGGAGGGATTCTGGTATCGCTGCGGGGGCACTTCAATGACAAGGTGAAGGCAATAGCCATCTCCCTGGTCGCCCTGGGCATAGGGTTCGCCCTGTTGGGAATGGCCCCCTTCTTCTCCCTCTATCTGCTGATCATGACCCTTGTGGGCATCTTCATGCCTATACTCACCACAGCTGAGACGGTCATGATCCAGAAGATAACTCCTTCGAACAAGATGGGCAGGGTCTTTTCCATAGTGCAGGTACTCTCAGGGAGCACCATCCCCTTGGGGATGCTCGTCTATGGCCCCCTGGCGGACATAGTCTCCATAGAGAGCCTGCTTATCGTATCAGGGGTCCTGATGGCCCTGGTGGGCATTCTCTACCAGAGGACCAACAAACGGATGAGGGAGCAGGGGGTGTGGAAGCAATAGCTGCTACCTTCACACGGTAGAAGTCTCCAGGCTCGTTGAGAGAACACTGAGCTTGTACTGGCACACCCCTTCTTGGTATAGTCAAATTCCTATTGTAAAGCTAGGAAGGAAGACCAATGAATTCACTACCTGAAAAGAAAAAAGCAAAACTCTTCACTCCGAGCATACTGCTCTTTCTTGTGAGTCAGAACCTCTCCATCTTCGGTTCCTCTGTAGTTGCTTATTCCATAATCTGGTATGTGACGCTACAGACCTCCAGTGGAACCTGGATGATGGGCATCACCATAGCTTCAATGGTCCCAAACCTTCTGATCTCCCTCTATAGCGGAGTCTGGGCAGACAGGTACAGCCGCAAGCTCCTGATAATGCTCAGCGACGGCTTCATAGCCCTCGCAACCCTTGTCCTGTTCATCCTCTTCAGGATGGGATACCAGCACCTCGAGCTTCTATTGGCAGTATCTGTGATACGCTCCTTGGGTTCGGGCATCCAGGGTCCTGCCGTCAATGCAATCTTTCCTCAGCTTGTGCCCAAGGAGCATCTGACCAGGATCCAGGGTATCAATCAGAGCGTTCGCTCTGTCCTGCTGCTGCTCTCCCCGGCGGTAGGGGGTGTGGTGCTATCGCTGATGAACATCTCCTGGGCATTTCTCCTTGATGTCGTTACCGCAGGCATTGCCTTGTTGGTCTTTGCCTTCATCAGTGTCGAACGGATCAGACAAACCAGTGAAACCTTCTCAGTTCGCAAGGAGATGGCTGAAGGCCTCTCCTATACTTTTGGCAACCCGGTGCTCAGGAGCCTCATCATCTACTATGCTGTCGCCTTCTTCCTGGTCACCCCTGCAGCAATACTCACCCCGCTGCTGGTGGAACGCTCCTTCGGTTCTGAAATCTGGAAGCTGACGGCCAATGAGATTGCATGGACGGCAGGAAGTCTTCTTGGAGGGGTTTTCATTGCCATCAAGGGGCAGTTCAAGGACAAGGTGCACACCATAGCGCTCGCTTGGATTGGCTTTGGCATCGGATTCACCCTGCTCGGGGTTGCCAAGCCGTTTTACCTCTATCTGGTGGTCATGAGTTTTGTAGGCATCTTCATGCCGATCCTGGCGACAGCTGAGACCGTCCTTATCCAGGAGATCGTTGAGCCGGCCAAAATGGGAAGGGTCTTCTCCATCGTCGAGCTCATCTCCGGCTTCTCCCTTCCTCTGGGCATCCTTCTCTACGGACCCCTTGCAGATATCGTCTCCATTGAGAGCCTGCTCATCGTCTCCGGTCTCCTGCTGGTCCTGGTGGGCATGAGCTATCAGAGGAGCAACCGTCGCTTGGTTGCCAGGGCAACTGCAACAGCGGATGGCATAGCGTAAAAATCCCAGAAATCTCTCCTGGGTTTGTGATAGATCTGATCCATAGCATCAGGGGATAACTCTACCTTATTATTTCAGCTTCTATTCTGCACCACCATACTTGTGTACAACATACCCATAGCCAAAGCAGGTGTACTCCTTCCAAAAAGCATCACTGTGCTTGTCGGCAGGGGTGGGTGCAGAGAGTGCAGGCTGCAGTGCTGCCTTCCGGGAGCTTTGCCTATGGTCGAGCTTGTTTGCCATCGCTTGGAAGGCTACCTTTCCTTTGGGGGAGTTGACCAGGATCAGGGAGACCCCCTTTTCATCCTCAAACTCAGGCATTGTATCCTCAATACCCCAAAAATCCCCTATTGTCATGTCACCAGGACGATCGAAGGAGCAAAAGGGGCACTCATAGCAGCAGGGGCGCAGGATGGTGCCTTTGAGGAAAAGAGCGTAATAGGATGACAGTGAAGCATCAAGGAAGATGCTTTTCGAGCCAAAATCAAGGTGCATGAGCATGGCCCTCCACCCTTTGCTTTTGTTCCTGAAAGAACAGCCAAGCAGGCGTTTGCCCTCTTGCCCTTCGATGTCGGCGACATAGTCGGCGAACACCTTGGGCGAAGGAACCCCATAGCAGAGAAGATCGACCAGCAGCAGCTGTTCATACTCCCTGCCCAGATACCCCCTCAGCCCTGCAACCTGGCAGGGGGTTCCGGTAAAGAGAACGCGCCTTCCAGCCTTGAGGTCCTGCTCCACCTCCTTGTAGCACTGCCCAAGGTCGCTTTGCACATACTTCGAGCCGCGAAGAGCATCGCGTTGGGCCTTGGATATGCAACGCATGTGGCGCACCTTCATCGCCTCGTCATAGGCGGCTCCATAGAGGACGCCCCCCTGTTCCAACAGAGAGTCGGAGATGGCTGTGAAGGCCCCGCCTGAGGAGCTGTGCATTCTTGTGCTGCTATCTCGGTGCTTGGCTGCTAGTGCAAGGGTTTCTTCAGAGCTTCTGGGGTATCCATCACCAAGGTAGGGGCATGCCCCAAGGCATAGGCCACACTCGATGCAGGCGCTTTCATCAACAACGGGAAGGAGAAAGCCCTTGTCGTCAGGGGAGAGGGTGATGCATCCTACGGGGCAGATATGCTCGCACGCGGTGCAGCCAAAGCAGTGCTCACCGACTATGGTAATATTGTTCATCTTGGCTCCTCGACTTTCTATCGGGACGGGACATGGCGGTTTGTACCCTTTCAGCTCTCTTGGTCGGTGCCGCCGAGCACCTTCTCCACAAAGATAGGAACAAGATCAGGGTCGAACTGGGTGCCGCTGCAGGCATAGAGCTCTTCAATTGCCTCATCGGGGGAGAGAGCCCGCTTGTAGGCCCTGTCGCTGGTCATGGCAACGTAGGAGTCTGCAATGGCTATCATCCTTGCAGGTTTGGGGATATCGGCTCCCTTCAACTTTTGCGGGTACCCTGTGCCGTCCCACCTCTCATGGTGGTAGAGCACGTACTCGGCAAAGGGGGCATACTCGCCAACCGAGCGTAAGATCGTGTACCCTATTTCGGGGTGGCGTTTCAGCTCGAGCCATTGGCCCTGGGTAAGGTTTTCCTTTTGCGAGAGGATGGTCTCATCGATCGCTATCTTTCCCAGGTCATGCAGGCTCGCACCCCTTTCGACCTGCCAGACCTCTTCCTTGGAGAAGTCCATCGCCAGGGCAAAGAGCTTGCTCATCTCACCGACCTTGATGCTGTGCTCCTTCTCCCACTGATTCAATTCAAACTGCCTGACCAGGAGGGTGTCTATGGCATGCTTCTTGAAGGAAGAGCTTTTGGAGAGTTTCTCGCTATACATGCCATCTTCAGCAAGCTTGAATGTCTCGTCAAAGGTTATTGGATCGCCTTGCTTGACAGCATAGCCAAAGGAGACCGAGACAGACAGGCCCCTGATCTCCTCCTTCATGAGGGCCTCATTGAGGCGGTTGACAATTATCTTGGCATTGCGGGCATCGGTCCTGGGAAGCAGGAGGATGAACTCATCCCCTCCGATCCTGGTTATGATGTCCTCTTCCCTGCACGTCTTGCGAAATACCGCTGCAACCCTTTTGAGGAGCTGGTCCCCAGCATCATGGCCGAAGGCGTCATTGGTAAGCTTGAGGCCGTTCACATCCCCCAGGACCAAGGTAAGGGGGTAGTAGGGTTCGCTGTCCACCGTCTGCTTGATCTGGTCATAGTAGCGGCGGTTATATAGCCCTGTGAGGGCGTCACGATAGCTTAGCTGCAATATCTTATCCTGTTCCTTTTTCTTCTCGGTGCTGTCGCGGAAGACCAGTACCACGCCCTTGATGGTTTTCTGCCTATCCATGATGGGCGATGCACTGTCGTCGATGTAGCGCTCAACGCCGTCACGTGCGATGAGGATGGTGTCGTTTAGCAGGTTGACCGCGCTTCTCTGCTCCAAGACCCTGCTGACAGGGTCAGGGCACCTCTCCCGTTCCGGTCCGCAGACAATCTTGAAGACCTCGGTGAAGGGCCTTCCCTTCGCTTCGTCGGCTCTCCACCCTGTAAGCTCCTCGGCAACCTTGTTCATGAAAAGGACCTTAGCCTTGGCATCAGTTGAGATGACACCGTCACCGACAGAGAGCAAGGTGGTCTCAAACAGTTCCTTCTCGTAGAATACCTGCTGTTCCAGGGTTTTTCGCTCGGTGATGTCATCCATGATGATGGCGAATTGGTTAGGGTAGGAGCGGTAGGTGGATGCAAAGAAATACTTGTCCAGCGTCTTGTTGTAGGCCTCGTAGGAGGTTGGCTTCCCTGTAAGGGCGACTTCGCTGTTCCAGTCGATCCAATAGTCCTCCACCTCAGGCATGACAGAGCGCAATGTCTTGCCCACGAGGTATCCCTGGGGAACATTCATATAGTGATCGAAACTGGGGTTTGTCTTCAGGAAGAGCACATCATATGCTTTGCCCTGCTCATCGAGGAGGACCTCACAGTGGGCAAGGCCTTGGATCATGGAATCGATGAGCAAGAGGCTATCCTTCTCACTTTTCTCCAGGGCGAATTGGGCTATCTTGCGGTCGTTGATATCCTTATGGGTGCCTGTCATCAGCAGTGGCTTTCCTTCCTCATTCCAGGAGATGACCTTGCCTTGGTCATGGATCCAGAGCCAGGAGCCGTCCTTGCACCCCAGGCGGACATCAAAGGCATAGGCCTTCCTATCCCCTGACAGGACCTCCTGGACCATCTGCTGGGCGAAGGGGAGGTCGTCAGGGTGGATCCTGTCGTTCCAAGTGCCGAAGGTGATGGGCTGGAGTTCAGCGAAGGTGTAGCCAAGCATCTCTGCCCACTTCTCATTGACTGAAATAGTTCCCTCCTGGACCTGCCATTCCCAGGTGCCCACATTGGCCCCTTCAATGACATAGCTGTACCGGTCACGGCTGTCCTTCAGCTCCTTGTGGTAGGCTTCCTGCTCCTTTCTATACGTGGAGATCTTCAATACAGCCAACAGGCCGGTAAGGAAGACTACCAGCAGGATCATCAGGGGGCCTGTGACGGTAAGGATAGTGTCGTAGCCATACCGCCTCTCCATGGTAGTTCGCTGCTGGGCAAGCTGTTGCTGGGCACTTTGCTCGATGCTGTCCAGGATGGCCAGCTGTTCTGCCATGTATGCCTCTGACAGCTTGAACTTCTCCATGAACTGGATGCCCTGGACGAACTCTTCGGGGGAGGTTTCCACCAGAGTGCGCATCTGAAGCATCGGGGTGATGATTTTTTCGTGCATGTTCAGAAAAATCTGCATGAGCTTTGCAAGACTCTGCTGCTGCTCCTCATTGCCTTTGGTCAGGGATGAGAGTGAGCTGTGGTGCTGAACAAAGGAGGCTATCTGTGCGTCGATAGCAAGCAGTTCGTCATCCTCCCCTGTCAAGAGGAAGGCCCGTTCATGCAGGAGAATGTTCTGGTAGGCAATGTTCAATGAAGCTGACTCATGCAGTATTTCATGAGTCCGGTCGACGAGTTTGCTGACCTCTAACGCCCTGTTGTGCAAGGTGACCTTGAAGGTCCCTATGCCCAACATCGTGAGTGTTATGATGATGAAACCCACGATAAAGCGGCGTACTACGCTTCCTTTGTTTTTGATAGTGCTCCTTCCTCAGTAATATCTTTCATAATACCTTTCCCTAGGTTTCATAACAAGAGGATTGGTTTCCCAATAAAGAATAAAGGATTGGCAAAGTGAAAAATCAAAAGGGAAGAGAGGGATATCCCCTAATAAAACAAAGTATCAATTAGTACTTGCTATTATCATATAATCCTGCTATACTCTACTATAGTTACAATACATTACACCATGTAAGGAGATACACAATGGAAGAACTAAAAACCAACCCAAGCTTGCCCCTGATCGGGGACAAGGCACCATCATTTCACGCAGTGACCACCCAAGGCGATATCAACTTTCCCGCAGACTATGCAGGAAAATGGGTGATCCTATTTTCACACCCCGCTGACTTTACCCCTGTCTGCACCACTGAGTTCATGACCTTCGCCTCCATGGCTGATGAGTTCAAGGCACTGAATACCGAACTTGTCGGACTCTCCATCGACTCCCTCTATGCCCACATTGCATGGCTGAGGAAGATCCAGGAGCTTGAATGGAATGGCATGAAGAACATTGAGGTCAAGTTCCCCCTCATCGAGGACATCAAGATGGATGTATCACGCAAGTACGGCATGGTGCAGTCACAGTCCTCCACCCAGGCTGTTCGTGCAGTATTCATCATCGATCCCGAGGGGATCGTACGGACCATCCTGTTCTACCCTGCATCAACCGGACGCAACTTTGATGAGATCAAACGCGTAGTGCTGGCCCTGCAGAAGGCGGACAAGGACCACGTCGCCACCCCTGCCAACTGGATGCCTGGTGATGATGTCATCGTTCCCACCGCCGGTTCCTGTGGAACTGCCAAGGAGCGCATGGAAAGCACTGATGAAGACCAGTACTGCCTGGACTGGTTCCTCTGCTTCAAGAGAGAGAAGAAGAGCTAACTGGAACAGATGATTTGAGACCAAGGAAAGGGAGCGTCAATATACGCTCCCTTATCCTTGGTCCAGGTTCATATGTATAAAAACAGTCCAGAGAGTATGAACCCATCACCCTCTACTTGTGGTAGGCGATGGCATCAACAGGACAGGCCTCGACACAAGCCCTACAGACCAGACAATCATTGGTGGTGATGCTAAATTTCTTCTCTTCCTTGGCTATCGCCACCGCAGGGCATACCTTCATGCACTTGCCGCAACTGATGCACTTCTCTTCCTCAATCTTCATCCCATACCTGGCCTTGCGACTGGGCAGTGATAGGATGCTTCCATAGGGACAGAGGTAGCGGTGCCAGAGCTCTTCAGGGAAGAACAGCGTCAGGAAAAAGCCCAAGCCAACCGAGATGGGCAGGACAGGGAGCTTTTTCCCCGTCCTGAGGGTAAAGGCAAGAAGACCCAGGAACACAAGGAGCATCACTATCCTTACCCAGGTCTTCTTCAGGAAGGAGGGTACCTTGAAACTCTTGATGTGCAGCTTCTTCTTAGCCCAGGTCACCGGCTTCAGCACTGTGTTTATCGGACAGATCCAGCCACAGTAGAATCTGGAGAAAATCAGGGATGCCAGGGCGGACAGGACAAAGATGAACATCCATATCTGGATCTTCCCTACGACTGCCAGCACTACAAAAAGGGCCAGGAACAGGACTTGGATGCTTCGTTGTGTTACTTTCTTCACTCTAGTGATTCCTTATATTTGCGCGGGTGCGGGGCCTTGATGATGAAGAACTCACCGAGCTCGTCATGCGTATTGCTTATGTTCATCTTGGTGTGGAAGGGGACATGTACAATGGAGCCATGTTTGTGGTGGTTTACCTCCTGGTCATCGAATATGAAGGTTATGGTCCCCTGTACGATGATGAGGTAGACATTCGAGTCGCTTTTGTGGATGGGAACGGTGTCCCCTTTCTCCAAGGCGATGTGGTTGATCATGACCTCGTCATTTCCAACGAGCTGTTCGATGACCTTCTTCTGAGGTATGGTGAAGGGATAAATCTTTTCTAACATGCAGAGCCTCCTACGGCAGTGGTATTTGTAGTATACTCTCATACATAATCTTAGAGAGTTACTTATGTAACACTTTGGAGTATCTATGCAGGCTAATCAATACCACTGCCTCACCGAACTTCCCCTTTTTTCCTCTTTTACCCCCACGGAGCTGGAACGATTGTTCGCTTTGCAACCCTATAGCATAAAAAGCTATACAAGAAACCAGATGATCGCCATCTCCGGGGAGAAGTGCACCACGTTGGACATCCTCCTGCAAGGAAGCATCTCCTTGCAGAGCCTTGATGAGGAGGGACGCCTCTTCAAGGCCCAAGTATTGGAACGTGGTGACATCTACGGAGCGACCTTGCTGTTCGGCTCCTCGAACAGGTTCCCCATGACCGTTGTCTCAGAAGGGCCTGCAGAGGTCCTGCACCTGAGCAAAGCCCTGGTGCTCTGCCTCTGCAAAGAGAACAGCCTCTTTACTGAAACACTTCTGCAGATAGTCTCGGACAAGGCCCATGCCCTCTCTACCGCCCTTACCAACCTGAGCTCAAGGACACTGAAGGAGAACCTGCTGTGCTACCTTGAGGATGAGGCGATACGGCAGGGGAGGCGGACCATAAAGCTGAGCATAACCAAAAAGGAGCTGGCACACCGCCTTGGGGTGGAGAGGACCTCCCTCAGCAGGGCCTTTGCACTGCTGAGGGACGAGAAGGTGCTCACCTTTACCAGGGACCGTATAACGCTGTTGGGTACATAAACCCAGCAGAATAAAAATCTGAACCTTGTCGATTTCCCATTTTTTTAGTATATGAATAGGTACAAAGATAAGGAGGAAAGCCATGAATATACAGAAGAGAGTATTCACCATTTGCTCTTTGCTTTGTGTGAGTGCTGCCTTGTTGGTAGCAGCTCCAAATGCAGAGAGACTGTTTAGGGATGTAGAGGCAATTGATTACCAGAACCAAAGTCTGGAGAGCATCAAGAGCGTTTATGACAAGTTTGATGATGCCCTCACCCGTGATGTCCAGCAAGCCCGCAAGGATATGTTTGAAGCGAGGGGAAAAGGGGATCTTCCCTACTTCCGCGAGGCATATACAAGGCTTGAGAATCTCAAGACCCTTAGGATGAAGGGCGAGGAGAGCAATCTCCTGCTTGGACGCATCATGGCAGAGTCAGAACCCAAGAGGGGCGAGTACGCCTCCTGGCTCTATCAGAGAAGCGGCTCCTACAATCCATTGCTTACACTGGACTTTTCCGCCCAAGGGGAGAACTTCCGCTACAGCTATCGCCAGCAGATACAGAAGGAGCCCCTATCAGAGGTGGTCCTGCCCGACTACACCCAGCTGCGCACCGACAGCAGCCAGGTTGGAATCCTCAAGGGGTGGGGTCTTACCCCCGACGAGCTGACCTACAAAGCTGGTGAGACCATACCCATGCCCTATACCAGCCAGACCCTCCATGCCATTTGGGGTAGTGGAGTCAGGTTTGTAGACGGGACAAAAGAGACCTTCTACGAGGATGTTGAGGCCGGCAGCGAGGTGGTGGTTCCCACTCCCTCCACTACTGACCCCTCGGCTATCTTTGTCGGCTGGTATGATAGGGGAAGCAATACCCTGCTAACCGACAAGGAGAGCTATACCGTAGTAGGCAAGGGTGCCCTGTTCGAGCCTTTGTGGAGGAGCATGCAGATTCCTGCTGTGGAGCCACTGTACTATCCTAAGGATGCCCTGCCCAAGCGCACCCAGCTAGCTGTGGGATTCCTGATGCAAAACACAGGCAACCTTGACCTCAACGGTCTGGAGGCAACACTGCATACAGAGAGCCCGTACGTGACGATGCTTGTGGACAGGCTGGCCCTCGGTCACCTTTCTGCAAACCGGTATGCAACCAACAACAGCAGGTTCTCCACCACAGGCCCCTTGGCAATGCGCAGCGGCTACAACACCTTCAGGTTTGTGATCGCTGACAATGCCCCTTCAAGGGCCTCCATACCGTTTGTGCTGACCATCTCTGATGCTCGGGGCAACAGTTGGTCCCTGCCGGTTGAGTTTATGGTGGAGTAGGGGTTGGAACAAGAACTGTTAAAGGAAAAAGAAAAGAAAGCTGATCTACCCAGGGACGAGGGCACCAATGCAGGTGCCCTCGTCTCTGGGTAGCCTTATGGTGTTGCATAGCAATCCCCTGATCGAATACTCCCAATTGTCAATACTGCTCCGCTATATAGACCCCTCTCATGGAAGGGTCTGTACTCATGCCCATGGGGATCTGTACAAAGGGACCTGTAAAGAGAGCGGCAAACGGTGAATTCGGGATGACTCGTAGTTTTTCCACCTGGTACCATTGCAAGAGCGATACAAGCTTTGTTGCAGCTTCCCTGTCCATGGCCATCGCCTCAACCGCTACTCCGTCCTTGATGAAGGCATAGGCACCTTGGACTGAGGCCAGCTGATATCCATCCAGAAGGAAGTTCCAACCCAGCTCGTCACGCATCAGGGCTCCCGCTTCCTTGGTCGCCTCCCGATAGATCAGGTCGAGTGAGGAGGGTGGCAGGATCTGTTCGTGCAGGGATGCTAAGAGCAGGTTCTTCTCCTTGCTCTGTCCATTTTGGGGAAGACGGTACTCCTCCATGGTGGAGGTGGTCATGTAGCCGTTTGCCTCATAGAAGTACCTGACAGCAGGGAAGAGCGTGATGGGGTGATTAGTTGTCTCTTTCGTGTAGGCCAGAAGATCACCCATGATGCCCTGCTTGCGATGGGCGGCATAGGTGGCTGCCCCTACGATGAAGGCGCACTTCTGTTCCTTGTCACCCTGCATGTAGGTCGATGGAAGGGCATGTAGTGCGCTGACTATCTCCCCCTCCTTACGGGCTACAGCGATATGTTCGGGGAAGAAGCGCTGACTGAAGAAGTGTTCGAGGAAAGCCGGCTCCTCCAGGAACACTATCGACCAGAGCATTTTCAACTCCTCAAAGTCTTTCTTTGTTGCCCGCTCTATCTTCATCATTGCCTCGTTATACGGAACTTCTCGACCATAAGGTCGGGTTTGTAGGAGAGCTTGGCCTTTCTCAGGCCTTCGATCCCTGCATCCTCCTGACGGTTGATGTACTGCACATCAGAGAGGTACATCGAGCAGAAGAGCTGGTTGATGACCGAGTAGATGCCTGCGTAGGAGGTGTCGCCCTTCTCAAAGTGGACTATGGCGAGCCTCTCGTCAATGACCTCACCTACGGTAAAGGCAGTAAGGTGGTGGTCGACACAGATGAGGATGCCTACCAGCCCCAGGCTATCCCAGTTGTCGAAGGTGCGCCTCAGGGCCCCCAGTTCGGCCTTGATCTCCTGGCTTATCTCGTCCTGGTGCTCCAGCCAGGTCGTTGATGCCATCCTGTAGCACTCATCCCTCTCCTCCACAGTGCGTAGGGGGCGCACCGAGTAGGTGTACTTGCGTTCGAACTGGGAGATGTGGTTGCGCTTGCTTTGCAGTTTCCTGCCGCTGAGCTTGATCAACTTCTGACTTTCGTAGAGATAGTCATCAAGGTCACGCACGTGCTCGACGGTATAGCCGAGTTTTCTAATCTCTTGGGCCTCTTCGGCAGGGACGCACTCCAGTTGGAAGCGTTGTCCGCTCTCCTTGCAGTGCTCTTCCAGTTCGGCCATTGCCTTGGGCAGGTCGTCTGTGATGGGAAGCAGGAATACATCATCGGTTGCAAGGTGCATATAGAGGGCTGTATCAGTCTTACAGATGGTAAGGCGGATGGCATCCCCCCAGATGACGCTATAGGAGTAGTAATATTCATAAGCAAGATAGTTACTCTTAGTGGGAAATAGGCTTCTGTCCTTTTCGGACGGTGTATGGAATTCTAGCATGGTACCTCAATAATATATGTGTATCTATTCATACGTTGTTTTTATTCATTCGTCAAGCTTGCGCTCTTGATAAAAAGATACTGATACGGGGGCAAGGGGGCAACTGGGGTGAGCAAGCTTGTATGATGAAAGGTTGTTTTGTTTTTCAAACTCGAGCATTTTCCCCGCAATGTGATGGATTTTCAAGTTCTTGTAGTCCCAATATGCAGAAAAGAGCTGTTTTATGACAGTAAAATATCTTAAAGTCATATCTAGTAACGTTTTAGATAAAAAGCTTGACAGATGTTTGCTCTAGGCTGTATTCTGATACAATGAATACACAATCGAACCTAGTTTCCCATCTTGTCAGCAAGATACAGGGCGAAAGCCCGGCGATACTCCCTCTGTTCCTGGATAGAAGCCTCAGCGGTGCTGCCCTTGTGGAGGCCCTGCGGGATTACTACACCGAATATATGCAAAAAGAATACCCCACAGCCTGGGCGTACTACACCGGCGAGGGTCAGAGTGAGCAGGATTACTACAAGCTGTCGGCAAGGTCCATGGCGTATCTGAGGCTGATGGACTACCTCGACCATGAGGGTGTGGCCTTCGATGACTGGAACCTGCATGGTGAGCAGGTTGTCTCAAGGCCGATAGCCCTGATGAGGCGCGTCCTCCTTGGCGAATGTGATGAGTGCAACCCAGACTTCCTTGAGGACATGGCGCACCTGTTCTCCCAGCTCAGTGAGGTTGAGTCCTTCAACATCCCCACACGCAGTCTGGTGCAGGGGTGGATGGATCGTCATCCCAGCGGCCTGGATCCTGAGGTGGTCACCTGGCGAGCCCTCAATAAGGAGCGTATCGTCTCACTCCTGATCGAGAAACTGAAGACAAGTGAAAGAAAAAGTTCCCACTACCAGCTGAAGGCTGACCTCAGCGAGAAGGAGATGCGCAAGCAGGTGCTCTCCTGGTGGCGTGAAGACCGGTTCCATCTGCACTTCGCCATCCGAAGCGCAGATGAGCTGAACCGGTATCTGGACAACTCCATGAGCAGCGAGGAGCTCAGGGTCATGCGCGAGGCTGAAAAGAAGGGCATCCCCATCTTTGCCACCCCGTACTTCATCTCCCTCATTGATACCAGGAAACGGGAAGAGCAGGAGGTCCCTGGCAGTGACCTTGCCCTGAGGACCTACCTGTTCTACAGCCAGGACCTTGTAGATGAGTTCGGAAGCATCGTCGCCTGGGAGAAGGAGGACATAGCTGAGCCTGGCAAGCCCAATGTGGCCGGCTGGATCCTCCCTTCCCACTCCGTCCATCGCCGCTACCCCGAGGTTGCCATCTTCATCCCCGACACCATGGGCCGTGCCTGTGGCGGGCTGTGTTCCTACTGCCAGAGGATGTACGACTTCCAAGGCGGCAGGTTCAACTTCGAGCTTGAGAAGCTCCGTCCCCGCATGAGTTGGAAGAAAGAGCTTGAGCTCAATATGGAGTACTTCCGCCTGGACCCCTATCTATCAGATATCCTGATAACCGGAGGGGATGCCTTCATGAGCTCAGTGAAATCCATACAACAGATTCTGGATGCTGTACTGCGAATGGCCAAGGGCAAGCTCCTTGACAACGAAGACAGGGAAGAGGGGGACAAATACGCAACCATGAGGCGTGTCAGGCTGGGAACAAAGATTCCTGTCTACCTGCCCCAACGGGTTACCAAGGAGCTTGTGGAGGTGCTCACTCTATTCAGGCAAGAGGCTGCCAAGGTTGGCATCAGCCAGTGTGTGGTGCAGACGCACATCTCCTCTGCCATGGAGATAACCCCCGATACCAAGAAGGCCATCACAAGGCTCCTGGCCTCTGGGTGGGCGGTTACCAACCAGGAGGTCTTCACCGTGGCGGCATCCCGCAGGGGACACTCGGCCAAGCTGCGCAAGGTCCTCAACGACATCGGGGTGCTGCCCTACTATACCTTCTCGGTAAAGGGGTTCAAGGAGAACCGGGAGCTGTTTGCCACCAACTCCCGCTCCACCCAGGAGCAGGTAGAGGAGGGTTCCATCGGCCAGGTAGCGCAACGCTACCACTCCTCCCTCAGGCCCTTCATGAGCGATGCCCCCAACATGGTGGAGAGCATCGACTCCATCCGCACTTCCGATGAGATACCTTTCCTGGCGACAGACCGCAATACGCTCAACCTTCCTGGGGTTGGAAAGAGCAATACCTACCGCACCGTCGGCATCACCGATGATGGCAGGAGAATCCTGAAGTTCGAGTTCGATCATACAAGGCCCCATAGCAAGGTCATCGAAGAGATGGGTTCGGTCATCATCATCGAATCCAAGTCGATAGCACACTACCTCCGTCAGATAGAACAGATGGGGGAGGACCCTAGTGAGTACGAGACCATATGGGGGTACTCTGCAGGGAGCCTGGCACCAAGGAGTACGGTGTTTGAGGGGTTGTAGGAAGAGAGACATAATCCTAATCTATAGTTCCCGGTGCCTTTTTCTAACTACACGACCTCTTGTTTTATGGAAATTCGATGGGGGATTTTCATGTTCATCAACGTGTAGATGTCGTTTGCCTTCTTGACCGATTCCTGGGTCAGCAGGCAGTCATCAAACACCTTGCACTTGTGGTTCCTCAGGTTGGTAGAGACATCAATCGGGGAATAGGGAGTCTCCTTGATCTGCATCTGGGGCCCCCGAACAATAAAACAATAAAGTGAAAATTAAAGTTGACAATTCAAAGATAGGGTGTATACTAAGAAGACCAAAGCTAGTTATACGATTAACTGAAAGATTAATCGATTAAATGAGGAGTTCGTAGATGAGACCGACAATGAAAGATGTAGCAAAACATGCGGCTGTATCTACAGCTACGGTCTCTAATGTTATTCGCAATACTAAATATGTATCTGACCCTGTAAAAAATAGAATCCTAGCATCGATGAAAGAACTCGGGTATGAACCTAACATTATCGCTAGAAGTCTAAAGATGAACAAAACCTTTAAAATCGGTGTCGTTGTTCCTGATATTACCAACCCTTTTTTTAGTGAAATAGTAAAGGAAGTTGAGGTTTTTCTAGAGAAAGAAGGGTACCAGCTTATATTATGCAACTCGCATTACCAAGTTGAAAGGGAGAACCTGATCTGTAGTTCCTTTATCTCAGGTGGTGGTATCGATGCCCTGATTCTTGTTGCTCCCCGCCTATCTAGTGAAAAGCTCATGAAAATTATTAAGGGCGTTCCTGTGGTTATTGTCGATAGGCCTTCATTTTCTGATGATGAAAACTTGGTATTCATTTTTTCGGATAACTACAGCGGTGCCTCCTTGGTAGCTGACAAGCTAGTTTCCAAGAACTATGATAAATTCGCCTGTATTGCCGGACCAGAAATGGTCCCTAACGCAAATGCTCGCTTACAAGGTTTTGTTGACCGTCTAGCCGATAAGAAGGTAGAAAGAGATAGCATCATCGTATCGCGTGCAGAATTTACGTTTGATCATGGCTTTTCAGAAATGGAGAAAATCCTGGAACGTACAAATCGTGAAGAGCGTTTAGGGGTGTTTGTATGCAGTGATATTGCTGCTTGGGGTGCCTTGGAAGCTGTGAAGTTGCAAGGTTTGAGAATCCCTGAGGATGTTGGAATCATTGGGTACGATGATATTAGTTTTGCAAAATATCTGCATCCTGGGTTAACTACGATTAAAAATCCCATGATAGAGATGGGAAAGCTTTCTGCAACATTTGTACTTGATTTGCTAAGAGGTGATGCCTCTATTTCCTGTAATTCAATAGTGCTTGGATCTTCCTTGGTCGAAAGAGGAACGGTTTGATATTTTTCAGTTTTAGTTAAACGATTAAAAAGGAGTTAGTAATGAAAAAACAAGGCGTATTACATGGCGAACTATCACACTTGATAGCAAAGATGGGGCATGGTGATATGATTCTTATTGGTGATGTGGGATGCCCTTTCCCAAGGCATGAGATGACTAAAACCGTTGATTTGGCGGTTACCGCTGATATCCCCAAAGTTTCTGATGTCCTAAAAGTGGTTCTTGAAGAACTGGTTGTTGAAAGCTATATCGTTTCTCAGGAAACAAAAGATATCAATCCGAAACATTACAAAGAGTTCACAGACATCATCAACACGCATAAGAATAAAGGGAATACCATTGCTGAAAAAGTGATACAGCACCCTGAAATGAAAGATCTTTGGCTCAATGGTGCTCTTGAAGGTGAAGAGGTGAAGGTGTTTGTTCGCACAGGTGAACGCAGTCCTTATGCCTATATCATCCTCTGTGCAGGGGTCGATTTTTAATTATTTAAATTTTTTAACTGTAGTTTGCAAGCGAGTTTGAGAAGTACTTCAATTGCTGATTTTACAATGTTCTCAAATGGACTTGCAGACTAGGGTAATCGCAATCATGCCAGTCAAACAAGGAGTTATGATGTTAGAGACAATCTTTACGAATAAGAAACCAATAATTGGAATGGTCCATTTAGGGCCTCTACCGGGTTCCTCCCTCTATGACAAGCACAAACTTGGTATGGACAAGATTCTGGCCAAAGCAGTAGAAGAGGCTAAAATTCTAGAGACTGCAGGTGTTGATGGGGTTCAGGTAGAGAACATCTGGGATATTCCTTTCCAGAAAGCTGAACATGTTTCTTCAGAGTGTATAGCAGCTCTTGCCGTTGCGGTCGCTGCAGTATCGAAAAGTGTTTCAATCCCTGTTGGCGTAAATTGTCATTTCAATGCTGCAGAAGCTGCCCTTTCGTGTGCTATTGCAGGAAATGCAAAATGGATTCGAGTTTTCGAGTGGTGCAATGCTTTTGTTTCACAAGTTGGTTTTGTTGATTCAATAGGAGCTAAAGTAGCAAGGAAACGTACGTTTTTGGATGCACGAGATATTGTAACCATGTGTGATGCTAACGTGAAACATGGTTCGCACTTCATAATCAGCGATCGTTCCATAGCTGAACAGGCACATGACATTGAGCAACAAGGCGGAGATGTCGTAATTGTTACAGGATTTGAAACCGGAATGGCTCCAACTGCAGAAAAAGTCCGAGAGATCAAAAACGCAGTCTCCATCCCTGTTATTCTAGGTAGCGGAGTGACGCTGGAAAATGCAAAAGAACTCTTGAGTGAGGCTGATGGAGCTATCGTTGGTTCATGGTTTAAAGAAGGCAATAATTGGAAGAATCCTGTGAATTATGATAGGACTTTTGCTTTCATGCAGAAGGTTAAAGAGTTACGGAGAGAGATGTCATGAGAAAGCGGGTCTTGTGCATGGGCAGTATCAATATAGACTTGGTGATGTATTCTGATAAGTTGCCATTGCCTGGTGAAACTATTGTAACGGATAATTTTCAAACCTTTCCTGGAGGAAAGGGGGGGAACCAAGCTGTTGCTCTCGCGAAGTTGGGTGGTGATGTTTCGTATTTTACAAAATTAGGTGATGATGCCTTCTCTTTGGAGCTGGAAGAAGAACAGAAGCTATATGGTGTTGATACTAGGCATATCATCAGACAGAAGGGAGCCACATCTGGGGTTGCCATGATAATGGTTGACGCCACAGGACAAAATAAAATCCTATTCACTCCCGGGGCGAATGCGCTTCTATCTGTCCAGGATGTAAAGGATCATAAAGCTATTTTTTCAGAGTTTGACATTCTGCAAATAACACTTGAGATTAATCCTGAAACAGCATTTGAAGCTATCCGGACGGCTAAAAATAAAGGGCTGACGGTAATAGTGGATCCTGCTCCAGTGCCTCGTGGTGGTATACCCAAGGACATCATCCCACTCATTGATTATATCAAGCCAAATGAGACAGAAACCGAGCTTTTGACAGGTATACACGTGACAGATGCACAGAGTGCCGAAGTAGCATTGAAACAACTCTGCTCACAGGGGTACAGACACCCGATCATCTCATTGGGGAAACAAGGCTTGGTGACTACGGATGATGACAAAATTCTCCATATCCCAGCTGTTGATGCAAAAGTGTTAGACACCACTGCCGCAGGCGATATATTTCTAGGTGCTTTCACAGCCCTATTGTCGCAAGGAGAGAGCTTTGAGCGTTGCTTGGAGTTTGCTCAAGTTGCAGCGGCATTAAGTGTGACAAAAAAGGGAGCACAGGCCTCAATTCCAACCTTGGCTGAAGTTATCGAAATGATGAACAGGAAGGAAGTATAAAAGTGAAAGAGGTAAAACTGAAACTTGAAGGTATCGATAAGTCGTTTGGAGGAATCCATGCGCTCAAATCAGTTGATTTTACCTTATGCACTGGGGAAATTCATGCCCTGCTAGGAGAAAATGGAGCAGGTAAGTCTACTCTAGTGAAGATTCTGACCGGGGTGCACCAAGCTGATAGCGGGAAGGTTTTCTTAGATGATGAACAATTAGTAATTGAAAGTCCAATTGATGCCAGAAGAAAAGGAATTGGTGTTATCTATCAAGAGTTGAGTCTTATCAACTCCTTATCGGTTGGTGAGAATATATTTTTGGGAAATGAACCTTCCATATTTCTCGGTGCCTATGACAGACAGACCATGTATAAAAAGAGTGAAGAGTTTTTGCAAAAGTTTGAAATAGACATCAATCCCAGAAAAATTGTTTCAGAGTTGCGGATGGGGCAAAAAAGAATTGTAGAAATAGTCAAAGCCTTGGCTCTCGATGCAAAGATTTTGCTCTTGGACGAACCTACCACGGGTATGAGTCAGAAAGAAATCGATTCTCTTTTTCAGATTATGGATAGCTTGCGTAATAAAAAAGTGACCATGATCTATATTTCTCACTATTTAGATGAGGTCTTCCGGATTTGTGATATGGCAACGGTTTTGCGTGATGGTGAGGTTGTCGATACCTTTGAGATTGCCACTACGAACTCACAGGAGTTGGTAAAAGCAATGATAGGGCGCGATATCAAAAAAACTGAGGCAATGGAAGTTAAGGACTTTTCAAACAAAGAGACAATCCTTGAACTAACAAATTTTCAGACAAACCTGATGCGCAAGCCAGTTTCCCTGTCGATCAAACAAGGGGAAATACTGGGGATTACTGGCATTGTGGGTGCAGGCAAAAGCGAATTGGCCCATTCGGTATTTGGTATCGGAAAAAAACATTCGGGCACTATCACATTACATGGAAAAGAGATTGCAATTAATTCCACGATGGATGCGCGAAAGCAAAGACTGGCCCTTATTCCAGAAGACAGAAAGAGTGAAGGCTTGTTCTTGAAAAACTCAGTGGCTGAAAATTTGATGATGGTCAATATCGATGCCTCCATAGGACGAATGGGTATGCTTGATAAGAAAAAGAGTGCAGACATTTCCAGGAAGATTGGTGAATCGCTACAGCTCACTCCCTTGATTCCAGAGATGTTAGTAGGAAATCTCTCCGGTGGTAATCAGCAAAAAGTAGTGATAGGGAAATGGTTATCGACCGATCCTGAAGTAATTATGATGGATGAGCCAACGCGCGGTATCGATGTTGGGGCTAAAGGTGAAATTTATACTCAGATTAGAGCACTGGCAGAACAAGACAAGGGTGTCATCGTGTTTTCTTCAGAATATCAGGAACTAATAGATTTGTGCGATAGAATCCTAATTCTTCATTTAGGATCTATCGTTGGCAACTTTGCTTCGCAAGAAGTAACAGGAAAAAAAATACTCTCTCTTTCGTTAGGAGGTGAATTATGAGCTTGAAAGGATGGGGAACTGCTATTCCTGCGAAAGGGCAATGGATAAAACTTCTCTCAAGTGAAGTTGGACTTTTCCTGATTTTATTAATTTTAGGTGTTGTCTTTGCATTTACAACTAGTTCATTCGCCACAGTAAATAATCTGTTGAATGTGACGAGGCAAGTTTCAATAGTCCTCATCATTTCAATTGGAATGCTATGCGTGGTCCTGAGTGGTGAAATTGATTTGTCTGTGGGTGCTACAGCAGCTCTTGCCGGAGTCACTTGTGCAACTATCATGAAGTCTACTGATTCAATCCTTCTGGGTGTTTTGATGGCTTTGCTGATAGGTTTGTTGGTAGGGCTGATCAATGGTTCATTGGTTGTCTTTGGGAAGATCCCTTCATTTATTGTCTCGCTTTCAATGATGTGGATGGTCCGTGGCGTTGCATTGGTTTGGACTAGTGGTAGGGCTATTTCTAGCCTACCTCGACCGTTTTCATTTATTGGGGCAGGGTATGTCGGCATAATTCCAGCATCGACGATACTCAGTATTCTCCTGTTGATAGTTGCATATTTTTTCATCCATAAAACTAAACACGGGGTATATTTCAAAGCTATCGGATCGAATCTTGAAGCCGCAAACCTATCGGCAATTCCTATTAGGAAATATAAGATGACTGCGTTTTTGACATCCGGTTTGATGTCAGCCATCGGTGGAATAATTATCACTTCAAAACTTCTATCGGCTCAAGCAATTGCGGCTGAAGGAATGGAGATGGATGTCTTGTCTGCCGTTATTCTTGGAGGAGCATCTCTCTCTGGTGGTATTGGTTCTGTTGGGGGGACTCTCATAGGAGCGCTCATCATAGGTGTCGTGAATAACGGTATGAACCAATTGGGAATCAGTGCTTTTTATCAGCAGATAGTCAAGGGAGCAATTATTGTTATCGCAGTTTTGGTGCGACAACATAAAAAGGAATAGGTGTTTGAAATATTTAATCGTTTAATTAGTGTTTCAAACAAAATTTTGTGGTTTTTAGATGGTAAACCCATCAAAAGGAGTAAAGAATGAAGAAAATTTTTGTGATCCTACTGTGTTTGGTCCTGTCGGTAAGTTTGTTTGCCGCCGGTGCGAAAGAAGCGAAAAGTGATGGTATAACCATCGGATTTGCTGTCTCGACTCTCTCCAATGATTTCTTTGTAACAATGAAGGAAGCCGGAGATGCAAAAGCAAAAATGGAAGGGATTAATCTCATCACCTTAGATGCACAGGATTCTTCCGAAACTCAAGCAAATCAAATAGAAGACCTGATCAACCGTAAAGTTGATCTGATAATCTTGAATCCGTATGATTCAGATGCTATCGGTACTTCAGTTGAACTTGCAAACAAAGCTGGGATTCCTGTAATTACCGTGACCCGTGCTTCAAAGATGGGTAAGGTGGTGCAGCATCTGGACATTGATAACAAAGAGGCTGGTGCCCTCATTGCAAAACAGCTGATAGCTGATTTCAATGGCAAGGCAGAAGTGGCAATGCTGGAAGGTATTCCAGGAGCTTCTTCCACCAATGACAGAAAGGGTGGCTTTGTTGATAACCTTGCTGGAACTAATGTTAAAGTTGTGACTGCCCTAACAGCTAACTATAACAGAGAGCAGGGAGCAACTGTCACAGAGGATATCCTCCAAGCGTATCCCAACATTTCCGCAGTGTATGCACATAATGATGAGATGGCCCTAGGTGCCGTTCGAGCTATTGATGCTGCTGGAAAGAGGGGAAAGATTAATGTCTATGGTATCGATGCTGTTGATGATGCAATTGTTGCCCTCAGAACTGGTGAGATGATAGCCACTGTTCAGCAGCAGCCTGCTTTGCAGATGGAGACTGCCATTGACTCAGCATTGGCCTACCTTGCAGGTGAGAGTGTTCCCTCACGCATTAACATTGCCCTGAAGTTACTGACTAAAGACAATATCTAAGGGAAAAGTTTCTTTGTAATCGAGTACTAAGGACTGCAACTTCGCTGTTGCAGTCCTTTCTTGTTGTGTGCTCGGTATGAGCATTCTCTAAAGGGTGAAAGTCCCAAGTACGGGTGATAGCGCCAAGTACATAGCCAAGAGCAAGGGTGTCCTTCGTGAGGAGGAATCTGAAGAAAGCTGGAGGCAAAATTCTGGCCTGACGAACAGAAATCTCATCAGGCATACCCTGACGGATAAGGTTGCAACACAAACTGAAGTCCAAAGGCTATACGGAGTCAGGGGTGTAAATGAGGCAGGTGGATGGAATGAAAGAGAATGCTTTTACCCGAGGAGGTCTTGCAGAAGAGCCTAGGCTATCAACGCCAATGATGGCAAAAGCCCTGAATATACAAGAATAGGGGCTAGTCACTGCAAGAAGTCAGATGAAGGCATAGTAGGGGGAAACCCTGAAGGCCGGAACGTTAGGAGGGACGTAGTAAATGAATGATACCTCGCTTGTCAAGCACGGCAGTAGCTGTACACGTAGTGGTAGCAGACCCGGTGTGCCTGAAGCCCGGAAGGTGGATGGAACGCAGGGAGAGCCGAGAGAGTGCAGGATGTCTGAAAACAACACGACCAACGCAGAACGAGTAGGTCTGCTCGAGAGGATACTGGACGACCGTAATCTCCAAAGGGCATACGACAGAGTGTGCGCCAACGCAGGGAGTGCAGGAATCGACGGTGTAGGGACAGACGGGCTGCTCAGTCAAATAACTGGGATAGGACTCGGAAATCTCAAGGAGCAGATAC